>Ga0334883_1000017_pt1 | contig 295087 bp, 264 predicted proteins | sample GraSluR1_MG_6_FD_207230 | JGI IMG/M metagenome (GOLD analysis project Ga0334883, IMG submission 207230) | Sludge microbial communities from methane-producing bioreactor in Wageningen University, Netherlands - Granular Sludge_09_05-R1 | ecosystem: Engineered > Bioreactor > Anaerobic >...
CGCTGCTGCGAGCGGCCACGGCCGAGTACCGGGCCGAGCTTGAACGGCAGGGGCGTCTCGACCGGATCCGGGTGATCGACGCGCTCGGGCCGGAGCGCGACGACCTCGGCTGGGCCCCGGACGCGGAGCACCTGGTCGCCCTGGTCGAGGAGCTGCGGTCGGCCGGAATCGCCGATGACGAGCTGGACGGTATCGAGTTCGAGGCGGCCCGGTCGTTCGCCCGGGCGGGCCGCGGTGAAGAGGCCGCCCAGCTCGCTCTGGCGGCGCGTGAGCACTCCCTGGCCACGGCCAGGCCGGATGAGGTCGCCGCCTACCAGTTGTCGGTCGGCGAACTGCTGGCGTGGCTGGGCCATCCCGACGCGCACGCCGCCCTGTCAGCGGCCGTCGGGCAGCCCGATGCCGAACCGGTCCTGCACGCCCTGGCCCTGCGCGCGCTCGCCCGGCTGCACGGCCAGGCGGGTGAATGGAGCGAGGGCATCACGGCGGCACGGGAGGCCGTCCACCTCCTCAGTGGGCTGGAGGTTCCCGCGGTGGCCGCCGAGGCGAGCGAGTTGCACGCCGCGCTGCTGGAGAGCTCCGGCGATCTGGCCGGGTCCGTGCGGGCCGCCCGCCGCGCGCTCGACCTGGCCGAGCCTCAGGAGGGGCTCGACACCAGCGCCCTGCGACTCGAGCTCGGCCGGCGGCTGGTGGTCGCGGGTCGGCCGGGCGAGGCGGTGGCTGTGCTGCGGGACGTGGACCGGGCACTGCTGGAGCGGAGCGAGCCGGAGGGCTCGCCGGACGCCTACGGGTGCGCCTTCTGGCTGGGTACGGCGCTGCGGGACGCCGGCGACGCGAACCGCGCGGCCGACGTCTGGGATGCGGCCTTCGGAGTCGCCGTGAGCCGGGGCGACCACGGCGTCCAGGTCACGCTGGGACGGGACCTCGGCAACCTGTTCGCGGCGTACTCGGTGTGGGAGGAGGCGCTGCGGGTGTTCCGGGCGACCAGGGATGCCGAGGCGGCGCTCAACGACGGGACGGCCCCGGAGTTCGATGAGCGGGTGGGTCTGATCCGCTGCCTCGCCGGAGACGCGGGCGGGCTGGACGATCTCGATGCCGCTCTCGAAGCCGCCCGGGCTGTCGGGGCCGATCTGGCCGTCGCCGACTGGACGGACAGCCGGGCACGGGCGCTGCAGGCCCTCGATCGCACGGAAGAGGCGGTCGCGGCTTCCCTGCAGGCCTCGGACCTGTTCGCGACCGCGGGGCGGCCCGACGGCTGGGCGATGGCGCTGGGGTACGCGGCCCGCCTGCTCGCCGACCAGGGGCGTCGCGCCGAGGCGCTGGCGCTGCTGGACCCGGTGCTGACCGATTCCGAGGATCCGATCCTGGCCGGCCTGCGCGCCTTGCGGGACGAGTTGGGCGGCACCGACTGAGGGAACCGTCAGCCGGTGGGGCGGATCTGGCCGGCTGTGGCGTCGGCCTGCAGCGTCCGGGCGAGTTCTGCGACCAGCGCAGAGACGTCCTCGGGGGCGAGGCGGACGGTGGCAAGGCAGGTGCCGTCCTGCCACACCGAGAGCACCACGCGGGAGGACTCCCGATGCTGGGCGATCCGCAGCGTGCGACCCGACCGGTCCCGACCGGTCAGGCTCGCCCCGTGACGGGGCAGCGGCGACACCGTCATGGTTCAAGGATTCCACCGCCCCCGCAGCAGGGAAAGGCTCAGGCGCTACCCAGAAGGACGTAGCTGACGAACGCCGCCACGCTCGCCAGGGAGTACAGGGAGAGCACGTTGTTCGTGTACCCGAGATCGCTGCGGCGGCCCTGTGGGATGAACAGCGGCACGATGAAGGGCGGCGGCAGCACCATCAGCGTGAACACCGCGTGTGCGTAGATCATCGGCAGGCCGAGCAGGCCAACGAACAGTCCGCGTCCGATCAGCAGGGCGAGCCCGATCACGACGACCAGCCGGGTGGCCACCAGGTGGCAGCGCCTCGCGGACCCCGGCCGCGGTGAGCCGTGAGCCGTAACCGACGATCATCAGGACGAGCGGGGCAGTCACCGCTGGGAGGTACTTCAAAGTAGTACCCAACGCGATGCCGAGGACGCCGCGACACCCCCAACCCGATCAGGGCCAGAACGGGCAGCACGCTGCCGAGGACGTCGGTCAGGTCGGGCGACATGAAGTTGAGGCTTTCCGTCGGCCCACCCCGGGCCCGGCGCTCGTGGCGTAGCGAGCCTTTGCCGCCCCGCCGGGCGCGCGGGCAGCGCCGGTGAACGGGATCGGGGACGGTTCCCTTCCCGTTCACTTTCGACCGAGCAAGGACGGAATGAACCGGAAGGGAACCGTCCCCGTGAACGGAAAGGGGACGGACCACGCGAACGCGGGCGTGGACGAAAGGGGGACGGTTCCCTTCCCGTTCACCGGGGGACGGGCGCGGCCGATAGCATGCGGGACGTGTCGAACCTCGTCCTCACCGTCGTCGGCGACGATCGCGCCGGACTCGTCGCGGCCCTCGCCGACGTCGTCACCGCCCACGGCGGCAACTGGGAGCACAGCCAGCTCGCCGAACTCGCCGGAACCTTCGCCGGCATCGTCGTCGTCTCCGTGCCCGACGATCATGCGGCCGATCTCGTGGCCGCACTCGACCAGCTGGACGGCCTGCTGAAGATCACCGCGCACCCCGGCGCTGGCGAGCCACCCGCCGCACGGCCGCGAGAGCTCAGCGTGGACGTGCTGGGCAACGACCACCCCGGCATCATTCGCGACATCTCTACGGTGCTCAGCCGGCACGGCGTCAGCATCGAGAACCTCACCAGTGAGTCGAGGGAGGCCCCGATGTCGGGCGGACGACTGTTCGAGGCGCAGGTGCTCGCCCGCGTCCCCGACGGCGCCGACCCGGCCGCCATCAAGGCCGACCTGGAGCGGCTCGCCACCGAGTTGCTGGTGGACATCACCCTCGGCGACGTCACCGACTGAACGCGACTCTGCGCCCGGGAGCCGAAGGGCTTCGGACGCAGAGCCGTAGTGTCCCCGGTCAGGGGTGGGAAAGCTCGCGCGCGACCGGGCGGCGCTCAGTGGACGTTGAAGATGCTCACCCCGCCCGGCCCGACCAGCAGCCCGACGACGATCAGCACGATCCCCCACAAAACCTGCTTGCGAACGATGGCGAAGATTCCCGAGACGACCATGACGGCCGCCAGGATCCAGAGCAGAAATGCCATTGAGTACCTCCTCGGTCACGCGGTTGGTTACTTGAAGGCGTCCTTGATGTTCTCGGCCGCCTGCTTGACGTTCGCCCCGGCCTGGTCGAGCTTGCCCTCGGCCTCTGTCTCCGGGTCGTTGGTCGCCTTGCCCCAGCCCTCCTTCACTCTTCCCTTCGCCTCCTGGGCGGCGTTCTTCACCTTGTCGTCGATGCCCACGGATTCCTCCTTCCGGTTCGGTTGTGCATGATTGGCATACCCGGCGCGGAGGCGCCCGAAACAGGGAGCAGGCGGTGGTGGGCGACAGCGAGGACGCGCGGTCGGACGTGGACGGGCTGCGGCTCGGCATCCTGGCCCGGCTGGCGGACGCGGTTTCCCTTGCCGAGACCCTGCCCCAGGTGGGGGAGCGCGGCCTCGCCGTGCTGCGGCAGAACGACCTCGACCATCCGGCGGTCTGGCTGCTTGGCGTTGGTGGCGAGGCCGTCGTCGAGCCGACCGGGGACGTGCCGGGCGGCGCACCCCAGGCGGTCCACGCCGCCGACGCGCACGCCCTCGCCCGGGTTGCGGTGCGGTCCGGACGCCACGAGATCCACCCGCTCGACTCCCCCGCCGGGCTCGCCGAGCTGCACGCGCAGCCCGTGGTCGAGCCGGGGCAGGCAGCGCCGTCGCTGGTCCTCGTGTTCGGTGTGACGCGGCGAATGGGCGCGGACGCCGACTTCGCCGACTACCTGGAACTGGCTGCAGCCCTTCTCGGGGCCGGGCTCAGCGGGCACCGGGAGCTCGCTGTCGTCCAGCAGCAGTCCGAGACGCTGCGGGAGTTGGACGCCGCGAAGTCGGCCTTCCTCGCCAACGTCAGCCACGAGCTGCGCACGCCGCTCGCTCTGATCGCGGCGCCGCTGGCCGAGGTGCTCGCCGAGCCGCCCGGCGAGGTCAGCCCGGCGGCCCGTGCCCGGCTCGACACGGTGCGCAGCAACGTCGTGCGGCTCACCCGCATGGTCGACGCGATGCTCGACTTCAGCCGGATGGAGGCCGGCCGGATCACCCCGAACCTGGTCGAACTAGACGTGGCCGCGCTGCTGGGGTCGCTCGCCGCGTCCTTCGGTCCGGCGATCGAACGGGCCGGCCTGCGGTTCGACACCGACCTGCAGGAGTTGCCCCGAACGGCTCTGCTCGACCGCGACATCCTCGAGCGGATCGTGCTGAACCTGCTCTCGAATGCCCTGAAGTACACCCCGCACGGTTCGGTGGACCTCGCTCTGCGCCCAGTGCGGGGTGGCTTCGAGGTGAGCGTCGCGGACACCGGGATCGGCATCGCCGTCCGGGACCAGGAGAAGGTCTTCGCCCGTTTCGAGCAGCTGCCGCGGCACGGACAGGCGCGCAGCACAGAGGGTGCCGGGATCGGGTTGGCCATGGTGCGAGAGCTGTCCCGGCTGCTCGGCGGCGACGTGGAGCTGCGCTCGGCGCCCGGCCGCGGCAGCACGTTCATCGTCCGGCTGCCCTATCGCCTGCCCCAGGCCGAGGCTGCGGAGGAGGGCACCCGCTCGATCACCCCGCGGGGCGCGGATGCCTTCCTCGCCGACGTCGACGCGTGGGAGGCTGCCGCGCATCCGCCTGTGACGGACGCGCCCGCGCCGCGCGGTGACCGTCCGCGGCTGCTTGTGGTGGAGGACAGCGCCGACCTGGCCCGCTACCTGGCGGAGGCGCTCGCCGACGACTACGAGGTGGAGGTTTCCCGGGACGGCCTCCAGGCGCTCGGGGCAGCCCGCGCCCGCCGCCCGGACGCCGTGCTCTCGGACGTGATGATGCCGGGGCTGGACGGCTTCGGGCTGGTCGCGGAGATCCGCGGCGACCCGGAGCTGCGCGACCTTCCCGTGCTGCTGCTGTCGGCCCGTGCGGGCCTGGACGCCACCACCGCGGGGCTCGAGCACGGCGCCGATGACTACCTGGTCAAGCCGTTCGACGTGGCCGAACTGCGGGCGCGGCTGGCCAGCAACATTCTGCGGGCGGCCGAGCGCAGCGCGGAAGGAGCGTGGCGGCGGGCGGTACTGGCGTCCCTGCACGAAGCCGTCGTGCTGCGCGAGCCCGATGGTCTGGTGACCGAGCTGAACGCTGCGTTCACCCGGATGCTCGGCTGGTCGATGGACGATGGCCCGTTCACGCCGCCGTATCCCTGGTGGCCCGACCCGGCCGAGTACCCCGACTGGCTGGAGCGGATCGAGGAAGCGGCCCGGGACCTGGCGGCTGGCGGGACGCTGGAGGCGGAGTACCCGATGCGCCACCGCGACGGCCGCACGGTCTGGGTGCGCGCCGCCGGTGGCGTGGTGGACGTGCCAGGGCGCGGCCAGACCGCGGTCTTGACGACGTTCTGGGACGTCACCCGTGAGCACGCCGCGCAGGAGCGCCGCCAGCAGGCTGCCCGGATCAGCGCCGACTTTGCGTCCGCGGACTCCCTCGACCATGTCGTGGGCGTGGCTGTGGACGGCTTGCACGCCCTGTTCGACGGCGACTCGACCGTCCAGGTGGCCGGGGCGGGAGTCGTGCAGACGTTCACCGCGTCCGGGCCGATCGAGGTCGACCTGCTGCCCGAGGCGATCGCGCAGCGGCTCTCCGGGACGGCCGAGGACGAGCCGGCCCCCGACGACCCGGTGGACGGCATCCTGCTGGTGCCGCCGAGCTCGGCCGGCGGCACCCGGGCCTGGATCCAGTTCAGCCGGCCGCGGAAGGTGAGCACCGACGAGCAGATTGTCGCGGACATGCTCGCGCAGGCGTTCACGCTGGCCGTCGACCGGGTGCTGGCCGTCGGCGAACTGGCCGACAAGCAGGCGAATCTGGAGAAGGCCATCGAGAGCCACCGGATGATCGGGCAGGCCGTCGGCGTCCTCGTCGAGCGGCACCGGTTGACGCCGAGTCAGGCGTTCCAGCAGTTGCGCCGGGCGTCCCAGGACCGCAACGTCCGGCTCCGCGAGATCGCGCGGCGCGTCCTCGAGACCGGCCTGGACCCGTCCGTCGCCTGACCCGGGTGATCCGGGGACGGTTCCCTTTCCGTTCATTTGGTCCGTCGCCGGTCGAAAGGTGAACGGTTCCGGGGACGGTTCCCTTTCCGTTCATTCCGTCCGTCGCCGGTCGAAAGGTGAACGGGAAAGGAACCGTCCCCTTACCGTTCACGGGTGCTCGCCGACCGTCCGAAGCGGGAAGTCCAGGGTGCCCGGGGGTGGATCCGGCGCCAGGGGGGGCAGCGCGGGGGATCCACCCCCGGGACGATCAGCCGGCCAGCGACTCGTCCTCACCGAGGGCCTGGCGAGCCCGTTCGAGGCTCCGGCGCAGCAATCGGGACACCTGCATCTGCGAGACGCCGAGCCGGCGTCCGATCTCGGCCTGGGTGAGGTTTTCGCCGAACCGCCACGCCAGGATGAGCCGCTCGCGGCGGCTCAGCCCGGCAAGCGCCCGCTGCAGCGCGATCCGATCGACGACCCGTTCGGTCCCGGACTCCTCGGCGAGAGTCAGACCGAGCGTGTTGTCGCCCCCGGCGTCGACCGTTGCGTCCAGGGACGATGGACGGAAGCTGCCGTCCGCGACGCTCGCCGCCCGGACCAGGTCCTCGGTGACGCCGAGCTCAGAGCCGAGTTCGCCAGCGGTGACTCGCCGGCCAAGCTGCTGCTCGAGCCCGGGGCGCTCGCGGCCAATCCTCGATCTGAGCTCCTGGATCCTGCGGGGTGGACGGACCATCCAGCAGTGGTCCCGGAAATGCCGCTTGATCTCCCCGGTGATGGTGGGGACGGCGAACGAGACGAACCGCCGTCCCTCGCCCGGCTCGAATCGCTGGATGGCCAGGAACAGGGCCATCCGGGCCACCTGAACGAGGTCGTCCCGTTCGGCACCCCGATGGACGTAACGGTTGGCGAGGGCGTCACAAAGACCGAGATTCAACTCGACCAGTTCTGAGATGACGTCTTCCCGATCCTCGGCGGTGCAGCTGTCCAGACGCTCAAAGAGATCCTCGATGCGCTGTTCACGTGTGCTCTGGGACGGGGAGGGGATGGATGCGGGCGCGATGCCACGTGCCATCGTCTTCTCCTCTCGGAGTGGACGCCGGAGTCGGCACGTGGTTTGACCGCTCTGGACAATTCCCACGCTGGCAGAGCCGCGCGACCCGGTCAATGGGGGTGGGGGTTCGACAGGGCGGAAGCGGACGAGGGTCGTACGCAATTGCGCCCAGGCCCACGACGGGGCGACGAGGGGACGGTTCCCTTTCGATTCATTCCTGCCGTCATCGGTCGAAAGGTGAACGGGAAGGGAACCGTCCCCGCGCTTCGGTCGAAGGTCGAAAGGTGAACGGGAAGGGAACCGTCCCCGGCGCTTCGGTCGAAAGTGGACGGGAAGGGAACCGTCCCCGGCGCCTCGGTTGAAGGTCTTCGTGGCGTCGCGGCGGACGCCGTGGGTGGAGGGACCGCGATGGCATAGTTGAGGTACCGAGGTGAGGAATCATGACGACGCCGTCGCGGACGCTGGAGGTCCGGGGCTGGGACGCGTCCGTGCTCAGTGTCGCCGATGTGGCCAGCCACCTTCGCACCGATCCGGAAGCGGGGCTGACCACGGTGGACGCCGCGGACCGGCTCGCCGCCCACGGTCCCAACCTTCTGCGTGCGGCAGCGACGACCCCACTGTGGCGGCGCCTGCTGCACCAGTTCGCGGATCCGCTGGTCTACCTGCTGCTGGTGGCGGTGGTGATCTCCGCGGTCGCCTGGGTCGCCGAGGGAGCGCAGGGGGCCCCGGTGGACGTGCTGGTGATCCTCGCGATCCTCCTCGCCAACGCCGTGATCGGACTGGTCCAGGAGCAGCGCGCAGCGGACGCCGTGGCCGCGCTCAGCCGGCTCACCGCCGCGTCCGCCACCGTGGTGCGGGACGGGCGCCTGCAGCAGGTACCGGCCGCCGATCTCGTGCCGGGTGACCTGCTCGTGCTCGCCGAGGGCGACGCGGTGGGCGCGGACGCCCGGCTGGTCACCTGCAGCGGGCTGCGCATCCTGGAGGCGGCGCTCACCGGCGAGAGCGAGGCCGTGGCGAAGGACCCGGCCCCCCTCGACGCACCGGCCGGGGTCGGTGACCGGTTCGACATGGTGCACCGCGGCACAGCCGTCGTTCAGGGCGGCGGACGCGCGCTGGTCACGGCCACCGGGATGGACACCGAGGTCGGCGGGATCGCGGAACTGCTCGAGGCTACGACCGAGGAACCCAGCCCGCTGCAGCGCGACCTCGCCAAGGTCTCGAAGCTGCTCGGCATCACCGTCGTGGTGATCGCGGTGGTGGTGATGGCTGTGACCGCGCTCGCCAACGGCGTCCACACGCTCGCCGAGGCGGTCACCGTGCTGCTGCTGGGCGTCTCGCTCGCGGTGGCTGCCGTGCCCGAGGGGCTGCCGGCGATCCTCTCGGTGGTACTCGCGATCGGCGTCCAGCGGATGGCCGGACGCGGCGCGGTGGTCAAGCACCTGCACTCGGTGGAGACCCTCGGCTGCGCGACCGTGATCGCATCGGACAAGACCGGCACCCTGACCCGCAACGAGATGACCGTGCAGCGGGTGCTCACCGCGTCGGGGGAGGTGCGACTCACCGGCACCGGCTACCGGGCGGACGGACAGCCGGTCGCGCTCTCCGGCAGCCTGGACGACCCGGACCTCACCGCGGAACTGGAACTCGCGCTGCTTGGCGGCGCCCTGGCCAACAACGCGGCCGTGATCGAGACCGAGACGGGGGTCGAGGTGCATGGCGACCCGACCGAGGCGGCGTTCGTCGTGGCGGCCCGCAAGCTGGCTGGCCTGGAGTCGCGGGCGGTGGCGTTCGAGCGGCGCGGCGAGATTCCGTTCACCTCTGAGCGCAAGCTGATGTCGTCGGTCGGCTGGCACGATCCGCTGGCGCGGCTGGGCATCGTCACCAAGGGGGGTGCGGACGTGGTGCTCGGGCGGTGCACGGCCGTCCAGCACGGGGACCAGACCGTTCCGCTCACCGCCGACGAGCGGGCCCGAATCCTCGCCGGCATCGAGCGGCTCTCGGCAGAGGCGTACCGCGTGCTCGGCGTCAGCTACGCCTGGTTCGCTCCCGAGCAGCACTCCGGCGTGCTCGACCTGCTCGGCACCGACGATGCGTCCGACCTCGAGCACGACCTGGTCTGGGTCGGCGCGGTGGGCATCATCGACCCGCCGCGGGCCGAGGCGCTGGCGTCCATCGCGGAGGCTCAACGAGCCGGCATCCGCGTCCTCATGATCACCGGCGATCACCCGGCCACGGCGGCCCGGATCGCCACCGACCTGGGTATCTCCGGGCCGGGCACCGAGGCGACGACCGGTGCAGAGCTGGACGCGGCCGGACCCGGCTGGCTGGCCGGGAGGGTGCGGACCAGCCCGGTCTATGCCCGGGTCGCGCCCGCGCACAAGCTGGCGCTGGTGCGCGCGCTGCAGGCGGACGGCCAGGTGGTCGCGATGACCGGGGACGGCGTGAACGACGCGCCCGCGCTGAAGGCCGCCGACATCGGGGTGGCGATGGGGCGCGGAGGCACCGAAGTGAGTCGCGAGGCGGCCGACATGGTGCTCGCCGACGACAACTTCGCCACCATCGTGGCGGCGGTGCGGGAGGGCCGGCGGATCTTCGCCAACATCGGCAAGTTCCTGCGCTACCTGCTCTCGTCCAACCTCGGCGAGGTGTTCACGGTCTTCGGCGGGGTGGTCTTCGCCGGTGCGCTGGGCCTGACCGCAGCCGGTGGGGACGACCTCGTGGTGCCGCTGCTGGCCACGCAGATCCTGTGGATCAACCTGGTCACGGACTCGGCACCCGCGCTGGCGATGGGGGTGGATCCTGAGGTGGACGACGTGATGGCGCGCCCGCCGCGGCGTCCCGGTGCCCCCGTGATCGACCGCGGGACGTGGGCCTGGTTCATCTGGGTCGGTCTGGTCATGGGCGTGGCGACGCTGCTCACGATCGACCTGTTCCTTCCCGGTGGTCTGCTGCCCGGCGCGGGCTCGCTGACCGTGGCGCGGACGGCGGGCTTCACGACCCTGGTCTTCGCGCAGTTGTTCAACGCCTTCAATGCGCGCTCGCTGACCGCGTCCGCCTTCAGCAGGCTGTTCGGCAACCGCTGGCTGTGGGGCGCGGTCGCGCTGGGCGTGGCGCTGCAGGCTGCGGTGGTGCAGGTGCCGTGGTTGCAGGTGGCGTTCGGAACCGCGTCGCTCGACCTCAGCGGGTGGCTCGCCTGCGTCGGCATGGCGTCCGTCGTGCTCTGGGCCGAGGAGGCCCGCAAACTCGTCGTCCGTCTGCGCGTCCGCCGATGATCCGCCTGTGGACCAAGTTGGGGACGGTTCCGATTGCGGTCCACCGCCAGGTGGACCGCAATCGGAACCGTCCCCAATACGGTCCGGATCAGCGGGGGAGGGTCCCGGCGGCGCTCTCCAGGTGGGCGCGGACGAACCACTGGAACTTCTCCAGCGCTCCGGTCTGGCCGATCAGCATGTCCTGGGTCACCAGGTCGAGGTCTTCGACGTCCTCGATCGCCTGGCGGTTCTCCGCGATCACCCGGTCGTACTCCTTGTCGAGCGCGGCGAGGTGATCGGGGACGAGCGCGCGGTCGAGCGGGTAGTCGTCCCAGCTGCGGGTCTTGGTGATCGCATCGATCGTGCCGCGTGGCGATCCGCCGAGCGTGGCGATCCGCTCGGCAACCGCGTCGGCATTGAGCCGCACCGCGTCGACCTCCGGATCGATCATCTCGTGGACGCCGATGAAGCTCGGGCCGACCACGTTCCAGTGCACGTGCTTGAGGGTCAGGTGCAGGTCGTTGTAGGTGTTCAGGCGGCCCTGCAGGATCTCGATCACCTGGTCGGCCTTCGCCGGCGTCATGCCCGGGGCGGTGAATGAGTACTTGGTCATGTTCGTGTTCTCCTTCGGTCCGATCGGCAGGGACGGTCTTCTTCGCACCCTACCGGCGAGCCGCCCCCGCTACGTCAGCCACAACCCCTGCCCGGCTCCGGGCATTCCGCGCGTCTGGCCCGCTCGAGCGGTGTTCGGAGCCGAGCCTGCGGAGGGTCGTCGCCCACCGAACCAGCGAGCACCTAGACCCCGCTCACGACCGCGCCCAGCCAGAGCCCGGACGCCAGCAGCGCCAACCCGAGCTCGGCGAGCACGCCCAGCCCGGTGCCCTTGAGGCCGGCCAGCGCGGAGCGCCACGCACGCCGCGGATCGCGCAGCCGGAGGTACTCGCTGGCGAACAGCCCGGCGAGGAAGAACAGCACCAGGCCGATCACCGGCACCACGAAGAAGCCGACGATCCCGGCCAACCCGGCGACCACCAGCGACCCGCTCGGCACGCCCGCCGCGCGGGTGTGCCGAGCGGTGAGGTACCAGGTCAGGCCGGCTCCACCAGCCACCAGCAGGACGCAGAGCGCGGCCACCAGCCAGGCAGCCGGCGTGCCAGTGAAGGCCGCCCAGACCAGCACGGACACCCCGATCAGAGCCGAGCCCGGCAGCACCGGAACCACGATGCCGACCAGGCCGACCAGGATCGCGATCCCGACAATGACATCGATCGGCACGGCACACCTCCCAGCGCGAGTGCCCCCATTCTTGCCGGTCGATCCTGTGCGGACGCTGAGGGGTCGCCCCGGTCGTCCCCTGATCCGTGGGCAGGTCGGGTCGTCGGCACCGTCGTGCTGGTCGAACGCCGCCCCACGCGCTCGTCGAGGCTAGGGTGCTGAGCGGTTGCACAGCGAGAGAGAGTCAGGTCCGTCCATGCCCGTCCACACCCCGTCCCGAACCCCCGTCCGGGCCCCCAGCAACGCCGCCTACGCCGCCGCCCGCGCGCTCAGCGACGGTCAGGCCAAGCCCCTCGGCGCGCTCGGCGACCTGGAGGCTCTCGCCGCGTGGGTGGCGTCCTGCCAGGGGGTCTGCCCACCCCGCCAGCTGGACGACGTGCGCGTGGTCGTGTTCGCCGGTGACCACGGCATCGCGGCGGACGGGGTGTCCGCCTATCCGGTCGAGATCACGCCCGCGATGGTCTACGGAATCGCGGGTGGCCACGCCGGGGTGTCGGCGCTGGCCGCGGCCAACAGCGTGAGTGTGTCGATCTACGACCTCGGCGTCGCCGTCGACTTTGACGACCTGCCCCCGGAGGTGAGCCGGTTCAAGGTGCGCCGCTCGTCCGGGGCGATCCACCTCACCGACGCGCTCACCCGCGCCGAGGTCGAAGCGGCCCTCGCAGCCGGGGACACGATCGCTGCCGAGCAGATCGCGGACGGCGCGCAGCTGCTGATCTCCGGCGATCTCGGCATCGGCAACACCACGGTGGCCGCCGCCCTGATCGCCGCGACCCTCGGCGTCCCCGGCGCCGCGGTGACCGGACGCGGGACCGGCATCGATGAGGGCACACTCGTCCACAAGACTGCATTGATCGAGGCCGCTGTCGCCCGTGCCGGCGACCGCGTTGCCGATCCGGTCGAGCGCCTGGCCGCCCTCGGCGCGGCCGACTTCGCTGCCGCGGTCGGCTTCATCTCCGGCGCCGCGCGGCGCGGCGTCCCCGTGCTGCTGGACGGGGTGATCGCGGTCGCGGAGGCCCTGGTTGCGGAGGACTACGCGCCCGGAACCAAGGCGTGGCTGCAGGCGGGGCACCGCTCCACCGAGCCCGGCCAAGCGCTGGCGCTGGACCGGCTCGGGCTCGCGCCACTGGTGGACTTCTCCATGCGGCTCGGCGAGGGCAGTGGCGCGGTGCTCGCGGTGCCGGTGCTCCGCTCCGCTGTGGCGGCGCTCACCGGCATCGCCCAGCTCTCCGACCTGACGTGAACGCGTTCGCCGGGCTCCGGCTGGCCGTCGGGCTACTGACGATCGTGCCGGTGCGGCCCCCCGACACAATCGGACGCCCGCAGGCGCGCGCCGCCATGCTGCTCGCGCCGGTGGCCGTGCTGCCAGTGACCCTGGTCGCTGCCGGGCTCGGCTGGCTCGTCGTGTGGCTGGGCGCGCCGGCACCGATCGCCGGGGTTGTGGTGGTGGCCGCGCTCGCGTTCGGCACGCGGGCCATGCACCTGGACGGGCTGGCCGACACCACCGACGGGCTCGGCTCGGGCAAGGACGCGGACGCCGCACTCGAGATCATGAGGCGAGGTGACGTCGGCCCGATGGGCGTGGTGGCGCTCGTGCTGGTCCTCGGTGCGCAGGCACTGGCCGCCGGGGCGGTGCTCGGCCGTCCGTCCGGTTGGGCGTACCTGGTGGTGCTGGTGTCCGCGTCCCGGGGAGCGCTGGTACTCGGCTGCATGCGAGGCATTCCCTCCGCGCGCCCGGACGGGCTTGGTGCACTCGTCGCGGACAGTGTCCCGCTCGCGACGGCCGCGACCGGCTGGCTGGTGCTGGCCGCGGCCACGGTCTGGGCGGGGATGCTGTCGGGTCAGGCGTGGTGGCTGCCGCTGGTCGGAGTGCTGCTGGCGCTCGCCGCAGTGTGGTGGCTGCTCGCTCGCTGTGTCGCCCGGCTCGGCGGCGTCACCGGCGACGTGCTCGGCGCGCTCGTCGAGGTGGCCGCGTCCGTCCTGCTGGTTGTCGCCGCGGTCAGCTGATCCTCCGCGACGTCCTTCGCCAGCACGTCCGTACCGGGCGGCGCAGCCACGATCCGGGCGACGAGTTCAGCGGGGCAGGCCGCACGGGTGCGGTCGTGCCGGTCCGGTCCACCCCGAACGACTCCGCCATCGGACGGCGGAGCTGGGGTTGGCTCACGCCGACTCGCCGCTCAGCCGGACGCCGATGCCGGTCAGCACCATGTCCAGGTAGCGCTCGAAGCGCTGGTCGCGGTCGGTGAACAGGTGCTGTCCGGCCTCCCGAACCAGGGGGACTTCGGCGACGCTGCTCGGATCCGGCTCCGCGAGCAGGTAGCGCCGCTCCGCACCGCGCTCCTGCTCGTCGATCACGAAGCCGACCACGAAGGCCGTGACCAGCTGGGCGGCCGCGACCCCGTCCTCCACGGCGAGCCCGGAATCCACCCAGCGGGCCAGCCATTGCTCCTGTGCCCGCAGCACGTCGGGATCGGTCAGTTTCGTGCCGGCGAAGGTCCTGGCACCGTTGCGGTGGGCGAGGTACTCCGCGCGCAGCGCCCGCGCGAAGACCGCCAGCTGGTCGTGCCAGCCCTGGACGTCCGATTCGGCCTCGAGGCGGGCGGCGACCCGGCGGCGGATCTCGGTGCCCATCTCATCGAGGATCTCCTGCTTGTTCGACATGTGCCAGTACAGCGCAGGCGCACGCACGCCCAGACGGTTCGCGAGGGCCCTGGCGGTCACTCCGTCGATGCCCTCCTCGTCGAGAAGGTCGAGCGCGGCCTGGACGATGAGCTCGCGGCTGATGCCCTTGGCCACCATCACATTTTAACGCTGTTAAGCGGAATTGGCGCCGGTCGGGGAGTACGCAGGTTCACTCCCTTCAGAGCACCACAGGGCGTCCAGCGACCATCAGGACCACCTGGTCACACACGGCGGCGACGGCCTGGTTCACCCGGCCGAGGTGGTCGGCGAAGAGGCGTCCGGCGCGGTACTCAGAGACCAGGCCCCAGCCGACCTCATTGGTCACCACGACCACGTCCGCGGGATGCGAGCGGACCGCGTCGGCGAGCGCGGCGGTCTCACCGGCGAGCCGGGGCGCCCAGGCGATCTCCTCGTCGTCCCAGCCCTGCCAGGCGTCGAGCAGGCGGGTCAGCCAGGTGCCGAGGCAGTCGATCAGCACCGGCCCGTCCGCGCCCGCGATGGCGGTCGCGAGATCGAGCGTCTCCACCGTCCGCCACGCGGGGGGACGGCGCAGCCGGTGCGCGGCCACCCGGGCCGCCCACTCCGCGTCGTGGGCGGGATCGGCCGGGTATCCGGGGGTCAGGTAGCTCACCGGTGCGCTCGTGGCGAGCAGCGATTCGGCGTGGCGGGACTTGCCGCTGCGCACCCCTCCGGTGACCAGGACGTGAACCATGGCTCGAACACTACTAACCTCGGCAGTCGTGCCCGACGCATTCATCTCCACCGGCCATCTGGCCCCCACCGCGGACGTGCGGCGGATCCTCGACGCCACCTGGGCGGAGGTCTCCGCCGAGCTCGGCGGTTCCAACTCCGAGGTGTACCCGGCGCTCGCTGCCGCCGATCCTGACCAGTTCGGGCTGTGTGTGGTCGCCACGGACGGCCGGGTGTTCGACGCCGGCGACGCCTACGCCGGCTTCTCGCTGATGAGTGTGGCCAAGCCGTTCACCTTCGCCCTGGTCTGCGGGCACCTGGGCGCTGAGCGGGCCCGGGCCGAGCTCGGGGTGAATGCCACCGGCCAGCCGTTCAACGCGGTCGCGCCGGTTCTGGCTGCGGTCGGTGGCCGGACGAACCCGATGGTCAACGCGGGCGCGATCGCGACGTGCAGCCGACTACCGGGGGCTGACCTGGAGGCGCAGTGGACGCACCTGTTGGCGGGCCTGTCCGCGTTCGCGGGACGTGACCTGGCGATCGACGAGGAGCTGTACACCAATGTGTCCGCGACGAACGTGCGCAACCGCCAGATCGCGGCGGCCCTGGAGTCGCAGGGCGCGCTCGCGTCCGGGCCCGACGACGCGCTGGAGCTGTACACGCGGCAGAGCAGCCTGCTGGTCACAGCGCACGACCTGGCCGTGATGGGCGCCACCCTCGCGGACGGCGGGATGAACCCGGTCACGGGCGCGCAGGTGGTTCCCGCGGAGCTGTGCCACCACGTGCTCGCCGTGATGGCGACCGCCGGCATGTACGAGCGCTCCGGCGACTGGCTCTACGACGTGGGCCTGCCCGGCAAGTCGGGGATCGGTGGCGGCATCGTCACGGTCTCACCCGGCAAGGGCGGCCTCGGGTCGTTCTCGCCGCGCCTGGACGTGGCCGGCAACAGCGTCCGCGGCGTCCGTGCCGCTGCACGGCTCGCCCGCGACTTGGGCCTGGGCCTGTTCGCGTCCCGTCCGCTCTGATCCGCTCCGGGGACGGTTCCTATTCCCGTTCGCGGGGACGGTTCCCTTCCCGTTCGCGGGGTCTGTCCCCAATCCCGTTCGCGGGGACGGTTCCGATTCCGTTCAGTCGGACCCGGGCGCTATCCGGCCCGCAGCGAGGCGCTCTGCGTCCGCGCGGTAGATCCGCGCATGCTCGGCCAGTTCCAGCTTCCCGAGTTCGACGGACGCGGCGTCGCTGAAGTCCGCCAGCGCACGCAGCCGCTCGGCCACGACAGGCAGGAGCCCGACCGGTGTCACGTCCGAACCGTAGGACGCCAGCAGGCGGGCCAGCCGCGCCGCGCGCGCGTCGTCCGCCGGCTCACCCGCCTCCGTCCAGCCCGTGAGGGGAGCGAGCCGGTACGCGAGGTAGGCGAGATCCCACACGCGCGGCCCCGGGGAACAGAAGTCGAAGTCGATCACTCCGTGGAGGCGCTCTCCGGCGAAGACCAGGTTGTAGGGCGCGAAGTCGTTGTGGCAGACCACCTCGGCGGGTTCGCGGACCGGCGAGCGCCAGCCGTCCCGTAGCCCGGTCAACGGCAGGGACGCGTCGTGCAGGCGGCGTAGCAGCATGGCGGCGTCGTCGAGCACGGAGTCCGCCCAGACCCACGCCGGCAGCGGGTAGTTCGGGACGACTCCGGGGAGGAAGCTGAGCCGCTCGCGCCCGTCCGCGGCGAACCCGAGCGGACGCGGAGTCTCCGCGATCCCGGCCGCGGCGTAGAGCCCGAGCAGCCGGTGCACGTTCGGCGTCCACGGCCCGGCGGGACGCAGCACCTCCTCGCCCAGCCGGCTGACCACGCCCATGTTCCCTCCGGCAAGGGGTTGTTCTGTCTCCACGGTGTCCATTCGATCAGCTGGGCCCCGGCTCACCGGGCGGCGCGGTACTCCTCGGTGGCCAGTCGGATGCAGGCCGCCGCGACCTCCATGGCGGTACGCACCTCCCCGACCGGCGGACGCGTCGGCGCGAGCCGGATGTTGCGGTTGTCGGGGTCGGCGCCGCCGGGATAAGTGGCGCCGGCGGGGGTCAGGCTCACGCCGGCCGCGTTCGCCAGGTCCACCACGCGCGCGGCGACCGGTGCGGTGGTGAACAGTGAACTGAAGTAGCCGCCGCGGGGCGTCGTCCAGGTGGCGTAGGCCCCGTCGGTCCCGAGTTCGGCCGTGAGCACCTCGTCCACTGCTGCGAACTTGGGGGCGATCAGGGCGGCGTGCGCGCGCATGAGCCCATCCAGCCCGTCCGGGTAGCTCTCGATGAACCGGACGTGCCGTGCCTGCTCGATCTTGTTCGGCCCGATGCTCTGCGCGCCGAGCAGTCTCGTCAGCCACGCCACGTTGTCGGGCGACGTGCCAACGAAGCCGAGCCCTCCGCTGGCAAAGGTGATCTTGCTGGTGCTGCCGAAAACGAAAGCCCGGTCGGCGTGGCCCGCCGACGCGCACAGCTCGACGAAGTTGACCGTCGCCACCGGTTCACCGAGGTGGTGAGCGCGGTAGGCGTCGTCGGCGAAGATCGTGAAGTCGGACGCAGCTGCGTCCAGCCGCGCGAGACGTGCGGCCTTCGCTGCGCTGATCGTCTCTCCACCCGGATTGGAGTAGGTGGGCACGAAGAGGACGCCCTTCACCGACGGGTCGGCGGCGGCCGCCTCGATCGCCGCCACGTCGGGTCCGTCCGGCTGCATGTCGACGGTGACCAGCTCGAAGCCGAGCGTGGTCAGCAGCAGGAAGTGCCGGTCGTATCCGGGCGTCGTGACGACCAGCTTCGGTCGGTCGTGCACCCAGCCGCCGCTCGACCCGCGGAGGCCGTGCAGCAGCGCGAAGCCCAGCACGAGTGCCTGCAGCTCGAGGGAGGAGTTGTTCCAGACCACGGTGTTGGCCGCCCCGAGCCCCAGGTAGCGACCGAACAGTGCTCGCGCACTGGGGAGCCCGGCGACGCCGCCGGGGTAGTTGCGCAGGTCGATCCCGTCCATTGTGGTCTGGCCGCGGGTGACGGCGGTGAGCAGCCCGTCGGACAGGTCGAAGTCGGCGTCCGAAGGTTGCCCGCGCTGCAGGTTGAGCTTCAGCCCCAGGGCTGCGAGTTCGTCGTACGCCGCCTGTGCGGTGGCCAGTGCGGTCATGGATTCTCCTCAGGCGGCGACCGGGTTGTGAACGGAAATGGGGACGGACCTTGTGAACGGGAAGGGAACCGTCCCCGTGAACGGGAAGGGGACGGACCTGGTGAACGGGAAGGGAACCGTCCCCGTGAACGGGAAGGGGACGGTTCCGTTTCCGTTCAGGGACGGGTCAGTAGCCGATGGCCTGGAGCGTCGCGCGGATGGCGGCCGCAGACTTGTTCAGCATGCCGATCTCGTGGGCGTCCATCGGGAACTCGAAGACCCGCTCGACCCCGGTCGGGCCGACCAGGCTCGGCACCGAGAGCGCGACGCCGGACACCCCGCGGTAGTCGGTGAGCACGCTGGAGAGCGGCCAGACCTTGTGCTGGTCGCCGAGGATCGCCTCCACCAGCCGGGCTCCGGCCAGGCCGATCGCGTAGTTGGTGGCGCCCTTGCCCTCGATGATCGAGTACGCCGCGTGCACGGTGTCGTGCGCGATGGTGGCGAGGATCTCCTCGCTGAACACCTTCTGGCCGGCTTCGTCGGTCCAGTCCCGGATCGGGATCTGCGCGATCGAGGCGGACGACCAGATCGGGAACTCGGTGTCCCCGTGCTCGCCGAACATGGCCGCGTGCACGTTCGAGAGGGACGTCCCCGCGTGCTGCGCGATCGCCCAGCGCAGTCGGGAGGTGTCCAGCAGCGTCCCGGTCGACAGGACGCGACTGACCGGCAGCCCGCTCACCTTGTGCGCCACCACGGTGAGCACGTCGCACGGGTTGGTGACCAGGACGAGGACGGCGTTCGGCGCCTGCTCGAGCAGCTGGGGCACGAGCTGGCTCATGATCCCTGCGTTCACTCCGGCCAGGTCGAGCCGGGTCTGGCCCGGCTTCTGCCGCGCGCCGGCGGTGATGATGATGACGGACGAGTCCTTGACGACCTCGATGTCGGAGCCGCCGGTGACGATCCGGGTGGGCGTGAACTGCGTGCCGTGGGAGAGGTCGCGGACCTCAGCCTCGACCTTCTTCGCGTCGATGTCGTAGAGCGCGATTTGGCGGGCGGAGCCGCGGATCAGCGAGGCGTAGGCGATGGACGTGCCAACGGACCCGGCACCGACGACCGTGAGCTTGGAATTGGCGAGGTTGGTGCTTTCGACAGTGGCAGAACTCATGTCTGAAAGCCTAATGGTCAGACCGGTTCGGCGGATGCCCTGTCCTCATCGGCGGGTAGCACCACCAGGGCGCGCACGATCCGCTCCAACCCGTCACGCCAGGAGTGGCCCGCGTCGGAGTCGCCGTTCAGGATGGAGTCCACCCTGGTCCGCTCACAGAACGCGTCGAGGGTCACCATGAGCTGGTCCAGCGGGATCCGCAGGCTCGCGCCGTGCCGGGCGAGGGCTGCGGCGAGGGCCTCCGAGGCGAGGTTGTTCGCATCTTGCTCGACCTCGATCAGCGCGGGACGAAAAGTCGGGTTCCGGAAGGCGTACAGGCGCAACTCCTGGCGGACCAACACCCAGTTGTCGTCGAAGGTGAAGCCCACGTCGAGCACCGTGATCACCTTGGCGATGATTTCCTCCAGCCACTGGGCGTTGACCGGTGAGTCCGGAATCACGGCCAGGGCACGACGGGTCGTCTCCAGCAACTGTTCGCCGCGCTGCCGCACGATCTCGAGGCAGAGCTCTTCCTTGCTGTCGAAGTTGGAGTAGAACGCCCCGCGGGTGAAGCCGGCGCGCTCGCTGATCTCCTCGACGCTGGCGCCTTCGATGCTCTTCTCGGCGAACAATCCGGTGGCGGCGTCGATGAGGCGGTCACGGGTGTGCTGCCGACGGCTGCTCACCGTGGTGGTCATACCACACCTCCTCGTGGGTCCTCCCCCGCTCGATACAGCAGTGTATCGGATACGGTGCCGTATCGGATACAGTTCTGTATCGCGTGCTGTCGCGAAGGGGGTTTCCGGTGTCGTCGTTCCTGTATCGGATCGGACGAGCGTGCTATCGCCGTCGCGGCCGGGCCTTGGCCGCCTGGCTGGTCGTCCTGGCCCTGCTCGGCCTGCTCTCCGCGACCGTTGGCGGGAAGTTCGACGACACCTTCGAGATTCCCGGTGCCGAGTCCACCGTCGCCCTCAACCAGCTCAAGGTCACCTTCCCCGAGGCCGCGGACGCGACCGCCACCGTCCTGATCACCGCGCCGGAGGGCTCGCTGCTTCCCGACAAGGACGTGCGGAAGGTCGTCGAGGCCTGGGAGAAGAAGATCGAGGACCTGCCCTGGGTCAACGGGGTGATCGGCCCCTACAACGAACACATCGACGGCCTGATCAGCGCCGATTCCCGCAGCGGGCGGGCGACCGTCCGCGTGCAGGGCGCCTCATCCACGTTCACCGATGCCCAGCGCGAGCAGCTCACCCAGGTCGCGGACAGCCTGACCGAGACCCTGCCGGGCGCCACCGTACTGGTCGGCGGCGAGGTCTTCTCCATCCACGTCCCGCACATCAGTGTTGTCGAGGCCCTGGGCCTGGTGGTCGCACTGATCGTGCTGCTGCTGACCCTCGGCTCGATCGTCGCGTCGTTGATGCCGATCGGGACGGCGGTCTTCGGCGTCGGCGCCGGCGTCCTGATCGTCCAGATCGCCGCCGGGGTGATCACGATCAGCTCCACCACGCTGATCCTTGCGATCATGCTCGGCCTCGCCGTCGGCATCGACTACGCCCTGTTCATCCTCTCCAGGCACCGCGACCAGCTCGCCACCGGGATGGACATCGAGGAGTCGGCCGCCCGCTCGGTCGGCACCGCGGGTTCGGCGGTTGTGTTCGCCGGCCTCACTGTCGTGATCGCGTTGGTCGGCCTGAGTATCTCCAACGTCCCGTTCCTGACCGTGATGGGCGTCTTCGGCGCGGTCACGGTCGCCTTCGAGGTGATGCTGGCGCTCACCCTGCTGCCCGCGTTCATGGGCTTCGCCGGCGAGCGGCTGCGTCCCAGGAACGGGACGCGGAGGTCCCGCAAGGCCGCCGCCGCGGCATCCGCCCGGCAGGAGACGGGGGTCGCGGGACCGGCCGGGGACGACGTGGCGGCCAGCGAGCGGGACGCCGCGGGAGCCACTGGGGAGCGCCGCCGGTTCAATGCGTCCGCCTGGTGGGTGGGCGTGGTCACCAAGTGGCCGGTGGTGACGATCGTGGTCGTGCTGGTGGGGCTCGGAGCGCTCGCGCTGCCGACGAAGGACCTCTACCTCGCGCTGCCGACGTCCGGCCGCTCGCTGCCCGGCACCCAGGACCGGGAGACGTTCGACGAGATCAGCCGCATCTTCGGCGTCGGCTTCAACGGCCCCCTGGTCGTGACCGGCTCGATCGTGGAGTCCGACGACCCCGTCAAGATCATGGACTGCCTCCGCAACGACATCACCCAGATTCCCGGCGTGCGAATGGTCGCCGCGGCCACACCGAACTCGAACGCCGACACGGGCATGGTTCAGATCGTCCCCACCACCGGCCCCGACGACCCGGCCACCGCCGGGCTGGTGCAGCGCCTGCGCGACCGGCACGACTACTGGCAACAGCACTGCGACATCAACACCGCGATCACCGGCTTCACTGCCGTCCAGATCGACGTGACCAACCGGCTCCAGAGCGCGCTGCTGCCGTTCGGCATCTTCGTGGTCGGGCTCTCGCTGGTGCTGCTGACTATGGTGTTCCGCTCGATCTGGGTGCCGGTCAAGGCTGCCGCGGGGTATCTGCTCAGCGTCGGCGGCGCGTTCGGAGCGACCGTGCTGGTCTTCAACAAGGGCTACTTCCGGCAGGTGATCAACCTGCCCGAGGCGGGCCCCGTGATCAGCTTCCTGCCGATCATCATGATGGGCCTGCTGTTCGGACTGGCCATGGACTACGAGGTGTTCCTGGTCTCCCGGATGCGCGAGGAGTTCGTGCACGGCAACACCACCCGCTCGGTTGAAGACGGCTTCGTCCACTCGGCCAAGGTCGTGGTCGCCGCCGCCCTGATCATGTTCTCCGTCTTCGCGTTCTTCGTCCCTGCCGGTGAGGGCCCGATCAAGCCGATCGCGTTCTCCCTGGCCGTCGGCGTCGCCCTGGACGCGTTCGTCGTCCGGATGACCCTGGTGCCCGCGGTGATGAAGCTGCTCGGCCGGCACGCCTGGTGGCTGCCGGCGTGGCTGGACCGGCGGTTGCCCACCCTCGACATCGAGGGTGAGTCGCTGACCCGGCAGGTGCGCCTCGCGGAGTGGCCGGCGCCAGGGGACACCGCTGCGGTCGTCGGCGAAGGACTCACCGCGCGGGTGGGGGAGCGGACGCTGTTCGCGGACGTGGACGTGCGCCTCGAACCCGGCGGCGTGCTGGTGATCGAGGGAGAGCACGCCCAGCGCCGCGCGCTCCTGCTGGCGCTCGCCGGACGCGTGAAGCTGAGCGGCGGCACCCTGAAGGTGCTCGGCCACGTCCTGCCCGAGGAGGCGCCGGTGGTGCGTGGCCTGGCGCCCGTGCTCGGCCCGTCCGTCGCCCACTTCGGCCGGGTGCTGAACAAGCGGGTGGGCGGACTGGTCTGCGTCGACGACGCCGACGAACTCTCCGAAACGCAGGACCGATCGCTGCGCCGCGCGCTGGTCGCGTCCGCGGAATCCGGAGCGGACTCCCCGATCACGTGGGTGCTCGGCGTCCTGCCCGGCTCTGAACTCGAGTCCCAGCTCCCGGTGCCGTTCCAGGTACTGAAGCTGCCCTCGCACCTCGCCCTGGAAGGAGCGACCCGATGAATGTCGAAAAGGTGAACTCGGCGCCGGCGCGCTGGTACACCCTGCTCGGCCTGGTGCTGGTGCCCATTCTGGTCGCCGGCGGGTTCCTGCTGGCCGGAGTGAACTCCGACTCCCGCCTGCACACCGTGCAGGCCGCCATCGTGAACCTCGACGAGCCCGTGACCGTCAACGGGCAGTACACCCCGCTGGGCCGTCAGCTCACCGCCAACCTCGTCGACTCCCAGCGCACCGAGAACCTCACCTGGGTGCTGCAGAGCGAGGAGAACGCCCGCGCCGGGCTGAACACGGGCGAGTACGCGGCGATGGTCGTGATCCCGGCGAACTTCTCCGCCGCCGCCACCTCCTTCTCCGAGAATGACGGCGACAAGGCGGAACAGGCGACGATTCAGGTCTACACCTCACCGGTCGCCGGGGTCGCGGACGCCACCCTCGGCCGCCTGGTCGCCAGCGAGGCCGCGTCGATGCTGAATTCCACGCTCACCGAGGCGTACCTGAAGCAGATCTACGTCGGCTTCAACGACATGGGCAAGCAGTTCGTCACCATGGCCGACGGGGCCGACCAGCTCGCCGACGGCGCGCGGAAGCTCGCCAACGGAATCTCCGACGCCGCCGACGGCTCCCGGCAGCTTTACACCGGTCAGTTCCAGCTGGCCACCGGGCTCAGCCAGATGGCGACCCAGACCAGGTCGATGCCCTCCGACGTCCGCAAGCTCGCGAACGGCGTCAGCGACTACGTGGACGGCGCCAACCAGCTCGCGCAGCAGACCATCGACTCGCTGCCCCAGCAGGTGCAGCTCGCGAACGGCGTCGAACAGCTCAGCCAGGGGGCGTCCGGCGTCTCGTCCGGCCTGCAGGCCTACCAGTCCGGCATGGCTGCGCTCGGTTCGAACAGCCAGGTGGTGGGCCCGGCGGTGACGGCGGCGAAGCAGGCCGCGGCCGCCTCGGTGCCCTGCCCGACGTTCTCTGCGGACCCGGCCCAGCAGGCGGCGATGTGCCAGGCCTTCGAGGCGGGCCGGGACGCCGGCGCCGAGGTGGGTGCGAACGTCGGCGTGACGGCGGGCGGCCAGGCGGCCGCTGCCGGGCTCGAGCAGACCGACCCGGCCACGGGGCAGAGCCTGCTCAGCGCCGCGTCCGGGGTTGCGGGTGGCCTGTCGCAGCTCTCCAGCCAGCTCTCCGGTTCGATCCCCGACGTCGACTCCACGACCAAGCAGCTCACGCAGTTGATCGCCGGCGGCAAGAAGCTCGCCTCGGGCACCAGCGACCTGGCGGATGGGCTGCCGGCACTGGTGGACGGCATCGCGCAGTCCGCGGACGGGGCGTCCCAGCTCGCGACCGGCACCGACAAGCTCAGCGCCGGCCTGATCAGTGCGTCCTCCGGCGGCACGAAGCTCGCCGATGGGATGCGGACGATGGCTGACGGCATCGCCGACGGCAAGGACCAGCTGCCCAGCTACAGCACGTCCGACCGGGAGAACCTGTCCACCGTGGTCGCGGCGCCGATCGACACCTCCACGCTGAGCGGCCTGGCCAACCCCGACGTCGGCTGGATCAGCCTGGTGCTGGTCCTCGCCCTGTGGCTCGGCGCGCTGGCCACCTATGCGGTGGTGAAGGCGATCGGGGCGGGGTTGTTGAACTCGGCCGAGCCGACGGCCGTGCTGATCGGACGCTCGCTGCTGCCCGGCCTGGTCGTGGTGGGCGTGCAGGCGCTGGTGGTTGCGGCGCTGGCTCAGTTCGGTCTCGACCTGTCCTGGCAGAAGTGGCTGGCCGTGACGGGCCTGCTGCTGCTGGCCGGAGCGACGTTCGTGGTGATCAACCACGCGCTGGCCGCCTGGCTGGGCGGGTTGGGGCGGCTGGTGTCGGTGCTGTTCGCCGTGCTGACCACCGCGTCCGCATTGGTCGGGGCGGCCCCGTCGGTGTTCGCTGCCCTGCGTCCGTTCTCGCCGCTGACGCCGGCTCTGGACGCGATCCGCGCGGTCATCACCGAGTCCAGCGGGGCGGCGGCCTCGACGCTGACCCTGGTCGGCTGGTTGCTGGTCGCGCTGATCGCGAGTGCGGTCGCTGTGGCCCGGCGGCGTACGACGACGCTGGCCGCGGTGCTCGCTGCCGGCTGAGGCGGTTGCGTGGCGGTACGCTCGCGCCGCGACGCTGCGACGTGTCGACCCGGGATGACCGCCGCGGGGGCGGCCCGGGTGACGGGTCAGGCCTGGCTCTCGACCTCGACCGGGTCCGGCGGGTCGAGCGGGACAACTTCGACCGGGTCCGGTGGGTCGAGTCGGACGACCTCGACCGGGTCCGGTGGGTCCAGCGGACGCACCGCGATCTGTTCGGGAGGCTCCAGCGGACGGAGATCCGGGTCGGGCGGTGCCAGCGAAGTGACGCCGGTGACCGTGTCGGCCTGGATCGCCGCGGCTGCCCGCTCGGCCTGGGCCGCGGCGGAGCGCAGGGCCACCGCCCGGGCGAAGTCGGCCTGCGTCGGCATGCCGTAGGCGCGGGCAGTGGTGTCGTGCATCTCCACGACGTAGCGGCGCAGGCGCTCGGAGAACTGGTGGGCGATCTCGCCGGGCGCGGCGCGCAGCGGGCGCCCGAACACGACGTGGACGTGCGGCCGGCCGGGGACGGGGACGTTCGCGCCGTACGGCATGGCGGCGTAGGCACCGACCAGCGCGATCGGCAGGACGGGCACGTTGCGCGAGATGCTCAGCGCGGCGGCGCCCGGGGTGAAGTTCGCCATGGCGCCGGTACGGGAGCGCGTGCCCTCCGGGAAGATCAGGATCGGTACTCCGTCGTTGACGAGGCGGGCGGCCAGCCCGCGATGCCCGGTGCGGTTCGCCTGGCCCTGCCGCTGGACGGGGAAGGAGTTGAAGAACAACTGCGTCGGCAGCGCCTTGTACCAGTTGTTGAAGAAGTAGTCCCCCGCCGTGGCTGCGGCCAGGTTGCGGGAGAGGCGCCGGGGCAGCGCACCGTAGATCAGCGGCGCGTCCAGGTGGCTGGAGTGGTTCGCGATCACGACGAAGGGTGGCTTCAGGTCGGCCAGGTTGCGGATTCCGTGCTCGTGGACGGTCAGCGACGACCAGATGTACGGCTTCATGACCAGGTGTTGCGCGACGAATCGTGCCGTGCCCGGTCCCGCCGAGGTGTACCTGTTCAGCTTCGGTTCGCTCACCCGAATCCTCTCGGTATGGATTCCGCCATTGTGGCGCACTCGGTGGCGGATGGTCACCATGTGAGCCCGCGGCCCCGCTGGCAGGGGCGGCCTCGCGCTCAGTCCCGGCTCGCGCTGAGCATCCGTGACGCCCACCGCACCGCCGCGCGGGGCGCCAGGTCGGCCACGAACCGGGCGGCCTTCCAGCGGCGGGTGGGTACCGAGATCATCCGGCCCTTGTCCGCGGCGGCGAGCGCCTCGGCGGCGCAGCGATCGGCGTCAACCCACACCCAGTCCGGGATCGCAGCCGTGCGGATGCCGGCACGCTGGTGGAACTCCGTGCGCACCCACCCCGGGCACAGGGCGGTCACCGTCACCCCACTGCCGTGCAACTCGTTCGACAGGGCCTCGGAGTAGACCTTCACCCAGGCCTTGACCGGGGAGTAGTTGCCGGTCGTCAGCCAGGCGGCCAGCGAGGCCACGTTGATGATCCGGCCGCGGCCCCGTGCGCGCATGGCTCGGGCTGCGGCGCCGCCCAGGATGAGCACGGCGAGGCACATCACATCGAGGGCGTTCTCATGCTCGCTGAAGTCGGGGTCGAGCAGTTTGCGGTGCAGCCCGAACCCGGCGTTGTTCACGAGCAGGTCGACTGGACGGCGCGCGTCCTCCAGCCGTGCAGCGACCGCCAGCACGTCGGCGCGGACGGACAGGTCGGCCCGGATCGTCTCCACCGCGACGCCGTGTTCGGTGCCGAGCCGGGCGGCGGTCGCGGCGAGGCGTTCGGCGTCTCGGGCGACCAGGATGAGGTCGTCGCCGCGGGCGGCGAGCGCGCGCGCGAACGCGGCCCCGATGCCGGCGGTGGCGCCGGTGATGAGCGCAGTGGCCATGGCGGCACGCTACCGCGTGGCCGGACGGAACCGACGCTCACGCCGCGAGCAGTTCGGCGTGAGCAGCCAGCTTGCGCAGCGCGCGGGAGCAGCGCCAGCGCACCAGCTCCGGCGTACTGCCCAGCAGCGAGGCGGCCTGGGCGCTGGTGAGCCCGGCGACGTACACCGTCCAGAGCGTGCGGTGGGTCGGCTCGTCGATCAGGCCGAGCCGGCGTGCCTCACCGAGGGTGCCGGACGCGTCCGGTTCGGGTGGCTCGGCGGCGGGGTAGCGATCGGACACCTGCCGGACCGGTTCGGCGCGCGGCAGCCGCCGCTGGACCGTCCACGCCAGGTTCGCGGCGATGGCCCGGGGCCGCCGCGCCAGCGGATACTCGGCGATCGCCAGCCAGAGTTCCGAGATCGCCTCGGGCAGGAGGTCGGGCCTCCCGGTGCAGAGCAGCACCAGCTTGCCCAGCATGGTCTGCAGCACGACCCGGTGGGCGAGGCGGTCACCGGCCGCGCCGAGCCGCAGGAGGGCCGCCAGCACCGGATCGGGCTGGGCGCGGATCAGGGCGAGTACGCCCGCGAGGTCGGACGCGGCGGCGAGCGCGGGTTCGCGGCGGCCCCAGCCGGGTGCCCCCCTCACGGCCAGGCTTCGCCACTCGTCGTTCAGCGCTACCAGCGCTCGCCGCGCGTCCATGGCAGAAGCCTGACGATGCGGTGTTGCCAGATGTGTTGCCCGGGGGCCGTGCACTGTTGACAGTCGGGTTCAGGCTTCTCTGCACCTTTTCTAACAATTCGGCAACGACCCCTTCCGGGCGTCGATTGAATCGTTGGAAGCCTCTACGATGAAAGCGTACTCATAGGGGGCTGACGGCCCGACCCGTCATCATGATCGCCCAGGGGGACGCTCGGATATCCAGCGGCCCCCTGGTGCCATTTCAGGGCCGGGTCAGCCGGGATCGGGTCAGCCGGCGGTGTAGCTGACGAACGCCCGTTCGAGGAAGTCCGAGAGATCGCCGGTCTCCCCGTCCCTTCCGCCCCGGCCGATCACCAGCGTCGGCGTCGCCGGCTGCGGAGTCACCCCCGTGAACCGGGACAGCGCGGAGCCGGCTGTGACCAACTGGTAGTAGTCGCCGTCCGGGGTCACCGCCAGTGTCCGGGCGCGGTTCAGATACCACCCGACCAGACCGGTCTTCACCCGTACCCCGTTCAGCAGGGTGGCCTGGAGCGGCTCTGGCTGCGCACCGGCGGCGTGCAGCCGGTCGACGAACCCGTCGAGCTTCTCCTGGGCGGCGCGGGCCTCCGCCTGGGCTGCAGCCTGCGCGAGCTCGTGCCGGCGTCGTGCGTCCGTCTGTCGTTGGCTCTCCTCGGCCATGGCAACAGGGTAGACGCCGACCGCCTCAGTCGCGCCAGCGACTGAGAAGGAAGAAGTCCTGACGAACGGTGAGGGACGAACCGTGAGGATCAGACGCCGACCGCCTCAGTCGTTGGCGCGACGGTGAAGGGAGACGTTCTGAGGAGCGGTGCACACCCCGGTTGGCCGGGTCTCCTAGGCTGGACGCCGGGAAAGCAGGGGGTGGCATGGAGCCGAGCAGAGAGACCGGGCAGGGGAGACGACGTCTCCTCGACCGCCTGGCCATCGGCCTGCTGATCGGCGTGATGGCGGTCTCGGTCGGCGGGGTGGCCCTGCTGACGGTCTACTTCGACCGCCTCGGCGATGCCGTGGACGGGCTGCAGCGGGAAGAGCCTCTGCCCAGCTACGAGGGCCGGCCCACCGCGGTGGCCGTGGACGGCGTGAGCGCCATCAACTACCTGCTGATGACCACGCAGGGCGACGGCACGCTCGAGGCGGTCGTGATCGCGCACCTGTCCGCATCGCGCCGCGACCTGACCCTCGTCGCCCTGCCCGCGGACCTGCTCGCCGACGACGGCAGCGCGCGCACGACCCTGGCCGCGAGCTTCGCCCGGAGCCCGCTGCTCACCGCGCGAGCGGTGGAGGACCTCACCGGGGCCCGGATGGACCACCAGTTGCAGGTCGACCTGGACGGCTTCGGGCACGTGGTGGACAGCCTGGGCGGCATCACGCTGGGCTCCGAAGTGCTGGACGGCGACCAGTTGGTCACCTATCTGGGCGGTGCGCCCAATCCGCTGGCGCGGTCGGTCCGCACCGCCGACCTGTTGCGCGCAGCGCTCGCCCGGGCCAGCCTCGGGGTGACGATCGCCGATCCCAACCGCTTTGACAAGGTGATGAACGCCCTGACCCCCTGCCTGACCGTTGACGCCGGGCTCACCAGCGATGAGATCCGGGAGACGATGGTCGAGTCGCGGGTGCGCGCCGACTCCGTGGTGACCTGGCCGCTGCAGTCCGCGGCGTCGGCCGAGGGTGCCGACGCCGACCCGACCGCGCTGGCCCGGCTGCGCACGGCGCTGGCCAACGACATGTTCGCCGGACCTGCGCCGACCATCGCCGTCCGGCCGACCTCGACGCGTTCACAGCCCGCGTCCCTCGCGTCGTCGCCAGACAAACCGGTCAGCGCAGCGAGCGGCTCCCCCGAAGCGACGCCCGGCCCGACGTCGACCGCGGACGCCGGGCCGAAGGTCGCGATGACGCCGAGCCCGTCCGGCACGCGATGAACGGGAACACGATCCTGAGGAGGAGTGCCGTGTCGAGAGTGATCGGGGTGACCGTGCTGCTGGTCGGTGCCGCCTGCGCCGCCTGGTGGTACTGGCAGGAGTCGAATCGGCCCAACGCCGAGGCGTGGGCCGCCGGTACCGACCGGCTGGCGCGTCCGGCCGGCTGAGTCGGGGACCCGATCCGGCGGGGACTACTCGAAGTAGTCGTCGGCCGGCGCGGGCTCCTGCTCGAGCGTGCGGGCCATCGCCTCGCCCACCGCGATCGCCTGCTCGGCCGGGTCCTCCATGGTGTTCAGGCGGGCGTGCAGCTGGGGATCGACGGACGCGGCCCAGGAGAGCAGGTCGAACACCTCGAACGTGATCTCGATCGGATCGCCGTGCGAGTCGAACCGCAGCCACAGCTGCAGGCGTGCCGGCGGCCAGGCGTCGCCGTACGACTCCTCGATGCCCAGCTCGGGGTACGTGCGCACGAACGAGTCCGGCTCGGCCTCGAACAGGATGTTGGTGCCGCCGTCCTCACCCGGGGTGACCGAAGTGAACTCGAACCCGAAGGGCGCCAGCTCGTCGGTGAGGGCGTCCGGGTAGTCGCTCGGGATCTCCATGGGCCCACGCTAGTGGAACCAGCTGAGAGTTGGCTGGGTGTCGGACGCCCCGGATCGGGATCGCCCGCAGGCGGGTGGAGCATAGGGGACTCGAACCCCTGACCCCCTGCTTGCAAAGCAGGTGCTCTACCAACTGAGCTAATGCCCCGCGCGGCGCCCATTGTGGCATCCCCAGGACCCGGCGCCCAAAAGTGGGGCGAGCGCTGGCGGAAGGATCTGCGCGGTGGGTGCGTTTCGGTGCCGCAGGCAGCCCTTCCGGCCGGTCACACTGCGGTTCCGCGCGCCGTCAAGCAGGCGGCCCCTCGGTAGTCTGCCGACGTGCAGCTACTCCTGATCCGGCACGGCCAGTCCGCGAACAACCGGCTGGAGGCCGAGGCCGGGCACGCCAGGGACCGCGTCCCCGACCCGCATCTCACCGAGCTGGGACGGCGGCAGGCCCGGCGGCTCGCCGAGAACGTGGTGACCGGGGCGCTGCCGCGTCCGGACCAGTTGTTCACGTCGCTGATGCACCGGGCCGTCGAGACCGCCGCGCCGCTGGCAGAGGCCCTCGACGTCCCGCTGTGGGGCCACAGCCTGCTGCACGAGGTGAACGGGGTCTACACCGGCGAGTACGCCGGCCTGTCGACCAGGGGGACGCCAGATCCTGGCAGCCCGGCGTCCGTCCTGGGCGCCATCAGCGACCGGCTGCGGTGGCCCCCCGACGCCGACGCCGAGGGCTGGTACCGGCGTCCGTTCGAGCTCCCCGAGGAAGCGTGGGTGCGTGCGCAGGGCGTGGCCGCCGAGTTCCGGGAGCGTTTCGGAGGCACCGATGCGGTGGTCGGACTGGTCACTCACGCCTGGTTCTCCCAGTACCTGCTGCGCGCCCTGGCCAACTGGCCGCCCGCCGGTGACGGCGACCTGCCGACCTGGCTCGAACTCGGCAACACCGGCACCGTGCTGGTCGAGGTGGACGCCGGGCCGGGGCGCGCCCGGGTGCACTGGCTGAACCGCCTCGACCACCTGAATCCCGACGAACGGAGCAGCTGAGGCGGCCGGTTCCGCGCCGTCGAGGCGTCCGACGCAGGTCGCGGCCCGGCCCGCTGCGCCTACGACCGTAGTCCGAAGATCGGGCCCCGGGCCGGCGCCCCACGCTCAGCGGGTCGTCGCCGAATCGAGAAATTCCGGGCCTCCATTTACCCTTGAAGTCATGTGGTCTCGGCGGCAAGAGGTGGACTATGCCCTGCAGCGGCGCAACACGCTGCAGGCGCTGAAGCGTCCCCAACGCTCGCTGGACGGCACCGACGTCTGCGACGCGGACCCCCTGCTGATCCGGGCAGCGTTGCACCACGGCGAGGAATCGGCGGTGCACTGCCCGATCTGCGCGGCACCCCGCCTGACCAACCTGAACTACGTGTTCGGCGACCAGCTCGGCCAGTACTCCGGACGGATCAGGTCCACCCCGGAGCTGAACGAGATGGAGAACGAGTACGGCGAGTTCACCGTCCGCGTGGTCGAGGTGTGCACCGACTGCGGCTGGAACCACATGATCGCTTCCTACCTGCTCGGGGACGGCGTCAAGCGCCGTCCGCCCCGCCGCCAGCAGACCGTCGAGGACATCTATGGCTAACCCGAAGCGCTCCGCCGGAGTGCGGAACGCCCCCAAGACCAACCGCAAGGGACGAAAGAAGCGCAGTCTCTGGCTGCGTATCCCCCTGTGGATCCTCTCGATCATGCTGGTGGTCGGAGTGATCGGCGCCGGGGCGGTCGCCTACGCCTACTCCTCGATCAAGCTCCCCGATCCGAACTCCGACTTCAAGACCAACACAACCTTCGTCTACTACAACGACGGCAAGACGAAGCTCGGCTCGTTCCAGGTGCAGAACCGGCAGACGATCCCGTACGCCCAGATGCCGCAGTATGTGAAGGACGCGATCGTCGCCGCGGAGAACCGGACCTTCTGGACCGACCCCGGGGTCTCCGCCTCCGGCCTGTTCCGCGCCGGGCTCGGCCTGGTCGGGCTCGCGCCGGCCGATGTCACGGCCTCCGGCGGCGGTTCCACGATCACCCAGCAGTACATCAAGATCATGTACCTGACTTCGGAGAAGAGCTTCTCCCGCAAGGCGAAGGAACTCCTGCTGGCGGCCAAGATGGGCCAGACGCTGACCAAGCAGGACATCCTCGAGGGCTACCTGAACACGGTGTACTTCGGACGCGGCGCGTACGGCATCGAGGCGGCGTCCCAGGCCTACTTCAAGAAGCCCGCGGCCAAGCTCGACCTGGCACAGTCGGTCGCGCTGGCCGCGATCGTGAACTCCCCGGGCAACCTCGATCCGGCCAACGGCGAGCAGCAGGCCGCTGATCTGCTCGAGCGGTACCAGTACACGCTGAACGGCATGGTCGACACGAACGCGATCACCGCGGCGCAACGGGCCGAGATCTACGACGCGCTGCCCAAGTTCCCCAAGCGCGTCCAGGACTCCACTTACGGCGGGCCCAAGGGGTTCCTGCTGAACATGGTGAAGAACGACCTGCTGGCCAAGGGTTTCACGGAGAGTGAGATCAACGGCGGCGGGCTGAAGGTGGTCACCACCTTCAGCGCGAAGCTGCAGGACGCCGCGGTGAAGGCCGCACAGAAGCTGACCCTGCAGGCCGCGGGCGGGGACAAGAAGGCGGCCAAGCAGTTGCACGCCGGCCTCGCCTCGATCGACAACGCCACCGGAGGCGTGCTCGCCCTCTACGGGGGCCCCGACTTCCTGACGAGCCAGTGGAACTGGGCGACGAACCCGCGTCCGACCGGCTCGACGTTCAAGACCTACGCGTTCGCCACCGCGCTGGAGAACGGCTGGAGCTTCAAGGACACGCTGAACGGCAACTCCTTCACGCCGAAGGGCGACTCCGTGCCGGTCCGCAACGCCGACGGGAACTTCGGCCGGATCACCATGCAGAACGCGCTGACCCACTCGGTGAACTCGGCGTTCGTCGACCTGGTCACGCAGATCCCGGACGGCCCCGCCAAGGTGCAAGCCATGGCGGAGGCCGCGGGGCTGCCGTCCGGCGGGCACTGGGACCTGAGCAACCGGATCGCGCTCGGCAACACCGAGGTGAGCCCGCTCAACCAGGCCGCCGCCTATTCGACCTTCGCCAACCAGGGCGTGCGGCACGCCCCGCACGTGGTCGCGGAGGTCTTCGACGACGCCGGCAAGAGCGTCTTCCAGGCCGACACCGAGGGCACCCAGACCATTCCCATGGACGTCGCCACCGACGTCTCCTATGCGCTGACCAAGGTGACCCAGGACGGCACCGGCTCCCGGGCCGCGTACCTGGGCTACCCGGTGGCCGGCAAGACCGGCACCGTCGGCTACGGCGTCAAGAAGAAGACCTCCTACGGCACGGTCACGGTGCGGGAGACGCGGGCAGCGTGGTTCGTCGGCTTCACCCGCCAGGTCACCACAGCGGTGATGTACGTGAAGGGCAAGCAGGGCACCAGCGACCTCGGCCACGGCTTCTACGGCGCCACCTGGCCCCTGTCCACCTGGCTGGACTACATGCAGGTCGCGATGAACGGCAAGGACAAGATCGCCTTCGACCCGCCGACCAACCGTCCGTCCACGATCTCGCCCAAGCCCACCGCGACCCACACGCCGAGCGCCACGCCCACGCCGAGCGCCACCGACACGCCCACTCCGACCGACACCCCGACGCCGGACCCGACCACGGACCCGACGACGACGGACCCGCCGACCCAACCCGGCAACCCGAAACCCACCGGCACGGCGACCAAGGGCCCATAGGATCGCGGGGTGACCAACCCAGTTCCGGCGCTGTCGGCGGTGCTCGGCGGCCCTGTCGGCCGGCATGCCCGCCGCAGCGGGATCTGGTTCTCCCCGGCGCCGTGGGCCTACCTCACGCTGACGGTGTCGTGGCTGATCGTGATGGTGCGTCAGGTCCCCTGCCAGGGCGGTGGTGACCAGTACCTGCCGTGGATGTGCTACTCCGACATCCCGGTGCTGTACTACTGGCGCGGGCTGAAGGACGGGCTCGTCCCCTTCCTCCAGACCGACCTGGAGTACCCGGTGCTCACCGGCGGGTTCATGGAGTTGTGCCGCCGGCTCGTGCTGTTCCTGGGCGGGAAGGGGCAACCGGGGCTCAGCGCCGACGAGGTCTCGCACGCCGCGGACCTGTTCTTCGCCGTGAACGCCGTGCTGCTGTTCGCGCTGATGGTCGTCCTGATCTGGTCACACCTGCGGCTGAGCCGGCCGTGGGACGCGCTGATGATCGCGGCGTCCCCGGCGATCTGGACGGTCGGGCTGATCAACTGGGACGCGCTGGTGCTCGCCCTGACCGCCCTGGCCCTGCTGGCGTGGTCAAGACGGAAGCCCTTCTGGGCCGGGTTCTGGCTCGGACTAGGGGTGGCGGCGAAGCTGTATCCGCTCCTGCTGCTGGTGCCGATCACCATCCTGTGCCTGAGATCGAACCGGATCCGGGCGATGCTGCTGGCCTATGCCGGCGCGGCCGGTTCGTGGCTGGCGGTGAACCTGCCGGTCTACCTGGCCAGCCCGGACGGCTGGCTGAACTTCTGGACGTTCAACTCCGACCGCGGCCCCGACCTCGGTTCGCTCTGGTACGCGCTGGGCCTGATCGACATCCCCATCGAGTCGGTTTCGCGGCTGGTCACGGCGCTGCTGGTGATCGGAACGATCGTCATCTGCCTGATCATGTTGCTCGCGCCGCGGCGGCCCCGGCTGGCCCAGGGTGCGTTCCTGATGGTCGCGCTGTTCGTGATGGTCAACAAGGTCTACTCCCCGCAGTACGTGCTGTGGCTGCTGCCGCTGCTGGTGCTCGCGCGGCCACGGTGGGTGGACTGGCTCGTGTTCACGATCGCCGAGACGGCGTACTTCGCCGCGGTCTGGGGCTATCTGGACAGCCAGCTGGCCAACGGCGCGGGCCAGGAACGGCTGTACGTGCTCGCGATCGTGGTCCGGATCGGGGTGCAGCTGTGGCTGTGCGTCCGGGTGGTGCGGGACATGCTCGACCCGCGTCTCGACATCGTGCGCGCCGGTGGGCTCGACGACCCGGACGGTGGGGTGCTGGACGAGGCCCCGGACGCACCCTGGATGACCCGGGTGTTGCGGGGCCTGTCCTCGTGAGCGCCGCGAGCGGGCGGCAGGTCTCCCGCTCCGGCCGGCCGGGACCACACCGCTCCCGGTCAGGTTCCGCAGGCCGGTCCAGGCCGTCGGGAGCGGGCCCGCGCACCGACGCCCGGCTGGTGGTGCAGGCGTGGCTCGGGACCCGGCTGGTGATGCTTCTGGTGGCGATCTGGGTGATGGTGACCGAGCACCGGGCGGCGAAGGATGTCTTCGGCAACTGGGACGTCGCGCACTACCTGGGGATCGCAGAGAACGGGTACGCCGAGGCGAACTCGATCGCGTTCTTCCCCGGCTGGCCGCTGCTGGTCCGGCTGGCCTCCTCCGTCGGTCTTCCGGTGCTGGCGGTCGGGACGGTGCTGGCGCTGGTTGCGTCCGGGCTCGCCGCGGCGGCGCTGTACCGGCTGGGCGGGGCACCGGCAGCGATCGCGTGGCTGCTCGCGCCCACGGCGGTGTTCACGCTGGTGCCCTACACCGAGGCGGTGTTCTGCGCGGCCGCCTTCTGGGCGTGGGAGCGGGCCACCGCGCGACAGTGGGGGGCGGCGGCGGTGCTGGCATCGGTGGCCGCGTCCGTCCGGGTGTCCGGGGTGTTCCTGATCGCGGCGATGGCCGTGCTCGCACTCACCCAGGCGGGTGCGTCCCGCGAACGGGGCCGGCGGCTGGCCTGGCTGGGGTTGCCGGTGGCCGTGGTGGCGGCCTACCTCGGCTACCTGTACGCGATCACCGGCAGCTGGACGGCCTGGCTGGACGCGCAGACGTCCGGCTGGGCGCGAGGCTTCGCCTGGCCCTGGCAGTCGCTGCAGCACACCCTGAACGTGCTTGCACCGGGGGCGTACGCCGACCACCCGGAATGGCGCTGGGTGTTCGCGGCCGAGATCGTCTCGATGGCCGTAGGGCTGGTGGTCACCATCGTCCAGCTGGCGCAGCGGCGCTGGGCAGAGGCGACCTGGGTGGGGCTGCAACTGGTCGCGTTCGGGACGTCCTACTGGTTCATGAGCGTGAACCGGGCAGTGCTGCTGTGGTTCCCGCTGTGGATTCTGGTCGGCCGCCTCGTGGAAGGCCGCGGCCGTCCGCCTGCGTGGCGGGTCCTGCTGGTCAGCCTGCTGGCGGTGGTCGCCCTGGCCGTCCAGGCGGTCTGGGCGTGGCTGTTCTTCGCCGGACGCTGGGCGAGCTGAGACCCACCACCGCGCCGGGGCCCGGCGCGGGCATGTATCGGGGATTCCTCCGCGGCCTCTGATGCCCGACGAGACCTCCCGGTCTCGCGTGGGAGGAGACCGATATGCCCGGCTGGTACGTGCACCTCGAGGCGGCACACGACACGGCACGCCGATTGCGGGACGGCACCGTCCCCTCAGGCTTCCCGATCACGGCGGCGGAGGCCCGCGCGATCGGAGAGCACTGCCACACCTGGCGCAACTACCTTGCGCTCGGCTCGCTGGGACCTGACCTGTTCTACCTCCTGCCCGACTTCAAGAACACGACCGGACAGGTGATCCGACAGGTCGTGCAGTGGGCGCTGGACGTGTGGGAGGTGGTGGACGGCGAGTTCGTCGGCAAATGGGAGAAGTGGATCGCCCCGATCTCGACGAACAACGCCCAGTTGGCTTCCCAGCTGACCGGCGGGTTGTCGACCCAGCTCGCGCAGGTGCTCGACGAGCTCACCTCGGCGATCATGTCCGCGTTCAAGGGGTTGCTCGCGGAGATGGGCGACTGGTTCGGCGTCCTCACCTCGGGGGTGCCGCAAGCCTTCGGCGACGACGCCTTCTACTGGTCGGACATGTTCCACTACCGGCGTACCTACCAGTTCCCGTTCGTGCTGTTCCGGCAGGCCATGGACGCCCTCGCGGCCGCGACGACCGATGACGAACGCAAGGACGCCGAGGCGCGGATCGCGTTCGCGGTCGGGTGGATGTCGCACTGTGCCACGGACGTGACCGGCCACCCGTTCACCAACGCGAAGTCCGGTGGCCCCTACCGCGACCACTGGCAGCGCCACCACCTCGTCGAGAACCACATGGACTCCGAGAACTACGACGCCCGCCATCCCGGTGCCCTGTACGGCGAGTACGGCACGTCGGCGCTGCACTTCCGGCTCGCCTTCCGACACCGGAGCGACGCGCCGTACAACGGGCGCGACGATGCCCCCGCCTACGACTACTGGAGCGGCTTCCCCGCCTACGACAACGGCGACGGGCCGACGGCGACGGCGAACCGGCACACCTTCTTCGATCTCGACACGGGCCCCCTGCCCGACCACTTGGTCGAAGGGCTGCTGACTGCCATGCACGACGTGTACGGAGCGGACGGACCGCACATCCTGTTGCAGGACCCCGCCTATTCGGCGAACGACCCGGGCACCAACCAGCCGGACGGGCGTCCGAACGACGCGGCGATGGGTCAGATGTGGGAGATCGTCTACCGGTACCTGAAGCTGACCGGCAGCGACGCGATCAGCCTGCGCCTGCCGCCGCCGCCCTCGGTGTTCACCGATCACTCGTTCCCTACCCCTCCCGGAGGCGGGGGCTCGGGGATCGATGACGATCCGGCCCGCGGCGCAGACGTCGACGACGACGACTCGTTCACCCTGCTGGACCTGCTGCTCGCCCTGTTCGCCTGGGCGGTCTATCTGGCCCAGGTCGTGATCTGGCTCGCGACCGTCCTGCCGGGCCTGATCCTCGACGTTGCCACCTTCCCGGCCCGCGAGGTCATCTACTGGGCCGTGATCGTGCCCGCGTGGAACCTCTACCTTCTGGCCCGCAGGGCGCTGGTGATGTCCGGCTTCGCGATGCCGAAGCCCGCCGAGGTGAGTCCGGGCCTGACCACGCTGGGCAGGGAGGGCAGCTACGACATCGCCTCGGCGCTGGACAGCCCGCTGGGGCTGCCCACCACGCCGCCGCCGATCACCGAGCCGTCCGGACGCCTGCACGCCACCGACGCGCAGGGCCTCGACCACGCGTACCCGCGCGGCATCGTGCGGGACCTCCCTTCGGCGATCGGGTGGCCGGACCTCTCCGGCGCGCTCGGCCTGACCGGGCCGCTGCGCTACCGGGCGGACGCCGCGGGCGAGGAGTTCAAGGCTTCGGAGTGGGTGGCGCCGTGGCGTTACCCGCTGACGAACCAGGCCGGTGACGGCATTGCCCAGGAGGGGGCTGGGACCCACGCGGGCCCGTACCTGGTGGGCTCGAACTCGACCGTCCTGCTGTCCGGACTGGCCGGCGACGACGGGGCTCGGGCCGACCTGGAGAAGGCCGCGACGCCCGCCGACACCGAGAAGGTCCTGGACGTCCGGCTGCCCGCCGACCAGCACCTCGGCGGTCCCGTCGACTACGGCGTCTACCTCGTCGGACGGATGGCTGCTGAGCTGGGCCAGCCGGAGTTCGGCGTCCCTGACTTCAACCTGGACTCCGACCGAGGCTATGCCTGGCACACCTGGGACTGGGACCGCAGCGACCGGACCTGCGTCCCGGACATCGACCCGGTCGGCGCCGAGGACTACAGCTATCCGCTGCCGTGCACCTCACCGCAGTTCTTCCACGCCGACCACGACTTCCCCGCCCAGCCCGGGCGCTGGTACGTCGAGGCGCTCGACCTGAACGTGCACTACGTGCCCGGGCCGAACCCGGACCAGTGCATCCGGACGAGGCCGCACGAACCGAACACGGACCCGAAGTGGCGCGAGCGCGCCGACCACCAGGAAGGCTGATCATGCCCATCGACCATGACGAACAGCACCCCGTCCTGCCGGACAAGGAGGACCGCGAGCAGCGTGGCACCAACCCGCCCGGGTCGTTCGGCCACACCGATCCGCCCAGCGGCGATCTCGCCCCCGGCTGGCAGCCGAACAACGGGAACCGGGACGACGCGGAGGGTCTGATCAAGGAGATCGGACGCGAGCACCGACCCCGCAGGGAGGACGTCTACCCCTACCTGATGATCCGTGCCTACAGCCCTGGCGACCGGGGAGCGCGGCCGACCTGGCCGGGCATCCCGTGCTGGGAGTCGCCGGACATCCTGCTCATCGACGCCGCCTACACGGGCCCGTTCACGACCTCCCAACTGGTCGTGAGCCCGACCGCAGGACGCCGGTACCGGGTGTTCGTACGGGTCTGGAACCTCGGGCTGCTGCCCGCGATCGGCGTCCACGTCCGGGCGTGGTACGTGAACCCGGGGTTCTTCGGCGGTGACCCGAACAACCCGGCGTACCAGCCCGTCATGATCGGCGGGGCGATGGTGAACCTCGACGACCGCACGAGGCCGGGCGCGGCGCAGGTCGTCGAGCTGGACCAGACCTGGGACATCCCGGCCGGGCTGACCGGACACGAGTGCCTGATGGCCTCGGCGTCCTGCCCGCTCGACCAGTGGGGCGGGGCCCTCGACGCCAACCACGACCGGCACGTGGGCCAGCGCAACCTGACGATCCTCGCCGGGACCGATGATGCCAAGCAGTTGCTGTTCACCCTGGGCGAGCTCGTCACCAGGACCGGGACGCTGGAACTGCGCCACGGCGGTGCGGCGGCCCTGCCGATGCTGCGCGGGGTCGTCGGGCGGGCGAAGGGAGAGATCCGGACCGCCCGGTTGCGCGAACCACCGCTGAAGACGCTGCGTCAGGGCGTGACTGTCGGTGACACGCAGCACCTGCTGACGATGTTCCGCACCGAGAAGGGCTGGCTCGTGGCCGACAGTGCGCGGCTGTGGAAGGTGGCGCTGGAGCTGGGCATCGCCAAGGACGACCCCGAACGGCACCCCTTCGCCACCCCGCTCGGCTCGCGGCGCGTCATCGAGCGGATCGGCCTCGACCGGTCCCAGGGCTTCGGCGTCCTCATCGAGGGGCACCCCGGCGAGGCGCTGGTCGAGGGGATCGCCCGGCTGTGGCAGCTCGACGGGCTGGACGCGCGCGGGCTGGCCGTGGCGCTGGCCGGCGGCACCCGCTACGCCCACCTGTTGCGGTTCGCGCACACCGAACCCGAGCGCGAGGAGTCCGGCGGCTACTCGCTGGTGGTGCTCGCCCGCTGAGGGCTGGGGGACGCCTCCGAGGGCCCGGGGGCGTCCCGGACCAGGGACACCCGGGCGAGAGCGGGACCCGAGCGACGGCGCCGACCGCGTGCCCGCGCCCGCCGGGTCCCGCTGGCAACGCCTGTCGCTGGAGTTCTGGCTGCGCGGGCACGGGAACCCAGAGCTCCACCAGCGGCTCACCGACAAGCGTCGGCTGCTGCACGCCCGAATCGCGGAGGTCTTCCAGGCGGAAACCCACGCGGCCGGCATCGAGTTGTCCGGTACGGATGCCCACACCCTGGCGCTGGCGGTCGTGGCACTGTCCAACGGGCTCGGGTTCGAGTCGATCATCGACGCAGACGCGGTCCCGCCCGACCTGCTCGGCGAGCTCTTCTCGCGCCTGGTCGGCGGCATGCTCGCGCAGTCCGGCCTCGACGGGGATCCGACGGCGCAGACCTGACGAAGCGGAGTGGGTTCCCGGCCGATGCCACCGGCCCGTGAGCGACGCAGCTACCGCTGTCGTCCATGGCCGTGGATCGCTCCTTCACCCGGGTGAAGGCGATGCTGATCGCCCCGAACGCCGCGGGCACCGCGCACGCGGTGAGTCTCAACGTCCCGACCGCCGAGAACCCCGGTGGGTACCACCGGTTGATCGGTGGCTCGGTCGAACTCGGGGAGACGCATCGGGCCGCCGTCGAGCGCGAGGTGCGGGAGGAACTCGGCGCGTCCATCCGTGACCTGACCTTCCTCGCCCCGGTCGAGAACATCTTCCGGATCGACGGCGAGCCGGGTCACGAGATCGTCTTCGTCTACACCGGACGCCTCGATCCGGAGCCCGCGGAGTCCGGCGCCACGATGACCGAGATTGACGGGACCGTGCTCCCCGTCGTCTGGCGGCCGATTGATGACAGGAACGAGTCGCTGCCGCTCTATCCGGCTGCTGTCGCCGCGCTGGTTCGCGGTCTGATCGGAGCGACGCCGCGCACCTGAGCTGGCCGACCCGATCCGACTTTGCAGGCCTCGCAATCCGGCAGGCGGCGTGCCCCAACCTTCGCGAGCAACATCCGGACATGCCGAATGGCGCGCGCTTCCACATTCGTGCTTGTGGAGCCATAATGGCTCCATGCCGAACATTCAAATCAAGGACGTGCCCGAGGACACCCACGCGGTCCTGCGGCAGCGGGCGAGCGCGGCACACCAGTCACTGCAGGAGTACCTGCGCTCAAGGCTGATCGCCGAAGCGGCCCACCCGACTGTGGACGAGGTCTTGGCCCGGGCCGGTGGGCGAGCCGGCGGGTCGCTGCCGTTGGCCGATGCGGTGAGCGCGTTGCGGTTCGACCGTGCTCGTCATTGACGCCAGCGTCTTGGCCGTCGCACTGCTCGACGACGGCCCGGACGGCGACACGGCCCGGCTCCGGCTGCGCGGTGAACAGCTCGCCGCGCCGGCCCTGATCGACCTCGAGGTGGTCTCGGTGTGGCGCGGACTGGCTCGTGGTGGCCATCTGGACCCGCGGCGGGTCGGGCTCGCGCTCGACGATCTGCAGGACCTGCCGATCCAGCGGGTGGGGCACACCGCGTTCCTGGCCCGCTGCTGGGAGCTCCGCGACAACCTCACGATCTACGACGCCGCCTACGTCGCCCTGGCCGAAGCGCTCCAGGTGCCCTTGCTCACCAGTGATCGGCGTCTCGCCAGATCCACCGGCCCCCGCTGCACCATCGAAGTCATCAAGACCCACCACTGACTCCGCCACGTCCAGAACTGCCGCGCAGAGTGTGCGAGAGTGGCCTGCGGCTCCGGTTCCCGAGCGCACGACCGCTTCTGCCGCCGCCGGCGCGGTCGAACCCGCTTGTTAGTGGGCGATGAGTGCAATGTCCGAGGAACGGATGTCTGCCGCGAGTGCTCTTGCGCGGGGACGCACGCCGGGTCGTTGTGGCGAGTAGCCTTCGCTGGGTGGTACTAGAGATTGTCGCAGGATTCGTCGCGCTGTGAGTGGCAAGAGAACCGCGCCCGGGCCCTTGAGGCGTCTGGGCCAGCGCAGATACAAGGGGATGCTCGGCGGGTTTCACAGCGGCATCGGATGGTTCTTTGCGGCGCTAGCAACCATCTGTATGTTTCTTGGACTCATGAACTTGTCGAACACATGGGTGATCGTGTCGTATCTCGGCGCCTGGGTGGGATTAGTTGGATTTGTGGTGGACCTGGTGGTCACAACTCGCCAAGAGCGACGTCCCTAGCTCGTGGGCTGGGATTCTGGGACAACTTCCGGTCATGCCGCCGTCGGGGCGAATCAGTCGGCAAGCCAGTGAGCCATCACAAGCCGGAGCCGTCAATCAATCTGGCCAGGAATTCATCGAAGCTGGGCGCGAGTTGGCGCGGGATGCGGTCTTCGTCGACGTAGACGACCCGCGGCGGCCCTGCGGGTCCGGAGCCGCTGTAGTCGAGCATCACGGCGTCGTGTCCCCCCGAAGGCATCGAACACACGACGACACCGATGTTCGGGTAGCCCCAGTCCCGGACCAGGTCGCGACTCCCGAGCCCAGAGTCCGAGTCGATGCCCCACGTGCCAGCAACGCCGAGGATCGCATCGATCTCTATATGGTCGGGCGCCCACGAGGTGTGGAACGGTGTCGGAAAGCGCCGACGCCTTGGGACGCCACCATTTCGTTCCTGGAGAAGTTCGACATAGCTCGCAGGCAGAGTGACGCCGAGAGCAGCCTCGGCCGCAGCGACCAAGGCTGGGGTCAGCGGCGGGCCGGTGTAGTAATCGCTAGCTTCGAAGAAGCCATCAGCTTGGACCGCCATGAGTTGATCCTTCCAGACATCTACACACGTCCTGCTCGGCAAGTTAGGAATCATCCGCTCTTGCCGCACTCCTCTCGCCGGGTGGACCCAGCCTCTGTTGCTCCGAACGAGGTGACCGCCGGGCTACTGTTCGTGGTGTGAATGGCTCCTCGAGCGCCCCTTGGGCTGACCGAACCTCAGGCCGCGGCGGCTTGAAGTTTCTTGCGGCGCTGGCCCTCGCCGGTCTCGCATTGCTGGTCGCGATCCCATTGACCGTGGCGATCGTGCAATCGGCCGTCATGGAGTCCGGGGTGTGGTTCCCCTTCTTTCTGGCCGGGTTGGGCCCCTGGGATCTGCTCGCTTTGGGCGTTGCGGTCGCAGCGACCGGCTTTGCGGTTCGTTTGGCGCGCAGGAAGTGAAACGTCCCGTGCGTCCCCGGAACACTCGCTTCTGCCGCGGTGTGCGAGGGTAGCCTTCGGCTTCGGCCTCCCGAGCACGACCGCCCTCAATTGCCGCGCTGGGTGATCCGGTCACGGTGGGGGGGGGTCACCTCCGGCGTCGTGGCCGCCTGGCGAAGTGGGGGATGAGGAAGGGTGTGGCGCGCTTGTACTCCAGGTATTCGACGCCGAAACGGGCTTCCAGTTCCGCTTCTTCGAGAGCCTTTGCGTAGACCAGAAGGAGCGTGGCGAACACCAGCACAAGGGTGATCGCTGAGAGAGAGCCGAGCCACACGGCGACGCCGAAATACGCGGTGGCTGTGCCGAGCACCATCGGGTTGCGGCAGTACGTGTAGGGCGGCACGACGACGAGGCGTTGGGTGGGCGCCATCGGCACCGGGGTGCCGCGGCCGAGCCGTACCTGGACAAGCACTGACCATAGTCCGAGGCTGCCGCCGCCGGTGACGAGCAGCACACCTGCGATGGTCGCTGCTGGGCTGCCGAACCCCGGCAGTCCGAGCGCCTGGTCGATCCCTTCGGCCGTGACGGCGATCAGAATCGGCACCCCGGCCAAGAAGACGCCGCCTGCCAGAATCAGGGTGAGCACGAGCAGCCGAGTGCTCGGCCTGCGCCGGGCCCACTCCAGATACCTGCTCATGGGATGCCTCTCCTACGCAACCACCTCCATGGTGGTCCGCACGGAAACCGTGGCCAAGCCCTGACGGCCGCCTCAGTCGCCGAGGCCCGGTCGCTTCACCGTTCAAGGGGACGCGCGTCGGCGCCGTATCTGCCGCTGCGGACGGGTAGCCTCACGGCTGCCTCATCTGCCGCCGCCAGGGCGGGCCCTTCGGCTGCGATCTAGACTCATTGCGGTCCCGTGATTGCGCTGCGGATTGAGGGATGCGGGTGCGGAGCAGCGGCTGTTCATCACTCATCGTCGAGCTACCCTCTGACATCGGAGCACCATGAGTTCTCAAGAGTCGATGGTTCATGAACCTGTGAAGGAGCACCGTCGTCGCGGCTCGGTCTGGCTCGGCATAGGCGTCAGCGCAGTTGTGTTGCTGGGCCGCCTGGGCATCCACTTCGCGCTGTCTGACCCGCCCGCACCTGATACCGCCGAAGCCGCCTCCTGGGACCGGATGCACTCGGTGCTCCAGCCATTGGCATTCGATCCCCGGGCGTTGTTTATCGGCTTGTTCGTCCTCGGCCTGGCCCTGAGTCTGATCCCCGGGACCAGGCGTACCGGAGTCGGCGTGTTGCTCGGAACCGCGGTTGCGATCGTCGTGGCAGTAGTCCTTGCCATCCTCGTCATCCAGGGTCTCTCGCACGCGAGCATCGAGCCATGACCGCGCGCAGGCCGCCGAGCCGACCCATCCTGCGAGCCGGCCCCTGAGCCGCTCGCACGGTCCGCATCGATCCAGGCGACGGCTCCCATACCTTGCGCTGCTATGTACGAGCGCATACATTGAAGTGCAAGGTATGGATGGAGGGAAAGATGAGGATCGGGAAGGACCTGGTGGCCGCGGCGGCGACTCCCATCGTGCTGGGCATCCTCGCCGAGGGGGAGTCGTACGGCTACGCGATCCTGCAGCGCGTGGCCGAGCTCTCCGACGGCCAACTCGCCTGGAGCGACGGCATGCTCTACCCGCTGCTGCACCGGCTGGAGCGGCTCGGGCAGGTCGAATCGAACTGGGTGGACGCCCCGTCCGGCCGACGTCGCAAGCACTACCGGCTCAGCGCCGCCGGCGAGGACGCGTTCGCCGAGCAGCGTCGGCAATGGGCTGTCGTCACTGACACGCTGCGCCGCGTCTGGACAGACCGAACCGAGCGCGGGCTGGCCCTTCCGGACGGAGCCGGGGCATGAGCGAACCCGCGGACGCCCAGCTCGCCCAGTGGCGTCATTACCTCGCCTCCGACCCGGCCCTGGCCGCGGCCGACCTGGACGAACTCGAGAGCCATCTGCGCGACCAGATCGACGACCTCGAATCGGTCGGGCTCAGCGGCGACGAGGCCTTCCTGATCGCCGTCCGTCGGCTCGGCCGGACCGACGAGCTGTCGCGTGAGTTCGCCCGGGAGCACTCCGACCGGCTGTGGAAGCAACTCGTCCTCGGTGGCGAGGCGAGCGCGGAGAAGCCGGAGCGCAGCGGCGCGCTGGCGATCGGCTTCGCGGTGCTGGCCGCGGCGCTGGTCAAGCTGCCCGCCCTCTGGAGCGCAACCGAGGACGTCACTCTCCGCAACGTCCCCATCTTCGTCCTCGGTGTGCTCGCGGCCTGGTTCCTCGTCCGCGCCCAGGCAGTCCGCTCCTCGGTGGCGATCGTCACGGTCGCCTTCGTTGGCGCCGCCGTCCTGGTCAACGCCTACCCGTTTGCCGCGGGCGCGGACACGCTCCTGCTCACCGTCCTGCACCTGAGCGTCGCCTTGTGGCTGGTCGTCGGCGTCGCCTATGCCGAGGGACGCTGGCGTTCCGACCGCGCCCGGATGGACTTCATCCGTTTCACGGGCGAGTGGATGATCTACCTCGCCCTGATCGCTCTCGGTGGGGCGGTTCTGACCGGCCTCACGCTCGGCGTCTTCACCGCGATCGGTGTGGACGTCGGCCGCTTCGTCGGCGAGTGGCTGCTGCCCTGCGGAGCGGCGGGTGCCTCGGTGATCGCGGCGTGGCTCGTGGAGGCGAAAAAGTCGGTGATCGAGAACATGGCGCCGGTGCTGACCGCCGTCTTCACCCCGTTGTTCACCGCGATGCTGGTGGTCTTCATCGTCGCCGCGATCGTCCAGGTCACCGCCGACGGGCTGTCTGCCTTCGACGCGCAGCGTGAGGTGCTGATCGTGTTCGACGCAGCTCTCGTGGTGGTGCTCGGCCTGTTGCTCTACACGCTCTCGGCGCGGGACGCGTCCACGCGCGCCCGGTGGTTCGACGCCCTCCAGCTGGTGATGATCATCGCCGCGCTGGTCGTCGACGTCGTGGTGCTGTCTGCGATGGTCGGACGGATCGGTGCCTTCGGCGCGAGCCCCAACAAGGTTGCCTCGCTCGGGCTGAACCTGATCCTGCTTGTGAACCTCGCCTGGGCTGCCTGGCTGCAGTTCGGCTTCTTGCGCGGCCGGCTGACCCACGGGGTCCTCGAGCGCTGGCAGACCAGCTACGTTCCGGTGTACCTCACCTGGTGTGTGCTCGCCGCGGTCGTCCTGCCACCGCTGTTCGGCTTCGCCTGACCGGAATGCCACGGTCCCGACGGGCTCGGGCCGGCCGAGGGGGACGGGGAACCCGGGCGGTTCCCCGTCCCGCGAACTAGAGGATGTTCGGGGAGATCCGGCGGCGGATCTGCGAGCGGTAGACCAGGTTCACCATCAGAAAGAACAGGGTCTGGCCCGGACGGCTGCGCATCCGGCGGTGCAGGACGGTTCGCTGCAGGATCGCGGGCAGCGTGTAGACCCGGTGGTAGATCTCCCAGAACAGCGCCTCCACCTCGGTGGCGGTCAGGTTCGGGGTGTCGATCACTGCCCGGGAAGGGGTGTAGCTGAGCACGTCCGGATCGGTGATCCGTCCGGTGTCCTTCAACTCCTCGTACAGGTCCGTCCCCGGGATCGGGGTGAGGCAGTAGAACTTCGGCGCCACGATGTCGCTGGACTTCACGAAGTCGATGGTCGCGAGCAGCGACTCGCGGGTGTCGGTGTCGATGCCGACGATCATCTCGCTGGCGATCTCGATGCCGGCGTCGGTCACGGTGCGCAGCACCCGCGCGTAGTCGTCGGGATCACACCACTTCTTGTTCATCGCCAGGAGCGAGTCCTTGTTGATGCTCTCCAGGCCGAAGCTCAGCACGCGGCAGCCGCTCTCTGCGACGAGCCGCAGCAAGTCCGGCTTGTCGGCGATCCGGATCGAGCACTGCGACATCCAGGTCATGCCGAGCGGCCTGATCTGTTCGCACAGCTCCTTCAGGTAGGCCGGATGGGCGACGATGTTGTCATCGATCAGCAGGAACTTGTCGAACCCGAGCTCCTTGATCGCGGTGATGTCGCGAATCACCTCCGGCACCGGACGCCGCACGTAGTGTCCCCGGTAGAGGCAGTAGATCGAGCAGAACTTGCAGGTGTGTGGGCAGCCACGACCCGCCTGGACGGGCAGGAAGTCACCGATCCGCTTGTCCACCACCAGGTCGTAGCGCGGCAGCGGCGTGTTCAGCTCGCCCTTCAGCTTCTCCGCGTAGCGCGGCTGCAGCGTGCCGCGCTCGAGGTCGTGGCACAGCTCGGCCATCAGGCCCTCGGCGTCCCCGACGACCACGGCGTCGCAGTAGCCGGCGGCCAGGTCGGGGACGAGGCTGACCATCGGGCCGCCCATGACCACGATCTTGCCGCGGCTGCGGAACTCGGCGGCGATGTCCTTCGCCCGGTTCGCCGCATGCCCCATGCCGCCCAGCCCGACCACATCCGCGTCGGTGTCCCAGGGGATGTCCTCGATCGTCTCGATGCAGATCTCCGCTTCCCAGTCCGGCGGCAGCAGGGCGGCCAGCAGCGGCATGCCGAGACCCACGAAGTACAGCTTCGACTTCTTCACCGGCTCGCCGCGCTCGTCGTAGATCGTCGGCTGGATGAACAGGAACTTCTTGTTCATGCCTCGTCTCCGCTGCGGGCCGGCATCCCGGCGCTGGCCGGGATGATGCTGAGCCGCCGGGCCGGAGCGGGCTCGACGGGGGTGTGTGGTGCCGCCGGGCTGCCGGGCGCGATGATCAGCTTCAGGTACTGCCAGGTGATCCCGACCGCGCCCCGGCGAACCCTGCGGTAGACCCGCGTGCCGTACCGCTCGCGCAGGTGGCGGCGCTGCGGGGCGCTCGCGGACGTCGACCAGTAGGTGCGCAGCAGGTGCCAGTAGTAGGCCCGGGGCGACAGCGCGGACGGGGCGAACGCGAGGTGGGCCATGTCCCAGCGTTCGGCCTGCTCTCGTGGCAACGTCAGGTTCGGTAGTTCATCGTCGTACAGTGGTGTCCCCGGCATCGGCGTGATCGGCTGGATGTTCACCATCGGGTGCTCGAAGGTGTTCAGGAAGCCGATCAGCTCGTCGAAGTCGTGCCGGTTCCAGTCCGGACCGGTGATCAGTCCGCTGTAGCACTGCACGCCGGCCGCCTCGAGCACCCGGACCGCCGCGACGTTCTGTTCCACCGACGTCCGCTTGTCGTAGTCGTCCAGCTCACCGGCCCGGAACGACTCCAGGCCGACGAAGAACGCCTCGAAGCCGTGTGCGGCCAGCAGCCGCACCTCCTCGGGGTGCCGGACGATGAAATCGGCGCGGCCGAAGGCGATGAACTTCCTGGTGATCCCGCGCTCGTCGAGCGCGCGGCAGAACGCCCGCACGCGGGAGGGCCGGGACAGGAAGTCGTCGTCGACGATGAACACATTCGGCTCTGGGATGGCGGCCAACTCGTCCATCACCTCCTCGAGATCGCGTTCGGCGTAGTCGCACACCTGTGTGCAGAAGCAGAAGCGGCAGGTGAACGGGCAGCCGAACGACGTCTTCAGCGTCGCGCAGTGGTCGTGGTAGATGTAGTTGTACCGGTCCCGGTAGCGCGCGGTGATCGCCCGGTCGGGCAGCATCCCGGAGGGGTGCTCGGCGGCCGGACGCGGCTTCCCGTGCCCCCACACCCCCGGCAGCGCGGACGCCTCGTCCCTGCCCAGCCCGGACGCGATCTCGCCCAGCGTCGCCGCCCCGTTCGCCCACAGCACGTGGTCGATCGCCGGATCGTCGAAGTCGGACGGCACCACCTCCGCGTGCACCCCGCCGACGACCACCCGCGCGTCCGGCTGTTCGGCGCGCACGGTGCGGGCCAGCTGCCGGATCACCTGCACGTGGTTGATGTAGCCGGTGAACCCCACCACGTCGTAGCGCTTGCGGCGCAGGAACCAGGCCAGCGGCCGGCGTTCCAGGATCAGGTCGACCAGGTCCACGGCATGGCCCAGCCGCTGCAGGTGCCCGGCGACGACCTCCAGTTCCAGCGGCTCGCAGATCATGAACCGCTGCAGGTTGATCGAGCGCGGGTCGGGCCGCGGCCGCACCAGCAGGACGTTCACGAGGCGAGCTCCCCGTACCCACGGTCCAGGGGCAGTTCGATCGGCTCGGCCAGCACTCCGCCGGGGTCCTTGAACACCTGGAACCGGGTGGCCAGCGGACGGTACTCCAGCCGCGGCGCGAGCTTCCGCGCGATCGCCATCACCACCGGGTTGGAGTGGTGCAGGGCCGCGTACAGCTCGGGGTAGTCGCAGCCCAGCTTGAGCTTGGTGTCGTCCGCGGTCTGCCCGAAGTCGATCGTCGAGAAGCCGTTCTCGATGCCGTAGCGGACAATCTCGAGAAGCATCCGCAGGTACGTGTCGTAGGTGTGGTTGGTGGCGTAGTTCACCCCGACGAACTCGAAGATCAACTCGTCGCCGTTGGCCAGGAGCTGGACGAAGCCCTGCGGGCCGGCATCGTCCTCCAGCACGAGGATCCGGAAGAACTCACCCCGGAAGAACTCCAGCGACAGCGTCTCGATCACCAGCCGGGAGCTGCCCACCACCTGCAGGTAGAGCCCGTACAGCTCCTCGTCGAACTCCTCGGGGCGTTCCAGCCAGCGCAGCCGGAGCCCGGCCGAAGCCTTCAGCGCCTTGCGGTAGCGGTGGCGGTAGTGGCTGCGCAGCGCGGCGAGGTAGTCCTCGAAGCTCGGCCAGCGCACCTCCAGCACGCACTGGGAGCAGGTCAGCCCGGTGGCGAAGCCCGGGTAGTCGCCCTCGGGCAGGTTCAGGATCAAGGTGTAGCCGCGCAGCCCGCGGATGTACGCCAGCGCCTCGTCCCGGCAGCTCCCCCAGGCGATCCCGGGCCGGGTGACCGACAGCGGCACGTAGACGAAGGTCATGGTCACCCGGTAGTCGAACGGGGTGAACATGGACAGGTTGTACCCGCGCCGCAGGTAGGTCATGAACACGGTGTCGAGCCGGCCGGCGGCGTCCCTGACCAGGTGGTAGCGCTGGCCGCAGTCATCGCAGCGCTCCATGAAGGCGAGGAAGTCCCGGCGCAGGTAGACGTTGTCGCCGACGACGTCGTCCCACTCGGCCGGCAGGTCGGCCGCCCTCTGTTCGACCGTGATCACGGGGCGACCTCGTCGAACCACACCGCGAACCGGCGGACCACGTCGTTGCCGAGGTAGCGGTTGATGCCCAGCGAGGCGACGTTGTCGTCCCATACGAAACAGGTCTCGTAGTCGTCGTAGCGGCCGTCCACAGCTTCGCCCACGCGGGCCAGGAGGGCGTGGGTGGCGCTGCCGCGCACCTCGGGAAGCACCCCGATCGCGTTCAGGATCACGGTGCGGACGCGGTCGCGGCGCAGCGCGAACCGCCACGCGATGGAGGCGACGCCGAGCCGTCGTCCGTAGGGGAGCATGCGGTTGTAGTCGGGGTGCCAGAAGCAGAACCCGACCGGGTGCCCGTCCTGCTCGGCGAAGAGCAGGTGCTCGGGGCGCAGGAACGGTCTCAGGCCGCCCATCAGCTCGGCGAAGTGGCCGGGCTGGGTGGGCGCGTACAGCGAGGTCGTGCCGAGGGTCGCGTCGCACAGGGTGCGGAAGGTCTCCAGTTCGGCGTCCCAGTCGCGCAGGTCGACCGGCCGCACGCGGATCCCCGCGTCCGGCGCCCCGAGCGAGCGGACGCGACCGAGCACCGCGGGCACCGTTCCGCCGAACGCGGTCAGGCCGGCGCGGGGCAGGCCGTCGAAGTAGTCGGCGTACCAGGGCTTGTTCCAGCTGGAGTCGAAGGACGCGGGCGCGAACCCCTCGGTGAGGATGCCGACGCCCAGGCTGAGGTGCCCGTTCAGCCCGACCACGATCCGGTCGAGGCGGCGTCGCCGGGCTTCGGCCCGTGCCTCCTCCAGCAGGGCGTCGACGTGGGACTGCCGCTCGGGCAGGGCGTCGAAGAACGCCACCTGGAGCAGTGGGAGGGCCGGGTCGTGCACGAGGACGCACTGTGCGACGACCTGGCCGTCCTCGAGCGCGAGCAGCGGGCGCACGAAGCAGGAGCGGGTGAACCGGGTGGTCTGCCCGAGCACGCTCTCCACAGCGAGTTCCAGCGTGGTCGAATAGCCCGGGTCGCCGGCGTAGAGGCGGTGACGGAAATCGAGGAACCGCCGGACGCCGTCGCGTCCGATCGCCTGGACGACTTCGTCCCTGTGCGCTGTGGGGGTGCTCATCGCGCGTTCACCGCTTCAGGGTACGCGAGCGGATCCCGCGGCAAGCGAACCCGGGGAGAGCCACGCGTCGCGCCGAGAGCCCGACCGCAGGGTGGGGCTCTCGGCGCCAGGGCTGGCCTTCGGCGCGGAAGGGGCTCAGGCCTCGCGGGTCAGGGGTGGGTTGAGCGCGGTCGCGGGGCCCCTCCGGTAGAGCGTCGCCGGTCGGCCGGGCCCGTCGGACCGGGTGTGTCCGGTGTCGATCAGCAGGCCGGGCGTGCCGGTGACCTTGCGGTGGAAGTTGCGCGGGTCCAGCGAACGCCCCCAGACGGCCTCGTAGACCTGGCGAAGGTCGGAGACGGTGAACTCGGTCGGACAGAAGGCCGTGGCGAGCGAGGTGTACTCCAGCTTCGCGCGGGCGCGCTCGAGGCCGTCGGTGAGGATCTGGCCGTGGTCGAAGGCGAGCTCATCGCGAAGAGCCCGCTCGACAGGGGTCCAGCGGGCCTCGGCGACATCGCTGCCGGCTACTGGCTGCGGCAGGCCGGGGGCCAGGGCGAGGTAGGCGACCGACACGACGCGCGCGCGGGGGTCGCGTCCGGGATCCCCATAGGTGCGCAACTGCTCCAGGTGGGCGTCGAGGTCGGTGAGCCCGGTCTCCTCGACGAGTTCCCGCATGGCGGCGGCGTCCAGACCTTCGGCGGGCAGCACGAATCCTCCGGGCAGGGCAGGGCGTCCCTCGAACGGCGGGATGCCGCGGCTGACCAGGAGGACGTGCAGGACTCCCTCGCGGAGGGTGAACACCACGAGATCCACCGCGACGGACGCCACCGGCGGCACCCACTGACCTTGCGCCTCTGCCATTCGTCCACTATATCGCGTCAACTTGACGATTATCGATTGGACCAGTTATCGTCATAGTGACGACATTGAAGGAGGAGTCATGGCAACCATCACCACCTACCCATTCCTGCGGCACCTGCGGGCGACGTCCACCTCGCACGTGATCCAGGTACGCGACGGCCGTCCGGTCCGCTCGGGCACCGGCCTCGCATTCTGGTTCCGTCCGCTGGTCGCCGTGCTCTCCGAGGTGCCGGTGGACGATCGTGAGCTCCCGTTCGTGGCGCACGCCCGCACGGCCGATCTGCAGGAGGTTGCCGCGCAGGTCACGGTGAGCTTCCGGTTCGCGCAGCCCGAGCGGGCCGCCACGCGGCTCGACTTCGGCATCGACCCGCGCACCGGGAAGTGGTCCGGCACGCCGCTGGAGCAGACCGCCCAGCTGCTCGGCGAACTGGCTGCGGGCCACGTCATGGACGCCCTCGCCGGCTTCAGCCTCAGGGACGCGGTCGCCACGCCGACCGGCCCCCTGGGAGTGCAGATCGGCGCAGCGCTGCGCGCCGATGCCCGCGTGGCCGACATCGGGCTGGAGGTGCTCGGCGCCCGGGTCCGCTCGGTCCGGGCGGACGCCGACCTCGAGCGCGCACTGCAGACGCCGGCCCGGGAGGCGGCGCAGACCGAGGCCGACCGGTCCACCTACGAGCGGCGCGCCACGGCCGTCGAGCGGGAACGCGCCATCGCGGAGAACGAACTCGCCACCCGCATCGAACTGGCCACGCGGGAGAAGCAGCTCGTCGCGCAGGAGGGAGCGAACGCCCGGACCAGGGCCGAGGAGGCTGCCGCGGCAGCGCTGATCGAGGAGCGCGCGAGGGCAGAGCGGCAGCACGTGCTCGCGGAGGCGACCGCCGAGGCCACCCGGGTGCAGGGAGAGGCAGAGGGCGCGGCCGAGCGGGCCCGCCTGGCCGCTTTCGCCGAGGTGCCCGCCGAGGTGCTGCGGGCGCTGGCCCTGCGGGAGCTGTCCGGGCACCTGCCCGAGATCGGCCAGTTGACCATCACGCCTGACCTGCTCACCGGGGCGCTCACTGCCCTGGGTGGCCGGAAGGACGCCTAGCCATGGGACTGCCGCCGAGAGGGGTCGTGGTGCACCGGGCCAGCGAACTGAGCGAGCTCGTCGACCGGCACGGCACGCGCGGCCAGGTCGAGTTCTTCCTGCGCACCCGCGGGCGCACCCTCGCCGAACTCCAGCTCCGGCAGGACGCCCTCGACGACGCGCTCAGGACCGTCTCCGCTGCGATTCCCGCGGACTGGCGTCGCGCCTGGGTCGAGCGTGGCGACCTGTCCCGGTTCGACTTCGAGCCCGGCGACGTCGTGCTCGTCGTCGGCCCGGACGGGCTGGTCGCCAACACTGCGAAGTACCTCCACGACCAGCCCCTGGTCGGCGTCGACCCCGAGCCGGGTCGCAATCCGGGAGTGCTGGTGCGACACCGGGCGGCCGGGGTGGCCAGCCTGCTGGCGGACCTGCTCGGTGGGCGGGCGGCCGTCCAGGCGCGGACGATGGTGCGCGCAACCGCGGACGACGGAGCGGTGCTGGACGCGCTCAACGACATCTACCTCGGCGACGCCGGGCACCAGTCGGCGCGGTACCGGCTGCAGCTGGCCGACGGGCGGGTCGAGGCCCAGTCGTCGTCGGGACTGATCGTGGCCACCGGGACCGGCGCCACCGGGTGGGCCGCGTCGATCGCCCGCGAGCGCGGGGCGAGGAGCGGCCTTCCCGGGGAGGCTTCGGCGCACCTGGCCTGGTTCGTCCGCGAGGCCTGGCCGTCCCCGCTCACCGGCACGGACCTGACGGTGGGCCTGCTCGCGGAGGGGGAGGGCGTCGAAGTGCTGGTCCAGTCCGACGCGCTGGTGGCGTTCGGCGACGGCCTGGAGGCTGATCGGCTGCAGGCGAACTGGGGTCAGACGGTGCGGCTGCATGCCTCACCCCGCCGACTGCAGCTGGTCGTCTGACGTCGGGATTCCTGTTGACACCTATGGTTACGTAACCGTAAGTTAGTGCATGCCGGAAGCCCCGCTGACCAGGAGAACCCTTGACGCAGTCCGCAGGCAACAACCGCGAACCTTCGGTGGCCGACGTACCGATCCAGCTCCTCGACCCGAGCGGACGGCGCCTCGACCACCCCGACTTCCATTACGACGGCACCGACGCCGACCTCGTTGCGAGCCTGCGTGACATGGTGCTCGCCCGCCGGATCGACACCGAGGCCACCGCCCTGCAGCGAAAGGGCGAACTCGGCCTGTGGCCGCCGCTGCTGGGCCAGGAGGCCGCCCAGATCGGGTCCGCCCGGGCGGTGCGCGATCCCGACCTGGTCGTGCCGTCCTACCGCGAGCACGGCGTGGCCTGGTGCCGGGGCGTCGACCCCGTCGACCTGCTCACCACGTTCCGCGGCACCGGCATGACCGACTGGCCGTCCCGTCCGGACACCTTCTACCCCTACGCCTTCGTGATCGGCAGCCAGACCCTGCACGCGGTCGGCATGGCCATGGCCCAGCAGCGGGACGGAGCGGTCGGCAACGACGATCCGGACGCCAACGGCGCGGTGATCGTCTACTTCGGCGACGGTGCCACCAGCCAGGGCGACGTGAACGAGGCCTTCGGCTTCGCCGCGGCCACCTCGGCGCCCGTGGTCTTCTTCTGCCAGAACAACCAATGGGCGATCAGCGAGCCGGCCATCGTGCAGTCGCGCGTACCGCTCTACCGGCGCGCGGCCGGGTTCGGCTTCCCGGGAGTCCGCGTGGACGGCAACGACGTGCTCGCCGTCCAGGCGGTCACCGAGTGGGCGCTCGACCTCGCCCGACGCGGCGGTGGTCCGGTGCTCGTCGAGGCCTTCACCTACCGGATGGGTGCCCACACCACCTCCGACGACCCGACCAAGTACCGCACGTCCGATGAGGTCGCCGAGTGGCGGGCCAAGGACCCGATCGACCGGCTGCGTGCCTACCTGACCGCGGCCGGCGCGATCGACGACGCGTGGGAGGCGGCTCTCGTCGCCGAGGCCGACGCCCTCGCCGCGCGGTTGCGCGACGGCTGCGTCAGCCTGCCCGAGCCCGACCTGGCCGACTTCTGGGACCTGGTCTACGCGAACACCCCCGACCTGCTCGTGCGGCAGCGCGAGGAGTTCCTCGCCTACGAGGCATCCTTCGAGGAGGCGAGATGAGCATGCACGAGACCGCGATCGGGACGGACCCGGCCGCCTCGGCGATCGAGGTGCCGGCGGCGTCCGCCACCGGCGTCCAGCGCCTCACCATGGCCAAGGCGCTCAACGCCGGCCTGCGGGAGGCGCTCTCCGGCGATGACAAGGTGCTGCTCTACGGCGAGGACATCGGCGCGCTCGGCGGCGTGTTCCGGATCACCGAGGGCCTGCAGGCCACCTTCGGCACCGACCGGGTGATCGACAGCCCGCTGGCCGAGTCCGGCATCGTCGGGACGGCGGTGGGTCTCGCGCTGCGCGGTTATCGTCCCGTCGTCGAGATCCAGTTCGACGGCTTCGTCTACCCGGCGTTCGACCAGATCGTCTCCCAGGTCTCCCGGCTGCGGTTCCGCACCCACGGCGCGCTCGGCGTGCCGATGGTGATCCGGATCCCCTACGGCGGCGGCATCGGCGCGATCGAGCACCACAGCGAGTCACCGGAGGCCTACTTCGCGCACACGCCCGGCCTGAAGGTCGTCACCTGCTCGAACCCGTCCGACGCCTACTGGATGATCCAGCAGGCGATCGCGGACGACGACCCGGTGGTCTTCCTCGAGCCCAAGCGCCGCTACCAGGAGAAGGGCGAGGTCGACGTCTCGGCCCCGCCGCTGCCGCTGTACGCATCGCGCACCGTGAAGCCCGGCACGGACGCCACCCTGCTCAGCTACGGGCCGATGGTGCGCACCTGCGTGCAGGCCGCCGTCGCCGCGGCGGACGAGGGCCGCAACCTCGAGGTGATCGACCTCCGCTCGCTGTCGCCCCTGGACGACGCGGCGGTGTTCGCCTCGGTCCGGCGCACCGGTCGGGCGATCGTCGTGCACGAGGCCGTCGGCACGCTGGGGATCGGCGCCGAACTGGCTGCGCGGATCCAGGCGGAGTGCTTCTATGAGCTTCAGGCGCCGGTGCTGCGGGTCACCGGGTACGACCTGCCCTACCCGCCGAGCCGGGTCGAGGAGGGCTACCTGCCCGACCTGGACCGGGTTCTGGACGCCGTCGACCGGTCGCTGGCCTACTGAGGAGCACAGATGCACGAGTTCAAGCTGCCCGACCCGGGCGAGGGCCTGCTCGAGGCCGACATCGTCTCCTGGAAGGTGGCTGTCGGTGACACGGTCGCCGTGAACGACATCCTTCTCGAGATCGAGACCGCGAAGTCGCTGGTCGAGCTGCCCTCGCCGTACGCCGGCGTGGTGGCCGAGATCCTGGCCGGCGAGGGCCAGACCGTCGACGTGGGGACGCCGATCATCCGGATCGCGGACACCCAGGGCGAGGCGGCCGCGCCCGCGGCGGACGCGCCCCGGGACGCCCCGGACGCTCCTCACGAGCCTGCCCAGGCAGCGCCGAAGGAGGCCACAGAGGCCCTGCTGGTGGGCTACGGCGCGAAGGCCGGTGCAGTGACCCGGCGGGCGCGCAGGGGCGCACACGAAGCGGCGGTGCCGGCGGGCCGGAACGACCGGCCGGTCGAACCTGCCGGGACGCCGGCGTCCCCCAGCGCAACCGGCGGAGGCTCGGCCGGCGGCACCGCCGAACCGCCGCGCGCGAAGCCGCCCGTCCGCAGGGTGGCGCGTGACCTGGGAGTCGACCTCAGCACGGTCGCGCCCACCGGCCCGGGCGGCACGATCACCGCCGACGACGTGGTGGCTGCGGCCAACAACACCGGCGACAAGCGGATCCCGCTGCGCGGCGTCCGCAGGGAGATGTTCCGCACGATGACCGCCTCCCTCGCCGTCCCGCAGGCGACAGCGTTCGTGGAGGTCGACGTCACCGCCACCGTCGAGCTGATCGAGACCCTCAAGCGACGCCGCGACTTCACCGGGCTGCGGATCTCTCCGCTGGTGGTGTTCGCGAAGGCTGCCTGCCTTGCGATCGAGCGGATCCCGGAGATCAACTCCAGCTACGACGCCGAGCGCGACGAGATCGTCCTGCACAACGACGTGAACCTCGGCATCGCCGCGGCTACGCCGCGGGGCCTGCTCGTACCCAACATCAAGGCGGCGAACCGGCTGAACCTGCTCGACCTGACCCGGGCCATCAACGAACTCGTGCCCCTGGCCAGGGAGGGCAAGGTGCCGCCCGATGCGATGGCGAACGGCACGTTCTCGATCACCAACGTCGGCGTGTTCGGAGTGGACGGAGGCACTCCGATCATGAACTACGGCGAGGCGGCGATCATGTGTCTGGGCACGATCCTGCGCAAGCCGTGGGTGGTCGGAACCGGGGAGAACGAGCGGATCGTGCCCCGCAGCGTCTGCACCGTCTCACTGACCTTCGACCACCGCCTGGTGGACGGGGAGATGGGCTCGAAGTTCCTTGCCGACGTCTCCACGATCATGTCCGACCCGGCGCTCGCGCTGCTCTTCTGAGCCGGGGTCCCGGCGCGGGCCAAGGTCGCGATGATCGGTCTCGAGCCGCTGCCGGGAAGACATCGCCCGGCTGAGGCCACCCGGCGCCACCGCGGGCCGGCTCAGTCCGGCATCGGCACCGCCACGTCGCTGCCGGGCTCGACGGTCAGCCTCGCGCCCATCCGACCGAAGCCCGGCACAGGGACGAAGCCGCCGGCGACCAGCACCTCGCCCTGCGTGAAGAACGGGGACGCCGCGAGCATGCCCTGAGGAACGAACCCGAACAGTTGGCTCAACTCGGCCAGATCCGTCGGCGAGTTCATCCGCATCAGCACGAGGTTGTCGCACTGGGACACCACCTGAGGGTGCACCTTCGAAGGGCGCTGCGTTGACAGCAGAAGCCACAGCCCGTACTTGCGTCCCTCGGCGGCGATCTGGATCAGCCGCTCCACAAGCGCCCGCTCCAGCGGGGTCGTCGGCTGTGCCGGGCACAGGTTGTGGGCCTCATCGATCACGATCAGGCGGGGCTGACGGCTGGCCCGGTCAGCCCACAGCTGCTCCACCACCGAGAGGGCTGCCACCAGGACCTCGGGGCGGTTCTCGAACTCGGACAGGTCGAGCACGCGGGCCCGCGGTGCCACTGCCGGTTCGTCCGACCGACCCCTGGACCAGATCGGCCAGCTGCTGATCCCCAGGTTCGCCAGGCGCTGGCCGAAGGCGCGGTGCTCGGCGTCGCCGGCCAGCAGCCCCTGCACCATGGCGGCCGGGTCGTTCTGGACGTCCTCGGGGCGCAGCTCCAGCCAGGCCGAGTACTCCGCCCGGTCCTGGATCGGGTCGAGCTCCAGTGCGGCCGCCTGCGCCGGGCGTGGCAGGTCGACGAAGGTGACCGTGAGCGCTCGCTCCCCGGTTGCCCCGCGCACGTCGAGTGGCATCGCGCGGATCTCGTCCGCCACATCCTGTGGCGCATCGGCCCGTGGTTCGCCGAGCCGGACGTAGTCGCCGTTCGGGTCCAGGATCACCATCGGCAGGAGGGTCTTCAGCAGCAGCTGCTCCAGGATCACGCCCAGCGCGTATGTCTTGCCCGAACCGCTCTGGCCGCACAGGAACGTGTGGCGGTTGAAGCCTTGTGGACGCAGGGCGAGTCCACTGTGACCGCCGGGCAACTGCCACTCCCCGATCGGGAGCGAACACCCTGTCGATGCCTGCAGCAACTCGACCTCTCGTGGGTCCAGCCCCACGACGTCCGCCTTGGTGAAAGCGTGGCGTCGGCGCACGAGTCCGGCGCTGCTGAGTTCACCGAGGAGTACGCCGTGGACCGGACGCACGGCGTCCGCCGTCAGGTTCAGGACCTGTCCGAGGTAGGCGCTGCCGTCCGGGACTCGGAGCGCGACGAGGGAACCCACCTGGAGTTCGTCGAGCGGGGAGGTGGCGGTGAACGTGCGACCGTCCGCGGAGCGGGCGAGGCCGAGTGCGGGCTGAGGATCCGTCATGGACCAATTCAGACCCCAAGAACGCCCCGCACCACAAGGAGTAGTCCGATCCCCACCAGCAGGGCGGCGACCAGGCCGGCCTGCCGGGGCAGCAGCCAGTCCCGCAAGCGGAACAGCTGATCCTGGGCGCGTCGGCCGACCGCGAGGAACACCAGGACCGGCACGAGCACCGTGCTGCCGGCCAGGAGGCAGAACGCGATCGCGATCACGGGATCTGGTCCGGGGACAGGCCGGACCAGCCCAGCATCAGCCCTGCTGTCCCGCTCGCCACGAGGTTCTTCGGATTCACCGCTGACAACGCGCCGCCGGCGGCGAACGCGCGCGACGGCGGCAACTCGTCCAGGGCGGCGAGCCAGCCGGGAGGACCCGCTTCGTCGGCCGGCCGCCGCACCCAGACCAGGACGCCGGCCACCATCACGAGCACCCCCAGGACGATCCCGATCACGGCCGCCGAGCGCTGCAGCCCGGTCAGGCCCAGCCGGCTGGCGCCGATCGCGAACCCGAGCGCGACCGTCAGCACCGCCACGATGCCGCCCAGCCAGCCCCCGGCGAAGGCGAGGCTGGTGGGCCGCGGACGCCGCGACACCAGCAGCGCGATCACGGCCAGTACGGGCAGCGGGCTGATCGCCACGCCGGCGGAGAGCAGGAGCACGCTGGTGATGGTTTCGGGCGCCACGGCTGGCCGATCAGGAGGCCAGCGGGCCTTGGGCCGCACGGACGGCGTCCCTGCGGTTGTCCACCCCGAGCTTGCGATAGATCGACTTCAGGTGCGTCTTGAGCGTGTTCTGCGAGATGAACAGGGCCTCGCGGATCTCGGCGGCGCTCAGCGTGGTGGCGAGGTAGCCGACGATCTCGCGTTCCCGCGCACTGAGCGACTGGTCGTCGCCGGAGCGGGCCTGGTGCTCGGCGATCAGCGAGGCCAGGAAGCCCTCGTGGCGGGTGCCGAGGGCCGCGTGCGCGGACAGGAACTCGGTCAGGCGCGGGTCGAAACGCTGGAACGGGCGGCGCAGGCCGAGCTCGGCGCCGAGTCCGAGCGACTCCTCCAGCAGCGCGTGCGCGGCATCGGATTCCCCCTCCCGGCGCTGGCACAGCGCGGTGAGCACCATCGCCCCGATCCGGATGTAGTCCGGCGTTCCGGTGAGCAGGGGCTCGACCTGTGCGCGGGCCTCGGCGGTACGCCCGCTCATCCAGAACAACTCCGCAGCGAGTACCCGTGCGGCCGGGATGAACGCCCGGGCTGCCGACATCTCCTCCAGGAGCGAGAGAGCACCGTGCACGTCGCCACGGAAGGCCGCGATCCCGGCCTGTGCGCAGAGCTTGTAGACGCCCCAGGGCAGGCCCTGGATCGTGGTGTCGGGTACGTCGGCCAGAAGCCGCTCGGCGCCGTCGAGCTCGGCTGCGTCGCGCCGCGCGAGGACGGTGTGCACCAGCCACAACCGGGCCAGGGGTGCGACCGAGGTGATCGCGCCTCCCGCGGCGCTGGCGTCCTGGAACGCGCCGAAGGCCTCCACGTGGTCCCCGGACCAGAACGACATCCACCCCTTCGTGAACGCCTCCACAGCGCCGTCGTCCCTGCGCCAGGCGGCCTCCCTGGGCGCGTGTCCGGCGGAGAGCATCTCCCTCGCGCCGGCGAAGTCCCCGCTGTAGGCCAGCATGAGGGCGCAGTTCGTGCGGGCCCGGTCGGCGAGATCGTCCAGCCCCTCGGCGCGGCACCGGGTCGTCGCCTCGTCAAGCAGTCGCACGGCCGTCCGTCCGTGCCGTAGCCGGAGCCGCGACCAGCCCACGAGCAGCACCGCACACGCGTGCAGCGCCCCGTCCAGGTCGACGCGGCGGTCGAGGAACGCCTCGACGTCGTCGCAGGCGGCGGCGAGTTCATCCTCCTCGTCGGCCAGGAAGAGGCGGCTGAGCCGGTCGGTCACCTCGAAGGTGGCGCGCTCGGCGGGCGGGAGATCGGTGGCAGCGAGTGCGGCCCTGCGCGCGAGCCTGGCCGCAGCCTCGGTGTCGCCCCGGTTCTGCAGGCACAGCGCGCGGATCGTGAGGACCTCCGGATCGTCGCTCCAGGGTGCGGGCAGGCGCCGGCACAGCGCGTTGACAAGTTCGGAGTCACCCCGCAGCACGCCGGCCAGCCACTGCGTCTTGATCAGCCGGGCGGCGATCGCGGGCTCGCGGGCGGCCAGGGCGTGGGCTGCGGCTTCATAAGGGTCGGCAACCCGGAGCAGTTCGGCGGCCCGACGGTGCAACGAGCGCGCCAGGGCCGGATCGCGCCGGACCAGTAGCGCGCGCCCCGCCTGTGCCATCACGGGATGCCACCGGTAGATCGGGTCCCGCCCGGGGAGACTGACCCGCTCCAGCGGCAGCCCGGTCGCCGCAGCCTGCTCCAGGTGCTGGGTCGCGTGACGGTGGTTGGTGAGGTCGGCGGCGAGCTGCCCGGTCAGCCAGTCGCAGGTGCAGGCCTGCAGCACGAAGTCGGCCAGGTGGTCGGGCAACTGGCTCAGCACGTTCTCGACGAGGTAGTCCGCCAGTTGCGGAAACGCGTCGCCGACGGCGAGCAGGGGAAGCGGCGTCTCCAGGTCCGTGGAGATCAAGGCCAGGCGGACGGCCACCGGCCAGCCTCCGGTCAGGCTGCGCAGGCGCTCTGCACCGGCGTCGTCCAGCTCGCGTCCGAGGATCCGGGCCGCCTCGCGAACCTCCGTCCGGGTCAGGGCGAGGTCGTCGGGTCCCAGTCGGGCCAGCTCTCCGTCGGCCAGCAGGCGGGCCAGCCCGATGTTGAGCTCGGCCCGGGTGGAGAGGACGAGGCGCGTGCGAAGGTCCGTCCGGCCGATGAAGTCGCGCAGGGCCTCCATGGCGCCCTCATCCCTGGCGAACTGCAGGTCATCGATCACCAGGACCGGCCAGGCGTCCCTCTCGGCGCGGTCGAGGGCCATGCTCTCGTCGACGAGCGACTCGTCCGCGGCCAACTGCTCGGCGGCGGCTTCGAGCGCTCGCCGGAGGTGGGCAGGGTGCTGGTCTGATTGCGTCAGGGACAGCCAGCCCACCGGGCTCTCCCACCGGTCCGCCCAGTCACTGAGCGCGGAGGTCTTGCCGAATCCCGCGGGCGCGACCACGGTGGTGACCCGGTGGGAGATCACCAGCTCGCCCAGCAGCGCCCGCAACCTCGGACGGTCGATCGCGTGCGCGGGCAGTGCCGGGCGCGTGACCAGATGTCGCGGGACATTCGTCCCTACGGTCGAGCGGGCAAGTGGCATGCGCAATTCTTCCAGCGGATGGCGGACCGACTGACTGGCTCGCGCCAAAGTTATCACCCTGCCGGGGTGATGCCCCGGCACTCGGGCCGGGGCGACGCTGGGGCTCCGCACGCCTGCGGGCCGATGCTTCCTGTCGTCAGGGATTGGTCGGCAACTATCGAGAGAAAGGCAAGCACGTGGATTTCTGGGGCTTCTTCTGGCTGATGGTCTGGGGATTCTTCTTCATCCTCTACCTGATGGTGCTCTTCCAGATCATCGTCGACATCTTCCGCGACTCCACGATGAGCGGCGGACTGAAGGCCGTCTGGCTGATCGCCTTGTTCATCATCCCTGCGATCACCGCGCTGATCTACATCATCGTCCGCGGCAAGGGAATGAACGAGCGCGAGATGGCCGTGCACCAGCAGTCGAAGGCTGCCGCAGAGGACTACATCCGCTCGGTCGCCACCACGGCCGATCCCGCTTCGCAGATCGCCAACGCGAAGTCCCTGCTCGACTCCGGTGCGATCACCCAGGCCGAGTTCGACCAGCTCAAGGCCAAGGCGCTTGCCTGAGAGGGGACGACATGACCTTTGGACCCGCTGACCTGTACGTGGTCGAGTTCCCCGCGGGGAGCTCTCCTGCCGAGGTGACGGCCACGCTCCGGGACGTCACCACCGCCGGGGTGGTCACCCTGCTTGACGTGGCAGCAGTGCGCCGCGGCCCGGACGGCACCCGCGCAGTACTCGAACTCGACGAATTCGCTGACGAGCTCGGCCTGGCCGGGGTGAACCCGGCCGCGGACGGACTGATCGGCGAGGACGACCTGATGGAGCTGACCGAGGCACTGGGCGACGGCTCAACCGCGCTCGTCGTGTTGCTCGAGAACACGTGGGCGAGGAAGGTCGTCAAGGCGGTGCAGGACGCGTCTGCGGAGGTGCTCTCGGTCGAGCGCTTCACCGCAGACGTGGTCAACGAAGTCGCCGCGCTCGCGGTCTGAACGAGGAGAGGAAACCATGCGTCGAATCGGACGTCCCGGCCTGATCGGAACCGCGGCCAGGACCGCGGTGATCGCCGGCACAGCACAGGCGACGATGGGCGCCGTGGCCAGCCGCCAGGCCCGGGCCGCGCAGGCCCAGGCCGCGCCACCGCCGGCGGCCCCCGCGCCGCAGCCGGTCGCACCACCGCCCCCCGCCGCGGCTCCCGCGGCACCGGGGAACGACCTGATCGCCCAGCTCGAGCGGCTGGCGCAACTGCAGGCCGCCGGGGTGCTGAGCCCCGAAGAGTTCGCCGCCGCCAAGGCGAAGCTGCTCGGCTGATCCCCCCGTGCCGGGTCCCGGGTGCGCCCGGGACCCGGCTCAGGCCGCACCCACAAAGGAGACCCTCCGATGAGTTCCGACGCTGCACTCGACCAGGGGCTGTTCCCCTTCCACGACCGTTCGGACTTCGACGACGCGACCCGCGGCCTGATCGCCGCAGGGGAGAGCGCCGTCACCAATGACCGCGGCGAGGTGGTGTGGGACAACGGCGCCTACTCCTTCCTCGGCGGCGACGCGCCCGACACCGTCCACCCGAGCCTGTGGCGGCAGAGCACGCTGACCGCCGTCCAGGGGCTCTTCGAGGTGGTCGAGGGCATCTACCAGGTGCGCGGCTACGACTTGTCGAACGTCTCCTTCGTCGAAGGGGAGACGGGCGTGATCGTGATCGACCCGCTGCTCACGCTGGAGACCGCGGCCGCGGCCTGGCGGCTGTATCGCGAGCACCGCGGGGACCGTCCCGTGACCGCGATGATCTACACCCACAGCCACGTCGACCACTTCGGCGGAGTGAAGGGCATCATCACCCAGGCGCAGGCGGACGCCGGGCTGCCCGTGATCGCGCCCGCGGGCTTCATGGAGCACGCGATCTCGGAGAACGTCTACGCGGGCGTCGCGATGAGCCGGAGGGCCGGCTACATGTACGGCGCGGCGCTCCCCCGCAACCCGCGCGGCGGCGTCGGCGCCGGGCTGGGCCAGACGACGTCCACGGGCACCGTCAGCCTGATCGCGCCGAACCTCGACATCACCCACGACGGCCAGGAACTCGTCATCGACGGGGTGCGGATGGTGTTCCAGCTCGCTCCCGGCTCCGAAGCGCCCTCGGAGATGCACTTCCACTTCCCCGACAAGCGGGCGTTGTGCATGGCCGAGAACAGCACGCACACGCTGCACAACCTGCTCACGCTGCGGGGCGCCCTGGTCCGTGACCCGCAGGCGTGGGCCGGCTACCTCACCCAGGCGATCGAGCTGTTCGGGGACGACACCGACGTGGTGTTCGCGTCCCACCACTGGCCGACCTGGGGACACGACGAAGTGGTCGCGTTCATCAGCCTGCAGCGCGACCTGTACGCCTACCTGCACGACCAGACCCTGCGACTGCTCAACCAGGGCCTCACCGGCGCGGAGATCGCCGAGCAGTTCCGGATGCCGCCGGCGCTGGACGCGGCCTGGCACACCCACGGCTACTACGGCTCGGTCAGCCACAACGTGAAGGCGGTCTACCAGCGCTACATGGGCTGGTACGACGGCAACCCCGCCCGGCTGTGGCAGCACCCGCCGCAGCAGGCCGCCGAGCGGTACGTCGAGGCCATGGGTGGCGTGGACGCGGTGGTCGCAAGGGCGCAGTCGGCGTATGACGAGGGCGACCTGCGCTGGGCAGCGGAACTGCTCGACCACGCGGTGTTCGCCGCCCCCGGTCACGCGGGGGCCCGGGCGCTGCTCGCCGACACCCTCGAACAGCTCGGCTTCGGCTCCGAGAACGGCACCTGGCGCAACGCCTTCCTGTGCGGCGCCCTGGAACTGCGCGAGGGCAACTTCGGCACGCCGGCGGCGACGGCGTCGCACGACATGCTCGCCCAGTTGTCGCCGGACATGTTCTTCGATGCCGTCGCGATCCAGGTGGACGGTCCTGCGGCCTGGGACCTCGACCTCGCGATCGGCTGGAGCTTCCCCGATCACGGCGCCGCCTACCGCACCACGCTGCGCAACGGCGTCTTCACCCACCTCCGCGACGGCCACGGCGACGTCGCCGTGACGCTGACCGTCCCCGCGGAGGCACTGATCGCCCTCGCTTCCGGAGCGCTGGACGCCGCGCTCGCCGCAGGGCTCACCGTGGACGGCGACCAGACCGTGCTGGGGGCGCTGTTCGGCGTGCTGCAGCCCGGCGACCCGGCGTTCAACATCGTCGAACCCTGAGTCCCGAGCCCGGTTCGGCCGGGTGAGCAGGAAGGAAGGCCCATGGCAACCGAGGACCACGAGCCGGAGCAGGAGCCGACCGTCGTCGATCTGCAGAACCGGCTGGCCGAACTCAAGGCGGCCAACGCCGAGCTGGCCGCACGGCTGGACGACGAGTCGGCCGCGCCCGCGTCGACCCGCCCCCGGGGTCCGCGCTGGCGTGGTGTGGTGGCGAGCATCCTGATCGTGCTCGCCGCCCTGCTCACGCCGGTCGCGATCGTCTCCGGCTGGGCCAGGGTGCTGCTCAGCGACACCGACGCGTTCGTCGCCACCTACTCCCCGCTGATCCAGAACCCGCGCGTCCAGGCGTACGTCACCGACCAGATCGTCGAAGCGATCGACGCGAAGCTCGACATCGACGGCACGGTCAACCAGGTGTTCGACGGGCTCGGCGAGAACATCCAGCGGCCGGCGGTGAGGCTGGCCCTGGAGTCGCTGCGCCAGCCCGCGGCCGACGGCGTCCGCTCCACCATCCACGGGGTCGCGGCCCGGGTGGTCACCTCGGACGCCTTCGCGCAGGTCTGGCGGGAAAGCCTGCGGCTGTCCCACAGCCAGGCGGTCGCAACGCTCAACGGTGAGCAGTCCAGCGTGACGATCACCGATCAGGGACTCGGCCTGCGGCTGGCGCCCCTGATCGCCGCGGTGAAGGACGCCCTCAGCCAGCAGGGCTTCGCCCTTGCCTCGCGGATCCCGGAGATAGACCGCACCATCGTGCTGGTCCGCTCCGACTCGCTGATCCAGGTTCAGCTCGCCTACCGGGCCGCGCTCGCGACCGGCTACTGGCTCGGGGTGGTCGTGCTGGTGCTGTTCGTCGCCGGTGTGATGGTCAGCCTCCGGAAGTGGCTGGCCACCATCTGGGCCGCCGTCGGTCTCGGCCTCGGCGCTGCCCTTGTGCTCGGCGGGGTGGGCATCGGACGGGTGGTCGCCCAGGCCAGCATTCCCACCTCGGTGATGCCCAACGACGTCCTGCTGATCTTCTACGACACCGTCAGCGAGGCGATCAACGACCTGGCCACCGCCACCTTGTTGCTGGCGATCGTGGTGGTGGTGGTGGCGTGGCTGGCGGCGCCGTTCCGGGTCTCCCGTGCGGTGCAAGGCGCCTGGGGCGGCCTCACCGAGGGCGCGCGGACCCGCGCCGACGCGCACGGCCTGTCCACCGGGAAAGTCGGGGAGTGGCTGTTCGCGCAGCGGGTACTGATCCGCGTCGCTGTGGGCCTGGTCGCAGCCCTGGTGCTGATCCTCAACCGGCCGCTGTCGGCGGGTCTCGTGATCGGCACCGCCGTCACGTCCCTGGTCGTCCTGCTCCTGCTGAGCCTGCTGGAGCGTCCGGAACCGGCTGTCGCGGAGGGCTCCGAGTGAGCACGGCGAACACCGGGGACACCGGTCCCGTCGAGCCGGTCGCCGGCTCCTTCGAACGGCCGCTTCGGGTCGTCTCGGTTCTGGCGCACCCGTTCGTGTGGGCGTTCACCGGGACGGTGGGCGTGCTGGCTGCGCTGGCCATGGGCAACGCACTGGCCGCGATGGCCACCGTGGTGATGTCGGTGGTGATCGCACTGTTCTTCGCCCTCGCCCTGGACCCGCTGGTGCGGAAGCTGGAGAAGTACGGCCTGTCCCGCGGCCGGAGCATGGTCGTGGTGTTCGTCGGGCTCGGCCTGGTGATCGGTGGCCTGCTCGCCTACGTCGTGCCGGCGACGGTGCAACAGGTGGTGAGCTTCGCCCAGGCGGTGCCGGGGTACCTCGCCGACATCCAGCAGTCGGCCTGGTTCACCTCGTTCACCTCCGGCGCCGGCGGGCAGGTGTTCTGGGAGTCGCTGGTCGCCGAGGTGCAGGCGTGGCTGTCCAACCCGTCCCACATCTTCGCGATCGGCGGGGGAGTGCTCGCGGCCGGTGCGGGCCTGGTCACCGGCATCTCCGCGACCATGATCGTGATCGTCCTCACGATGTACTTCGTCGCGTCGCTGGAGGACATGAAGCAGGGCCTCTACCTGCTGCTTCCCGCCTACCAGCGGCCGAAGGCCGCAGAGCTCACCGAGCAGGTCACCGCAGCCGTGGGCGGGTTCGTCGGCGGTGGCATCCAGCTGTCGTCCCTGAACGCCACGTTCTCGTTCATCCTGCTCGCTGTCCTCGGCGTCCCCTACGCGGTGATGCTCGCGTTCCTTTCGCTGTTCCTCACGCTGATCCCGATGATCGGCTCGGTGTTGTTCTGGTTCGTCGCCACCTTCGTGTGCCTGTTGAGCTCCTGGCCGACGGCGCTGATCTTCGCGGTCGTCTACTTCGCCTACATGCAGGTCGAGGCCTACGTGATGACCCCGCGGATCATGAACAAGGCCGTCGCGGTGCCCGGTCCGCTGGTGCTGATCGGTGCGATGATCGGCGGCTCGCTGCTCGGGTTGCTGGGCGCGCTGATGGCCGTCCCGCTGACCGCGTCCGTGCTGCTGGTGGTGCGGGGCGTCTACATCCCGAGGCAGAACGCCAGGACCTCTGCGGACGCCAGTGCCGGATCGGGGCCTGCCCCGGCGATTGAGCCCTGACCCCGCTGCGCGAGCCGCGGAATAGAGTTCAGGGCGTGACCACGCGAGCTGATGTCCTGATCGGTGTCGACGAGTTGCCGGCCGCGCTGGCGGCCGGTGCGCAGTTGCTGGACGTGCGGTGGAACCTGGGTGAGCAGCCCGGCGCCGGCTTCGGCCGCTACCTGCAGGGGCACCTTCCCGGAGCCCGGTTCCTCGACCTCGAGGCGGTCCTCACCGGGCCCACCGTGGACGCGACGCTCGGCCGGCACCCGCTGCCCGACCCGATCCAGCTCGGCGCGGGCCTGGGCGCCCTCGGCATCGACCCCGCACGCCCGGTCGTGGTCTACGACGAGCCCGGCTCCTACGCCGCCGGCCGAGCCTGGTGGGTGCTCTGCTGGGCGGGCCTGGACGCCCGGGTTCTCGACGGCGGCATCCGCGCGTGGCTGGCGTCCGGGCGTCCGCTGGAGACCGAGGAGCCGGACGTGGCGGTGGGCGAGCCGCTGATGCTCACCACGGGGCAACTGCCCGCCATCGACGCGGACGGGGTCGCGGCCTTCGACGGCGTGCTGATCGACGTCCGCGCACCCGAGCGGTTCCGCGGCGAGACCGAGCCGATCGACCCGAGGGCCGGACACATCCCGGGCGCGGTGAACCGGCCCGTCTCCGGCTTCTGGGACGCCGACGGTCTGCTGCCGTCCGCGGCGGAGCTTGCGGAGAAGCTGGACCTGCCGGCCTCGCCGGGAGGGCCTGTCGAATCCCCCGTGGCCGTCTACTGCGGCTCCGGCGTCTCGGCCGCGCAGGCGGTCCTCGCGCTGGCGTCCCTCGGCGTGGACGCCGCGCTCTACCCTGCGTCCTGGTCAGGGTGGTCGAGCGACCCGGGACGTCCGGTCGCGACCGGGGCCGCCTGATGCCGGGGGCGCTGGGCGCGTCGTCGGTGGTGACCACGCGCCTCGACCACCTCCGGGCCAACCTGGACGCGATCCGCGCCCGCGTGGGCGACCGGCTCGTGCTCGCCGCCGTGAAGGCCGACGCGTACGGCCATGGCGCCGTCGAGGTCGCGCGGATGATCGAACGCACCGGGGCGGCCGACTGGCTCGGCGTCGCGACCACCTCGGAGGGACTCGAACTCCGGGCCGCCGGTGTCGGGTTGCCCATCCTGAAGTTGTCCGTCGCCCGTGGCGAGGAGGTGCGAGCCGCGGTCGGGGCAGGGCTGACCCTGTGCGTGACCGATGCGGCGTCGATCGCGGAGGCGGGCGCTGCCGCGTCCGCACTCGGCACCACCGTGCGGGTGCACCTGAAGGTCGACACCGGCATGCGGCGGATCGGCTGCGAACCCGCCGATGCGCCCGCGCTGGCCGGTCTCGCGGACGCGACGCCCGGGGTCGAGCTGGAGGGGCTGTTCTCGCACCTGCCGATCTCCGACTCCCCGCGCGGGGAGGAGTTCACCCGGGACCAGATCGCGCTGTTCCGCCGCACGGCCGACCAGGTCGAGGCCGTCCACGGTCCGGTGGTGAAGCACCTGGCCAACTCGGGTGCGGTGCTCGGCCACCCGGACGCCTGGCTCGACCTCGTCCGTCCCGGGATCATGGTGTACGGCGCCTATCCCGACCCTGAGGCCGCCCGGACGGTGGCCCTGCTGCCGGGGCTGGAGTGGCGCACCAGGGTGACTTTCACCAAGCAGGTGCGGGCCGGGGAGACGGTCGGCTACGGACGCACCTGGACGGCGCCCGCCGACACCTGGATCGCGACCGTGCCGGTCGGCTACGGCGACGGGTACTCCCGGCTGCTCTCGAACCGCGGCCGAATGCTGATCGGCGGCCGGTCCTACCCGATCGCCGGCCGGGTCTGCATGGACCAGACCATGGTCGACCTGGGGCCGGCGACCGACGTCGCGGTCGGCGACGAGGTGGTGCTGGTCGGACGCAGCGGCGCCGAGGAGATCACCACGTCCGAGATCGCCGGGCTGATGGGCACGATTCCCTACGAAGTGACCTGCCTGATCACCGCCCGGGTCGCCCGTACCTTCGTCGGTTGATCGCGGGATTGGCCGAAAAGGGGACGGTTCTCCTTATCGGCCACATGGACGGAAAGGAGAACCGTCCCCTTATCGGCCACATCAGCGGGGTTCTGCCCGCGGCGGGGGGGCCCGGCCGCGCTACTGGCGAGGGATGGACGCCTGGTGCCGGGCCACGAACTCACGCTTGGCGTAGCCGGCGAGGCCGAAGGTGAGCCAGCCGTCCACGGCGGCCCCGACCCCACCGCCGACCAGCGGGATCCGTCGCACCACGACAACCGCGAGGTGCTTGCCGCCGAGGCGTCCGGCGAGCGCACCCATCACCCGCTCGCTGATCCGCTGGTCCAGCGCCGGGTCGAACATGGGCGCTGTCGCGATGGCGAGCGGCGAGGCGGGCAACTTGCCGTCCGCCACCAGCCGGCGCACCTCGTCGTCCCCGAGCATGGCCAGGGTGAGAGCGGCCCGCACCCGACGATCGTCCACGTCGTAGCCGCGCAGGTGCGCGATCCCCGCGATCATCCGGACGCTGAGCACGGCCAGTCCCGCGATGTTCGCGGGCAGGCCGACCGGCAGGGTGATCAGGCCGCCGACGCTGGTCAGGAAGCCCTGCATCGACGCCATCGAGACGTGGTAGCGGGCCAGGGAGTCGATGGCCTGTTCGCGGTCGCCTTTGGACTGGAGCGAACGGGCCGCGGTGGTCTTCGCCCCGGGGAACGCCGTGCTTCCGTCGATCGCGAAGTCCACGATGCTGCGCAGCAGGCCGCCGGCGACTTCCGGGGTGCGGGTGACCAACTGCTTGCCGAAGTCACTGGCGGCGTTCGCCATCGGCGTTCCTCTCGGATGTGGACGCCCACCAGCCTAGACGCCAGGCGCGGGGACCACGCCAGGGTGGCGACCCCGGGATGACCCCGAGCGCGTCCCCGAATTGGTGTCGTGATCTGGCCGCTGAAGCGGCCTGACGTGACCTGTGGGACGGTCCGCGACGGGCGGGAGGGCGGATCGCGACACGCTGGCGGACGGGCCGCTGTCAGGCGCGGCTGGCAGAATCGGAGCATGGCGCGGCGTCCGGGCATCTTCGGGCCGCCGGCGAGCTGGCCGGCGCAAGACCTGATCGCGTTCTCCGCCGAGTTCGACGAGGCGCTGGTGCTGGCCGCCTACGCGGAGGGCGTGTTCCCGATGCCTCTGCACTCCTCCGGGTTCGGGCAGATGGGCTGGTGGTCTCCGATGCGCCGCGGCGTCCTGCTGCCGGACGCCCTGCGCACGCCCCGCTCGCTGCGCAAGTCGGCGAAGCACTACACCACCACCGTCGATGCGGCCTTCACCCAGGTGCTGGAGCGCTGCGCCGACCCGTCCCGGCCCTACGGCTGGATCGACGACGACATCCGCCGCGTCTACACCGTGCTGTTCGAGGCCGGCCACGTGCACTCGGTGGAGACCTGGGACGCAGCGGGCCGGCTCGTCGGTGGGCTGTACGGGGTCGGTCTCGGCGGGCTGTTCGCCGGGGAGTCGATGTTCCACGACCCCGTGTACGGGCGGGATGCGTCGAAAGTGGCCCTGGTCGCCCTGGTCGACCTGCTCGACGACGAGCACGCGGAGGAGCGCATCGTCGACGTGCAGTGGCAGACCGAACACCTGGCCAGCCTGGGCGTGATCGAAGTGGAGCGCGAGGAATACCTGGGCCTGCTGGCCGAGGCGCTGGTCGCGCCGCCGCCGGCCTGGCCCGTCCGGGAGGGTGAGCATGCCTGAACTGCCTGAGGTCGAGGCGCTGCGCGGGTTCCTCACCCGCAGCTGCGTGGGACGCACCGTCGCGCGCACCGAACTGGTCGCGTTCGCCTGCCTGAAGACCTTCCGGCTGCCGCTGACCGCGCTGAACGGCCTGGAGGTGGACGGGGTCGAGCGCCGCGGCAAGTTCGTGTGCCTGTCCGTCGGTGGGCTCTGGCTGGTGTTCCACCTCGCCCGCGGCGGCTGGCTGACCTGGAAGGATGAGATGCCGGCGAAGCCGGCCCGTCCGGGACGCGGCCCGCTGGCGTTGCGGGTGGTCTTCGACGACGATTCCGGCTTCGAGCTCACCGAGGCCGGCACGCAGAAGCGGCTCGCGGTGTACGTGGTGGACGCGCTCGACGAGGTGCCCGGCATCGTCACGCTCGGGCCCGACCCGCTCGCGGAGGAGTTCACGCCGGCCGTGCTCGACGGCATCCTCGCGAAGGCCGGACGCGGACAGCTGAAGGGAGTCCTGCGCGACCAGCGGATCATCGCCGGCATCGGCAACGCCTACTCCGACGAGATCCTTCACGCGGCCCGGCTGAGCCCGTTCAAGCCGGCGAGCGGGCTGTCCGACGCCGAGCGGGAGACCTTGTACAACGCGATCCGCACCGAGCTCGCGGACGCCGTCGCCCGCTCCGCCGGCCTGGCCGCGAGGGAGCTCAAGGGAGACAAGAAGCTGAACCTCCGGGTCCACGGCCGCACCGGGCAGCCCTGCGGGGTCTGTGGCGCCACCATCGCCGAGGTGTCCTTCGCTGACTCCGCGCTGCAGTACTGCCCCGGTTGCCAGACCGGTGGCAAGCTCCTCGCCGACCGGCGGCTGTCGAAGCTGCTGAAGTAGCGGGTCCCCGGGAGCCTGCGGCGTCCTCGGGGCCCGCCCGGACCAGGCCGGAGGTGGGCAGTGGCCCTCGCCGACCGGGGGGTCGCATCGCGGACCGGGCGACCAGATAACGGTCAGGTCTCGAGCCCGGGCAGGGTCGGGGCCCTCCAGGTAACCCGGTAGCCTGCATTCGTCACGGTTCGGCGGGGGCGGAGATGAGGTCAGAGGTGGGCGGCGTGTGGGGCTGGCTGCGCCGCGCGATCGCCGCGCCCTGGACCACCAACCACAGGCTCGGCCTGGGGCTGATCGTGGCCGGCTCCGCACTCACCCTCGCGGTCGCCTTCGGCGGGCCGTCCTCGGTTGCCCTGAAGCTCGGCCCACGCGACGGCTACCTGCCGCCCTGGTACCTCCCGGTCAGCGTGCTCACCCTCAACGAGTGGGTGTGCGTACCCGCCCTGTGGCTGGCGCTCATCGCCGGCGCGCTCGGCATGTGGATCTGTTGGCGCGCGATCAACACCGGCTGGCGTCCGAACAACAGGAAGCTGTTCGGCCTGGGCGCCCTGCTCAGCATCCTGACCAGCCTCGTTCCGCCGATGACCTCAGCGGACGTGCTGATGTACGCCGCCTACGGGCGGCTGCAGGTGCTCGGCCTGAACCCCTACGACATCACTCCCGCGGAGATCTTCCGCCAGGAGTACGACCCGGTGCTGATCTGGACGGAGCGTCCCTGGCAGGACACCCCGAGCGTGTACGGCCCGCTCGCGTCCGGCTCGCAGTGGCTGGCGGCATGGCTCGGCAACGGCAACATGCACGACACCGTGTTCTGGCTGCAGATGTTCGCGCTCCTGCCGTTCCTGGTGATCGGCGCACTCGCCGTCCTGCTCGCCCACGACAACCACAAGACCCAGACCCGGGCCGTCCTGTTCACCGTGCTCAATCCGCTGATGATCTGGTCGGTCCTCGCGGGGGCGCACAACGAGGCGTTCACCCTCGTCTTCGCGATCGTCGGGCTGTTCTTCATGCGGCGCAGCCCGTTCCTGGCCGGGATCGGCATCGGCCTGGCCGGGACGGTGAAGGTGTCGCTCGTGTTCTACGGCATCGCCATGGCCTGGGGCTACCGCCGCGACTGGCGCAAGCTGCTGCAACTCGTCCTCGGGGCCGCGATCCCGCTGGCCATCGCGTACGGCGTGCTCGTGCCGCAGGCTCTGCTCGCAGCGGGCCGCAACACCGGCTACATCTCGGCCGGCTCGTGGGCACCGTGGCTGCAGTGGGCGCTCACACCGATCTTCGGTGACCTGCCGACCCGCGGTTTCATCGGCTGGGCGGGCTGGGTGCTGATGGTCATCGTCATCTGGATGCTGTCGCGCGTGATGCCGTGGCGGCTGGTCCCGGGCGTCCCCGATCACCACGACCCGCGCCGCGACCCGCTGACGATCGCCGTCCGGACTGCCGCGATCCTCACCGCGTCCTGGCTGGTCACCTCGCCGTACACGCTGAGCTGGTACGACCTCACTACCTGGGTGCCGCTCGGACTGCTGGCCGTCTCCCGGCTGGACGCGCTGATGATCTGGCGGGGTCTGTGGCTCTCGCTCGCCTACGTGACCGGACGCTCGGTGCAGTTCAGCAAACCGATGCAGTCCGTGGCCGCCGTGATCAGGGACGGCCTGTGCTCCGGCGCGCAGATCCTCGTGCTGGTGGCGATCGTGCACTGGTGGTGGACGTGGGGCCACGAACTGCCCAGACAGCCCGCGTGGCTACGCCGGGCGCGGCAGCGGGAGGCGTCGGCCCCGGTCGGCTGATCCTGTTCCGGCACACCACTACGCTGAGCGGGTGCTCGGATACTTCGGACCCGCAGGAACCTTCACCCACCAGGCGCTGCTGACCATCTCCAGCGAGGAGGCCATCCCCTTCGCCACGGTCGGTGAGGCCCTGGACGCGGTGCGCTCGGGCGCAGTCGAGGCGGTGATGGTCCCGATCGAGAATTCAGTCGAGGGCGGGGTGTCGGCGACGCTCGACACCCTGGCCGCCGGTCGCCGGCTGATGATCGTCCGCGAGGTGCTGGTGCCGGTGCAGTTCAACCTGTACGCCCGGCCGGGCACTTCGCTGGCGGACGTTCGCCGCGTGATCACCCACCCGCACTCGGCGGCACAGACCCGTGGCTGGACGGCGGTGAACCTGCCCTCCGCCGTGGTGGTCGAGGGCGGCTCGAACGCCGCGTCGGCCATCGAGGTGGCTGATCCGCGCTCCCGTTTCGATGCCGCGATCTGCGGCCAGATCGCGGGCGAGATGTACGGGCTGGAGGCAATCGCCACCCGGATCGCCGACAACGACAGCGCGGTGACCCGGTTCGTGCTGGTGGCGCGTCCCGCCGAGCCGCCCGCCCGTACCGGCGCCGACAAGACCACGCTCGTTGCGTACATGCACACGGACCACGCCGGCGCCCTGCTGGAGATCCTCGAGCAGTTCTCCGGGCGCGGCGTCTCGCTGTGCCGGATCGAGTCGCGGCCGACCAAGACCGGGATGGGCAACTACTGCTTCAGCATCGACGCCGAGGGCCACCTGCGCGACCCGCGCGTGGCCGAGGCGATGCTCGGCCTGCACCGGATCTGCGAGGACGTGATCTTCCTCGGCTCCTACCCCCGCGCCGACGGTGTCCGTCCGGCCGTGGCGAGGGGTTTCACCGACTCCGACTTCGAGGCCGCCGTCGACTGGTACGCCACCCTGGTGAACCCCGTCAACGACTGACGTCCAGCTGCTTCCGACCCGGCCCGCCGCGTCGGCAGCGTCTCCGCACGCCCTGGCGTGCACGAAGTCCGACGAACCCGGCGGGGGCCTAATCTGAGGGCCGTGCACACGACCACTGAACGGCTTCCCGGCCTGACCCTGACCACCCTCACCCTCGACGTCCCGCTCGACCACGCTGACCCCGGCGGCGTGCAGATCGAGGTGTTCGCCCGTGTCGCCACCGCGGAGGACGGCGCGGGCAGGCCCTACCTCGTCTTCCTCCAGGGCGGACCGGGGCACGAGGCGCCGCGTCCGACGGGCGTGCCGGGCAACCCGCCGTGGCTCGCCCGGGCGCTGCAGGACTACCAGGTGGTCATGCTCGACCAGCGGGGTACCGGACGCTCCACGCCGATCTCGTCCCGCGTCGTCCGGGACGGAGCCACCGTGCGGGCCGAGCTGGCCGGCCCGCTCGCCGGGCTGGACGCGTCCGCACAGGCCGAGTGGCTGCGGCACCTGCGGGCCGACGAGATCGTCAACGACGCAGAGCGCGTGCGGGAAGCCCTCGGCGCCCGGCAGTGGACGGTGCTGGGACAGTCGTTCGGCGGCTTCACCACCCTGCACTACCTGTCCACGCATCCCGAGTCGCTCGCCGGCGCCCTGGTCACCGGCGGGCTGAGCGCCGTCCAGCACCCCGTCGACGACATCTACGCAGCGACCTGGCAGGTCATGATCGCGAAGTCCGAGGACTTCTACCGCCGCTTCCCCGGTGACCGCGACCGCGTCCGCGAACTCACCGCGCTGTGTGCCGAGGGCCGGATCAGCCTGCCGAACGGCGATCTCGTCTCACCCGAACGGTTCCGCACGATCGGGCACCGGCTCGGCATGCAGTCCGGTGCGGAGGCCGTGCACTACCTGCTCGGCCTCGACCACACCTCGTCCGGGTTCGCCCACGACCTCGCCGGCGCGCTGCCGTTCGAGGCGCGCAACCCGCTGTACGCGGTGCTGCACGAGTCCAGCTACGCCGACGGCGTCGCGACCCGCTGGTCGGCCGAGCGGACCATGCCCGACCGGGTGCGGGAGGACGTCACCCTGCTCGGCGGAGAGCACATCCACCGCAGCGTGTTCGCCGAGGACGCGGGCCTGCGTCCGTTCGCCGACGTGGCCGACCTGCTCGCCGAGGTCGAATGGAATCAGCTTTACTTCCCCGAGCGGCTCGCGCAGGCCGACGTGCCCGTGGCGGCGGCGGTGTACCACGCGGACGCCTACGTCCCGGTCGGCTTCTCGCTGGAGACGGCCGCCCTGCTGCCCGACTGCCGCACCTGGGTGACCAGCGAGTACGAGCACAACGGACTACGCATGGACACCGCCGTGCTCGACCACCTGATCGGCCTGCTCAAGGGACGCCGCTGGCTCTGATCCACCGAGCCGGGTTGGCCGAAAAGGGGACGGTTCTCCTTCTCGGCCATGGACGAAAAGGAGAACCGTCCCCTTCTCGGCCAGTGACCGCACCGACGGGGCGTGCGGGTCATTCGGGCGCGGGCGATAGGCTTTCCGATCGTGATCGACCCGAGACTCCTGCGCACCGACCCTGACCGCATCAAGCGCTCCCAGGTGGCGCGCGGCGAATCGACGGAACTGGTCGACCAACTGGTTTCCGCGGACGAGGCCCGCCGGGCGGCGATCGTCGAGTTCGAGACCCTGCGTGCCGAGCAGAAGGACCTCGGCAAGCAGGTGGCCCGCGCCAAGGGCGAGGAGAAGGCCGCCGTCCTGGCCAGGACGAAGGAGCTCGCCGCGCAGGTGAAGGCCGCCCAGGCCGCGGCCGACGAGTCGGGTGCCGCGTTCGAAACGCTGTTCAAGCAGCTGCCGAACCTCGTCATCGACGGCGTTCCGACCGGCGGCGAGGACGACCTCTACGTGATCGAGACCGTCGGCACCCCGCGCGACTTCGCGGCCGAGGGCATCGAGGTCAAGGACCACATCGAGATTGCCGAGGGACTGGCCGCGATCGACATGGAGCGCGGCGCCAAGGTGTCCGGGGCCCGCTTCTACTTCCTGACCGGAGTCGGGGCGCAACTGGAGCTCGCGCTGCTGAACCTGGCCATGACCAAGGCAGCCGAGTGGGGCTTCACCCCGATGATCCCGCCGGCGCTCGTGCGCCCGTCCGCGATGGAGGGCACCGGCTTCCTCGGCCAGGCCGCCGACGACGTGTACTACCTGGAGAAGGACGACCTGTACCTGGTCGGCACCTCGGAGGTCGCGCTGGCCGCGTACCACTCCGAGGAGATCCTGGACGCGGCCACGCTGCCGCGCAAGTACGTGGCGTTCTCGCCGTGCTACCGCCGCGAGGCCGGCTCCTACGGCAAGGACACCAAGGGCATCTTCCGTGTGCACTGGTTCGACAAGGTCGAGATGTTCATCTACTGCGCGCCCGAGGACGCCGAGGAGTGGCATCAGTTGCTGCTGGGCTTCGAGAAGGAGTTCATCAAGCTGCTGGAGATCCCGTTCCAGGTTCTCGACGTGGCCTCCGGAGACCTCGGCCTGAGCGCGGCGCGGAAGTACGACTGCTACGGCTACGTGCCCAGCCAGGGCCGCTACCGCGAGATCACGTCCACCTCCAACTGCACCGAGTTCCAGGCCCGCCGGCTGAACATCCGGATGCGGGGCGAGGACGGCGTTGCCTCGCTCGCCACCCTGAACGGCACCCTGTGCTCGATGGCCCGTCCGATCATCATGCTGCTGGAGAACCACCAGCAGGCCGACGGCTCGGTGTACGTGCCGCTCGCCCTGCGTCCGTTCCTCGGCGGGCGGGAGTACCTGCGCCCCGGCGAGTGAGCCGGGCCGTCCGCACCGAGCCCCACTCCTCAAGGGAACGGGTCGGCGCGAACAGTGGGGGTCGACGGGTGGCGTCGGAGGCGTCCGCGGAGGATTCCCCCGGCGTTCACGATGCCGTCACCGGCGCGAGCTAGCCTTGGCAGCAATATGAAGAACAGTGAACTGGCGGCCTGGAGGCCGCGAGTGGTGGCACTGGATATCGACGGGACGCTCGTCGATCACGAGGGAGTGCTACCCAACGAAGTACGCCGATCGGTTCGGCGAGTCACGGCGGCCGGGGTTCCGGTCGTCCTCACGACGGGACGCAGCTGGCATGCCACGCGTCCGGTTTTCGAACAGCTGGGGCTGCCCAACGGCCCCGTAGTCGCGTCCAACGGCGCGGTGACGGTCGACTTCCCGCCCTTCGAGGTTCGGCAGGTCGTCACGTTCAACCCCGCCGACGTGATCTCGAGGGTGCTCCGCGAGCACCCGAGCGCCGCGATCGCCGCCGAGGTGGTCGGGCAGGGCTACCGGGTGACGAAGCAGTTCCCCGACGGTGACCTCACCGGGCACATCGAGGAGGTCAGCGTCGATGACCTCGCCGGCACCGACGTGACCCGGATCGTGGTCCGCGACCCGGAGTCCTCCGACGTGGAGTTCATCGACCTGGCGCAGCGCCTCGGCCTGCACGGGGTCAGCTACTCGGTGGGCTGGAGCGCCTGGCTCGACATCGCCCCGGCAGGGGTGAACAAGGCCTCCGCGCTGGCCGGGGTGGTCGCCGAACTTGGCTGCACCGCGGCCGACGTGCTCGCGATCGGCGACGGCCGCAACGACGTCGAGATGCTCACCTGGGCCGGACGCGGGGTCGCCGTCGGCGACGCCTGCGCCGAGGTGCAAGCGGCTGCCGACCACGTCACGGCGACCTTCGCCGAACACGGCACAGCGGTCGAGCTCGACCGCTGGTTCGGAGCACGGCGGGCGAGCCGACGGGTGTCGGCGCTGAGCACGCTCGCGTCCTGACGCGGCAGGCCGGCGACTACGCGGGCCTACACCCGCAGTGACAGGCTGGGCCCATGGAGGATTTCCTGACCGCCCGCCTGCTGCTGCGGCGCTTCCTTCCCTCCGACGGGTCGGCGCTCCACGCCTACCTGTCGTTGCCGGAGGTGGTCCGCTACGAGCCGTACCCCGTGCAGTCCGCCGAGGACTGTGAGCGGCTCGCAGTCGAGCGGGCGGCCCGCGACGACCTCTGGGCCGTGTGCCTGCGCCCTTCCGGCGACCTGATCGGGAACCTGTACCTGCACCGCGAGGAGCCGCGGGCGTGGCGTACCTGGACCCTCGGCTACGTGCTCCACCCCGACCACTGGGGTCGGGGCTACGCCTCGGAGGCTGCATCGGCGCTGGTCACGGCCTGCTTCGAGAGCTGGGGTGCGCACCGGGTCATGGCCGGCTGCGACCCAAGGAACGCGGCGTCCTGGCGGCTGCTGGAGCGCCTCGGCTTCCGCCGCGAGGGCCACTTCCGGGCGAACGCGTCGTTCACCTCCGACGCCGAGGGCAACCCGGTCTGGCACGACAGCTACCTCTACGCGGTGCTCGCCGATGAGTGGCGGGCGCGCTCCGGCCTGTCCCGCTGAGGAGGAACTGCGTCCGGCCGGGGGAGACGACTACCCTGAACCGGTACAACGATTTTCAGGGGGGTCCGAAGTGGTGCATCCCTACCTGCGTGAGCCCGAGTTCATCACGCAGCTCAAGGACGGCACGGTCAAGCAGCTGAACCCGTTCAGCGGTACGGAGGTGTGGACGGTGGCCGGGCGCGGCAACCGCCCGCTGGGCATCGTCCTGCCCGACCCGGTGCCACTCGACCCTGCGCAACACGGCAGGCACTGCGCCTTCTGCGAGGGCCGCTACCTCGACACCCCGCCGGAGAAGTCGCGGGTGATCCGGTTGCCCGACGGTGCCTGGGAGACCCGCTACCGCACCCCTGCGGAGGAGCTGGACGCGACCGTCGCGGAGTTCCGGCGGGTCCCGAACCTCTTCGAGATCCTGTCCTACGACTACTGGCACCTCAACTACGGCTACGAACTGCCCGCCCGGGTCCGCGACCGCAAGACCGCCTACCTGGATTCGGCGGCCGGCCGCGCGCACGTGCTGGCGGTCGTCCGGGCCAAGTTGCGTGCCGGCGGGCGTAGCGATGAGGTGATCGACGCCCTCGGCGAGGATGGTCAGCTCGAGGCTGCGTCCGGGTTCTTCGGGGGCGGCCACGATGTGGTGATCGCGCGGCGGCACTTTGTGGACGGGGCCACCGACAACACCCAGCTGGCCTCCTCCGGCACCCTAACGCCGGACGAACACGAGCGGTTCATGTCGTTCACGGTCGAGTCGACGGCGGCGCTGTTCGACCTGAACCGGTACGCCCGCTACGTGGCGGTGTTCCAGAACTGGCTGCGTCCGGCGGGTGCGTCCTTCGACCACTTGCACAAGCAACTGGTGGCGATCGACGAGCGTGGCGTCCAGCACGAACAGGCGATGGAACGGCTGCGCGGGAACCCGAACATCTACAACGAGTACGGCTCGAACTACGCCGCCTACAAGAACCTGGTGGTCGCAGAGAACGACCACGCGATCGCGTTCGCCGGTTTCGGGCACCGCTATCCGACCATCGAGATCTACTCGAAGTCGGAGGCGCCGGATCCGTGGAACCACACGCCGGAGGAGTTGCGGGCGGTCTCCGACCTGGTGCACGCCATGCACGCGGCCACGGGCGTGGCTGTGCCGTGCAACGAGGAGTGGCACTACCGTCCGATCGACACCGACCTGGCCATGCCGTGGCGGGTGATGCTGAAGTGGCGCAACTCCACCGTGGCCGGCTTCGAGGGCGCGACGAAGATCTACCTGAACACGATCGATCCCTACGCCCTGCGGGACCGGATCGTGCCGCAGCTGTTCGCGCTGCGTGACCAGCGCAGGATCGCCGACATGAGGATCGCCACCGAGTGCCCGTGCCGGCCGAACTCGCTGCGCTACCGGGCGAACCGCGGCTGACGCGATCCGGCCACGGACGGCGTCCCACCCGTCCCAGCTGTCACGTCCGGCGAGCCGACCAGCCGAATCGCGTCACGCGCACGCCCTTCAGCCGCTTCGCCAGCGCGGTGGCATCCATCGCCGACGCCGGGCCCGGGTCCGGCGGCGACCGGTGGCGGGGGCTCGCCGGTGTCGTGATCCGGCCCCGCAATGCCTCCGGCGTGACGGCTGGGGCGGGTGCGCCGCGATGGGTGGCCGCATCGCGACAGGCGTCGTTGGCCCAGAGGCGCCGATCGGACTAGCGTCGGAGGCATGACGCACACGCTCAACGACGGGCACGCCCTGCCCGCTATCGGCTTCGGCACCTACCCTCTCGGCGGCCCGACCGGCGTCGAGGCAATGGCGGGCGCGCTGCGCCAGGGCTATCGGCTGATCGACTCCGCGGTGAACTACGAGAACGAGGGCGCGGTGGGTGAGGCAGTCCGCCGTTCGGGCGTGCCGCGCGAGGAGATCGTCGTGACCTCCAAGCTGCCCGGACGCCACCACGCCTACGGCGAGGCGAAGACCTGCGTGTACGAGTCGCTGTACCGGATGCAGCTCGACCACATCGACCTGTACCTGATCCACTGGCCCAACCCGGGCGTGGACCGCTACGTCGAGGCGTGGCAGGCGCTGGTGGACCTGCAGCGGGACGGCGTGCTCCGCTCGATCGGCGTGAGCAACTTCCTGCCCGATCACCTCGACCGGATCATCGCCGAGACCGGGGTTACTCCCGCTGTGAACCAGGTCGAGCTGCACCCGTTCTTCCCGCAGGCCCTGCAGCGCCAGGTGGACGCCGAGCGCGGCATCCGCACCGAGGCGTGGAGCCCGCTCGGTCGCGCTCAGGAGATCATGCACGACCCGGTGATCGCCGGAGTAGCGGACGCCCACGGTCGCACCCCCGCGCAGGTGGTGCTGCGCTGGCACCTGCAGCTCGGCACCATCCCGCTGCCCAAGGCGGCATCGGCGAGCCGCCAGCTGGAGAACCTGTCCGTGTTCGACTTCGAGCTGGACGCGGCGCAGATGGCTGCGATCACCGCGCTCGGGCGTTCCGACGGCCGGCTCTTCAATGCCGACCCGGCAACGCACGAGGAGCTCTGACCCCAGACGGGCTCTCGGAGTGGGGGCGACACTTTCTGGTTGTCTGCTAGCCGGGATCGGGCGTAGCGGACGCGGACCCTGTTCGGCGTCCGGCTGCGGCGCGAGACTGGGGACGCCGCGACGGACGCAGGCCGCGGCAGGAGGCCAGCATGATCGCGATCGTTGCAGCGCTGCCCGGAGAGCTCTCCGCCATCGAGGCAGCCGCGTCCGCCGAAGGACCGCTGACCACTCGCCGGGTGGCCGGCCGTGACCTGCGCGGCGGCACCCTCTGCGGGCGCCCCGTGCTGCTGGCGCTGTCCGGCGTGGGGAAGGTGGCGGCGGCGTCCACGGCGACCCTGCTGGTCGAGCAGGCCAGCGCGGTGATCCTGGTCGGCACAGCCGGAGGGATCGGCACCGGAGTGGAGCCCGGTGACGTGGTGGTGGCAGCAGAGCTCGTCCAGCACGACCTGGACGCCCGTCCGCTGTGGGACCGCTGGGTGGTGCCCTCGCTCGGCCTCTCGCACATTCCGGCGGACAAGGCGCTCACCGCGGCGCTCGCCGCGGCCGCCGAGGTCGTGATCGGCGAGCACGGTGCCGACCTCGCCGCCCTCGGCCTCGGCACCCCGCACTGGCACCTTGGCACGATCGCCTCCGGTGACACGTTCATCGCCACCGCCGAGGAATCGATGCGGCTGCGCCGCGACCTGCCCGGCACGCTCGCGGTGGAGATGGAGGGTGCGGCGATCGCCCAGGTCTGCCACACCGCCGGTGTCCCGTTCGCGGTGGCCCGCACGATCTCGGACCGCGCCGACCAGGCGGCGAGCGTCGACTTCCCGAAGTTCCTGGAGCGGATCGCTGCTCCCTACGCCCGCGACCTGGTCGTCACTGCGCTGCCCTGGTGCCCCTGAGACGGGCCGCACCCCGGTCGGTGCCCGCGAGGGGCGTCGCCCGGGTCCGCTTCAGCCGGCGCCGCTCAGCCGTCCACGCGGGCGCGGGCGATCACAACCATCAGCGACGGGTCAAGGGCCTTGAGCTGTGCGGTGAGGTCGGGCGGCAGTGCGAGCCCGGCCCGCCCGGCGTAACCGAGCAGGGTCTCGACCAGCTGACGGTCGGACTGCGCGGCCGTGCCGGTGGCCAGTTCCGGGACGCCGGGGACCAGCCGGGCCAGGCGCTCGGCGACCTCGTGGTACGTCGCTGCCGGTGGCGCGGCGGGAGGCGTCGCGGCGTCGCTCACCGGACGGCTGGTCGGTGCCAGCGGCCAGTCGGAGGCGGGCAGCCCGGCCGCGGGGGACGCCTCCCGCCCCGGCTGCGCGCCAAGCTCTGCGACCGTGCGGCGGAGCGAGCGGATCTCGTCGAGGAGCATCCGGTGCTCCCGTCCCAGCGCGGCGAGGATCACCCACACCACTGCCGCGAGGACGCCGAGGGTGAAGCTGAAGTTCGCCGCCCCGAACAGGAAGGCCACGCGCGCGGGATGCTCGCCGTCATCCGGGTTGGCGACGGTGACCACGGCCGCCAGCCAGCAGGCGAGGGACACGACCAGGGCCACGGCGGACGTCCGGCCGATGACGGTCCTCAGGTGGTTCTCCGGCACCGCTGCTTCTCCTTCTCCGACACGAACCCGGCCGCGTCCCTGGCTGACCGGGGGTTTGGCCGGTCGGCCGGCAGGCAGCCGTACGGGAATGACGCGGACGCCACGCTCAGGCGCGGCTCGGCCCCTCCCAGAGGTTGATCCCCGCGTCCACGGCATGCTGGTCGATCGCGGCCAACTCCTCCGGGCTGAAGAACGGGTTCTCCAGCGCCCGCAGGCTGTCCTCCAGCTGGGCCACGCTGGACGCGCCGATCAGCGCGGAGGAGACCCGCTTGTCGCGCAGCACCCAGGCGATCGCCATCTGGGCCAGGGACTGGCCGCGGCCGGTGGCGAACTCGTTCAGCTCCTTGATGTGGGCGAGGTTCGCCTCGTTCAGCCAGTGGGTGGAGAACGACTTGTGCTGGGACGCGCGGGAGCCCTCGGGCACCCCGTCCAGGTACTTGTCGGTGAGCAGCCCCTGGGCCAGCGGCGAGAACGCGATGCAGCCCATCCCGGTCTCGTCCAGCGCCTCGAACAGGTCGCCCTCGATCCAGCGGTTCAGCATCGAGTAGGACGGCTGGTGGATCACCAGCGGGGTACCGAGGGCGCGGGCGATCGCGACGGCCTCGCGCGTGCGGCGTCCGGAGTAGGACGAGATGCCCACGTACAGGGCCTTGCCCTGCCGGACGGCCGCATCCAGGGCCAGCATCGTCTCCTCCAGCGGCGTGGACGGGTCGAAGTGGTGGTGGTAGAAGATGTCGACGTAGTCCAGGCCCATCCGCGCCAGGGACTGGTCGAGGGACGCGAGCAGGTACTTCCGTGACCCCAGGTCGCCGTACGGGCCGGGCCACATGTCCCAGCCGGCCTTGCTCGAGATGATCAGCTCGTCACGGTAGGGCCGGAAGTCCTCCCGGAAGTGACGGCCGAAGTTGGTCTCCGCCGCACCGTAGGGCGGGCCGTAGTTGTTGGCCAGGTCGAAGTGCGTGACGCCCAGCTCGAACGCCCTGCGCAGCGTGGCGCGCTGGTTGGCGAACGGCACGTCGTCGCCGAAGTTGTGCCACAGGCCCAGCGAGATCGCGGGGAGCTTCAGTCCGCTGCGGCCCACCGCCCGGTAGGGCATGCGTCCGTCATAGCGGTCGGGATCGGGGGAGTAGGTAGCCAGGATGTCCACGTCGGGCCTTTCTGTCCCCTGCATCGTATTCGGCAGCAGCGCTCCGGTTCAGCACTCGATGACATTCAAGGCCAATCCGCCGCGGGCGGTCTCCTTGTACTTCACGCTCATGTCGGCGCCGGTCTCGCGCATGGTCTTCAGCACCGAGTCGAGGCTGACGATGTGCCGTCCGTCGCCGCGCAGCGCTGTCCGTGCCGCAGTCACGGCCTTCACCGCGGCGATCGCGTTGCGTTCGATGCAGGGGATCTGCACCAGCCCGCCGACGGGGTCGCAGGTCAGGCCGAGGTTGTGCTCCATGCCGATCTCCGCGGCGTTCTCCACCTGGCCAGGGGTTCCGCCGAGCACGTCCGCCATTCCGGCGGCCGCCATCGAGCAGGCCGCCCCGATCTCGCCCTGGCAACCCACCTCGGCGCCGCTGATCGAGGCCAACTCCTTGATCACCACCCCGATCGCGCCGGCGCTGAGCAGGAATCGGATCACTCCCTCGTCGGTCGAGCCGTGCACGAACCGGCGGTAGTACATCAACACGGCGGGCACGACACCGGCTGCGCCGTTGGTCGGGGCGGTCACGACGCGTCCCCCGGACGCGTTCTCCTCGTTGACGGCCAGTGCGTACAGGGTGATCCAGTCCATGCCGCGCAGCGGATCGGTGGTGTCCACCTCGACCTCGAGCCGGTGCAGCAGTTCGGGTGCCCTCCGGCGCACCTTCAGGCCGCCGGGAAGCACGCCCTCGGTGGTCATGCCGCGGTGGATGCACTCCTGCATCACCGACCAGATCTCCCGCAGGCCGGCGTCGATCTCGGCGTCGGTGCGCCGCACCCGCTCGTTCTCCCGCATCAACCGGGCCACCGAGAAGCCGGTCTGCTCGCACCGAGCGAGCAACTCGGCACCACTGGCGAACGGGTAGGGCACGGGGGTGGCGTCCGGGACGATCCGGTCCGGGCCGGTTTCAGAGGAGTCCAGCACGAAGCCGCCACCCACCGAGTAGTAGGTGCGCTGGGCGAGCTGCGAGCCGGCGGCGTCCATCGCGGTGAAGATCATGCCGTTGGCGTGGACGGGCAGCGCCCGGCTGTGGTTCAGCACGACATCGGCGTCCGGGTCGAAGTCGATCGTGGGCCCGTCGGCGAGGCGGAGCCGCCGGGCCGTCCGGACCGCCTCAACCAGCGGACGCACCGCCACGGGGTCGACCGTCTCCGGGCTGTGGCCGGCCAGGCCCAGCACCACGGCGGGCACGCTGCCGTGGCCGTGGCCGGTGGCACCCAGCGAACCGAACAGCTCCACCCTGACCACGGCGACCCGGCCGAGCAGGCCGTCCCCGGCAAGGGAGGCGACGAAGCGCTCGGCGGCCTTCATCGGTCCGACGGTGTGGGAGGAGGAGGGGCCGATGCCGACCCGGAACAGATCGAAGACGCTCAGCGCCATACCTCGACACTATCCCGTCTGGCTAGGCGGGGCTCCTGGTGGTCAGGGCGTCGATCGGGACGGGCCGGGGTGCGAACCGGCGGACCACTCTCGAAGGTGCGGCCAGGACGGGCCCGCCGTGCCGGGAGGAGACCGCCGCGGCCACCCGGCCGGACGACGCGGTCGCCGCGCAGGAGGAGGCCGTCCAGGCCACCCCGCAGGAGACCGACCGGTCCTGACCGGCCTTCGCTGAGCAGGCGCTGTGCACCGGCGGCCGGTGGTGGAAAGCTTGGCCGCATGGATGCCAGAGAAAGTGCTCTCCTCGAATCGCTGCACACCGGTGTATTCGTCAACGGCGAGTGGCGGGAGTCCTCCACCGGTGCCCGCTTCGGCGTGGACGACCCGGCCACCGGGCAGCAGCTGACCACGGTCGCCGACGCCTCGCCGGAGGACGCGATGGCCGCCCTCGACGCCGCCGCGGCCGCCCAGGACGCCTGGGCCGCGACCGCGCCGCGGGTCAGGGGCGAGATCCTGCGGACGGCGTTCGAGGCGATCACAGCCCGCACCGAGGACTTCGCGCTGCTGATGACGATCGAGATGGGCAAGGCGCTGCCGGAGGCCCGCGGCGAGGTCGCCTACGGCGCGGAGTTCCTGCGCTGGTTCAGCGAGGAGGCTGTCCGGATCGCCGGGCGCTACCAGACCGCACCGGACGGGAAGACCCGGTTCATGGTGCTGCGCAAGCCGGTCGGTCCGAGCCTGCTGATCACCCCCTGGAACTTCCCGCTGGCGATGGCCACCCGGAAGGCGGGTGCCGCGATCGCCGCCGGCTGCACGATGGTGATCAAGCCGGCCCAGCTGACGCCGCTGACCACCCTGCTGTTCACGCAGGTGATGGTGGACGCGGGGCTGCCCGCGGGCGTCCTGAACGTGATCCCGACGACCAGGGCGGGCGCGACCACCGGTCCGCTGCTCGCCGACCCGCGGTTGCGCAAGCTGTCCTTCACCGGCTCGACCGAGGTGGGCGTCCGGCTGCTGCAGCAGGCCGCGCCGAACGTGCTGCGCACGTCCATGGAACTCGGTGGCAACGCGCCGTTCCTCGTCTTCGCCGACGCCGACCTGGACGCGGCCATCGAGGGCGCGCTGGCCGCCAAGCTGCGCAACATCGGCGAGGCGTGCACGGCGGCCAACCGGTTCTACGTCCAGCGCGAGGTGGCCGGGGAGTTCTCCCGGCGGCTCGCCGAGCGGTTCGCGGCCAAGGTGGTGGGCCGCGGCACGGAGGACGGTGTCGATGTGGGCCCGCTGATCGATGAGCGCAGCCGGGACAAGGTGCACGGCCTGGTCACGGACGCGGTCGCGCGCGGCGCGAAGGTCGTCACCGGCGGCTGCGCGGTGGACGGCCCGGGCTGGTTCTACTGCCCGACGGTGCTCGCCGACGTCCCTGCGGACGCGACCGTCGCGACCGAGGAGATCTTCGGCCCGGTCGCCCCGATCGTGGTCTTCGACACCGAGGACGAGGCGGTCGCGCTGGCGAACTCGACTCCCTTCGGCCTGATCGCCTACGCCTACACCACGGACCTGAACCGGGCGCTGAGGCTGCCGGAGCGGATCGAGTCGGGCATGCTCGGCCTGAACGCCGGCGTGATCTCGAACCCGGCCGCGCCGTTCGGCGGCGTGAAGCAGTCCGGGCTGGGCCGCGAGGGTGGCTTCGAGGGGCTCGACGAGTACCTGTCCACCATGTACGTCGGCATCCCCAGCCCCTTCTGACGCCGGGGTGGACCGGGTTCGGAACCGTCCCCAACCTGGTCCGGACCGAGTTGGGGACGGTTCCGAACCCGGTCCACCGGGCGGTCGGGGACGGCTCGCAGCGCGGTAGTGCTGGCACTACCTCCGGTGTCGCCCGGACGCCATCGAGCGGGGAAGGTGCCGCGTCTAGCGTGATCGGGTGACCACAACGACGACTGCCCCTGCGCCCACCGACCAGATCGCCTCTGCGACCGGACTGACCAAGACCTACGGCACCGGAGAGGCGCAGGTGCACGCCCTCGCCGGTGTCAGCATCGGCTTCGGCCGCGGCTCGTTCACCGCGGTGATGGGTCCGTCCGGCTCCGGCAAGTCCACCCTGATGCACTGCCTGGCCGGGCTCGACCGCCCGACCTCTGGCGAGGTCGTCCTCGGTGGCCAGGTGATCTCGCAGTTGTCGGACCGCGAGCTCACCGCCGTCCGCCGCGATCGGGTCGGGTTCGTGTTCCAGGCGTTCAACCTGCTGCCCACGCTCACCGCCGAGCAGAACATCGTGCTGCCCCTCGAACTGGCCGGACGCCGGGTCGACCGCACCCTTCTCGCCGGCCTGGTCGACTCGCTGCGCCTGGGCGACCGGCTCACGCACCTGCCGTCCCAGCTTTCCGGGGGACAGCAGCAGCGGGTCGCGATCGCCCGGGCCCTGATCACCCAGCCCGCGGTGGTGTTCGCCGACGAGCCCACCGGCGCGCTCGACTCCACCTCCAGCCACCAGCTGCTGAACTACCTGCGGCACACCAGCCAGGTGATGGAGCAGACCATCGTGATGGTCACCCACGACCCCAACGCCGCCGGCTACGCCGACCGAACCGTTCTGCTCTCGGACGGTCGGCTCGTCGACGACCTGGTCGCACCCACCCCGGACATGGTGCTGGCCGCGATGAAGAAGCTGGGCGCCTGATGTTCCGCCAGGCATGGTCCGAGGTGCGCCACCATCCCGGACGGTTCCTCTCCACGATCATCGCGATCGCGATCTCGGTGGCGTTCCTGGCCGGCTCGGCGGTGCTCGTGGCCACCGAGGGACAGGCGCAGGGGAAGGCCATGAACGTCTCGCTCGCCGAGGCGGACGTGGTGGTCACGATCCCGCCGGAGGGCTCGGGCAAGGGTCTCGGTCCGGCGATCGCCTCCGTCGCCGGCGTCGCGACGTCCGCCCCGGTCTACACGATGTCGGACGTGGTCACGTCCGGGGCCATCTCGGAGGCGATCAGCTTCGTCAACCTGCCACCGGACGGCCTGCGCTGGGCGTCCCTGACGGCCGGGCGCTGGCCGTCCACGGCGAACGAGGTGGTGCTGTCCGGTGGCGCAGCCGGAGCGCTCGGGCTGAAGGTCGGTGATCCGCTCGCTCTGGCCGGACGCTCGGAGTCGGTGCAGGTCGTGGGTCTCACGAACGAGCCGAGCGGGCTGTTCGTCAAGACCGGGTACGCCTCGGACGCCCGTTTCGTCGCGTCCGGCTACACCGCCGACAACGCGCAGCAGTGGGCGATCAAGGCCGCGCCCGGCGCCTCCGTCGCCGACCTCATCGACACCCTGAAGGCGAAACTGACCGCGATCGAGCCCACGGTGAAGGTCGCCTCCGCCGCCGAGGTGCGGGCGACCTCGATCGCACACCTCGCCCAGGACTTCGACGTCTTCGCCAACGTGCTGTGGGCCTTCGCCGGGGTGGCGCTGATCGTCGGCATGATCACCATCGCCAACACGTTCACGATCACGCTCGCGCAGCGCCGCCGCCAGATCGGCCTGTTGCGGGCGGTGGGCGCGTCCGGGGGTCAGGTGCGGCGCCGGTTCCTGATCGAGGCCTTCGTGCTCGGAGCGGTCGGATCGCTGCTCGGGGTCGCTGCCGGCATCGGGATCGCTGTCGGGGTCACGGCGTGGAGCACGGCCCTGTTCTGGGGTCTTGTGCTGCCCTGGGCCCAGTTGGCCCTCGCCCTGGGCCTGGGGGTGCTGGCCACGGTGGTGGCGGCCTTCGTGCCGATCCTTCGCGGGACCAGGGTCGCGCCGCTGGAGGCGCTGCATCCGGTTCCCGAGAGTGATGAGCGCCGTCGCGCGTCCATGGTGCGGGCGATCGCCTGCGGGCTGTTCGTGCTGGCCGGGGCGGGGCTGGCCACGCTCGCTGTCGTCCGCGTCGACCCCAACGCCCTGCTGATCGCGATCGGGGCGGGCGCGCTGCTCTCGATCGGAGTGCTGTTCGGCGGGCCGCTGTTCGTCCCCGCGCTGCTCAGGCTGGCCGGGCGCGCCTTCCGCTGGACGGGCGCCGTCCCGCGACTGGCCGCGGACAACGCCGAACGCAATCCCCGCCGGGCCACGGCCACGGCGACCGCGCTGATGCTGGCCGTCGGGCTGATGGTCACGCTGCAGGTGGCCACCGCATCCGTCCGGCTCACCGTGCTGGACGAGTTGTCGGCGCACTACCCCGTGGACCTGCAGGTGCACTGGACGCAGGACTCCGGTGAACCCGCCCAGATCCCGGCCGAGGCCTCGAGCCAGCTGGCAAGGGCGACCGGCGTGGACGCGTCCGTCCTGCTGTCCGGTGGCGAGGCCGAAGTCGGCGACCAGGGCCTGCTCCTGCTCGGCTACGACCCGGCCATTCGCGCGGTGACCGGCATCAGCACGGGGGTTCGGGACGATCAGGTACTGGTCAGCGAGTACCTGGTGAAGTCCCTGCCGAAGACGGTGACAGTCAAGGGCGCGGCCGGGAGCGCGACACTGACCGTGGTCGGCTCACGGTTGGTGAGCTACGAACAGGCGATGGTGTCAGCAGCCAACCTGGCCAAGGTGGTCACACCGGTGCCGGGGACGGTGATGTGGCTGTCGGTGCCCGACCGCAGCCACGCGATCGATGCGACGGTGGCGGTGAACCGCATCGTCGGGTCGGGCGATCGGCTGAGCGGGTCGATCATCGAGGCCGCGGCGTACGAGCAGGTCATGAACATCCTGCTGGCGATCACCACCGGGCTGCTCGCCGTTGCGGTGCTCATTGCGCTGATCGGCGTGGGCAACACGCTGGGCCTGTCGGTGATGGAGCGCAGGCGTGAGTCGGCGCTGCTCCGGGCGCTCGGCCTCCAGGCGCGCTCGCTGCGGGTGATGCTGCTGATCGAGGCGGTGCAGGTGGCTGTGGTCGGGATCGTGGTCGGCGTGGTGGCCGGCACGTTCTTCGGGTGGCTGGCGGTGACAGCGGTCGGACGCAGCGGTGGCTTCGACAGCATCCGGTTCGCCGTCGACGTGCCCGTGACCGCCGGCATGGTGGCGATCGCGGTGCTGGCTGCGGCGCTGGCGTCCGTGCTGCCCGGCCGACGCGCCGCGAGGGCTGCCCCTTCGGAAATGCTGGCCGACATCTGAGCTCGGGGGTGGACCGGGTTCGGAACCGTCCCCAATCCGGTCCGGACCGAGTTGGGGACGGTTCCGAACCCGGTCCACGTACGATGACCGGATGCCGACGCTTCCGCAGGGTTCCTGGTTGTCCGGACGTTTCGTGCGGCTCGGTCCGGTGGTCGAGGCCGACCTCCCGGCGCTGGCCGGTATCCTCGCCGAGCCGGCCGTGTACGGCCAGGGCTACGTGATGCACCATCGGCCGACGTCCGCCGACGAGGCGCTCGAGATGGCACGCGTCCGCTACCTCGACCCGCCCGCCTGCGACGGCGACGGGCGCGGGCGCGTCGCGTACGCCGTCCGGTTGCTGGAGGACTCGCCGCTGGGCGCGGCGGGCGAGGTCGTCGGCACGACGTCGCTGGGCGAGGCGTACCTCGCCCACGAACGGCTGCACCTGGGCTGGACGCTGTACCACCCGCGCGTGTGGGGCACGCCGGTGAACCCGGAGACCAAGTACCTGCTGCTGCGGCACTGCTTCGAGGACCTCGGCTATGGCAGGGTGAAGATCCAGACGGACGCGCTGAACTCCCGTTCGGTGGCCGCGATCGCTGGGCTCGGCGCCACGCGCGAGGGCGTCCTGCGTCGGCACACGCGCCGCGAGGACGGCAGCTTCCGCGACACCGTCGTGTTCAGCGTCCTCGCCGACGACTGGCCCGCCGTGAGCGAGCGCCTCCTCGCACGCCTGCGCTGACCCGCTCCCGCTGTTCGAGTCCCGGCCGTGTTCCCGCACGGCCGCGGTTCGGGGAGTTTCGGGGACGGTTCCCTTCCCGTTCAGCCGTGGCCGGGAGTGTCGGGGACGGTTCCCTTCCCGTTCAGCCGTGGCCGGGAACGGATCCTGGGGAGTATCGGGGACGGTTCCCTTCCCGTTCGGGTGGTGCGTCCCCATTTCCGTTCGCTGCCCTTCCTTCCCTTGTCAGCGGCTGAACGGGAAGGAACCGTCCCCGTTTCCGTTCAGGTTCGACCGATGATCGGTGGAATGAACGGGAAGGGAACCGTCCCCGTGAACGGGAAGGGAACCGTCCCCGGGTGGCTCGGCGACCGTGATCGGGGGGACGGGCGGCCGGAGGGGTTGGGGTCAGGCCAGGCGCCGACAGGCGGCGATCAACTCGCGGGCGACCTCGTCGGCCTCCGCCCGGAGGGCCTGGACGACGGCGATCAGCAGTGCGGCCCTTGCGGTTGTGGAGAGCACGGGCCACGGGTCGCCGTCCGCGGGGACGGCCGGGCCCTCCGCTTCGCGGTAGGCCTCGAGGAAGACCTGCCAGGCATCCTCCTCCAGCAGGCCCGCGGCGTGGAAGCCGGCCGGCGCGGACAGGTCCCAGGCCGGGTCTCCGATGCCGAAGTTGTCGATGTCCAGCAGCTTCCAGCTGCGCCGCAGCGGGGTGTGGCCGAGCTGGCCGAGGTGGAAGTCGCCGTGAGCGAGCGTGGTGTGCCGTTCGTGCCTGAGCTCGTCGGCCCAGGCGTCCCCTCGGTCGGCCAGCCAGCCGAGGTCGTCGCGTCCGCGCAGGTAGGCGATTGCCCGCGCGAGCCGGGAGTGCCCGCCGAGGCGTGGGGGATCGTCGAGGACCGGCATCCGATGCAGCCGGGCCAGCAGCCGTCCGGTGTCGGCCCAGGGCGGCTGGTCGATGGTCGACAGCACGGTGACCCGCGGCCAGACGGTCGCCAGCCGATCGCCGGGCGCGGGGAGGGGGGCGTAACGCAGCGGCTGGATCCACAGCCGGTCAAGGTCCGGGCCGCCGATGCAGGTGAGGCGGCGCGAGAGCCGGCCGGCGTCCGTGCCCTCGCCGTGGATCTTCACGATCACGCCCGCGCAGATGTAGACCTGCGAGTGGGTGGGGGCGACCGGACGCGTGGGCAGCCCGCGGGTGATCAGCGGCACCACCGGGGTGGTCGGCATCACCCGGGGGTCCTGGGCGACGGCAACCTCGCGCACCCAGTTCTGCAGCTGCGGGCTCACCGGAGCGTGCATCGGCATGGCTCGCGGCGACCTCCCGTCCGTCCGTTGTGCTGCGCTGCGCAGCGGCACCAGCCGCCGAGCCTACCCGCTGGGCTGCGCGGTGGCACGGCTCGCGTCCCGCCGGCGCCGGTGGGACGCCTCCCCGCCGCGGAGTGCCGTTGAGGCCGACCACGGCCGCAACGGGCCCTTCCGGCGAGGGAGTGGGCTGAATCCGGTGGTCGGACCGCTCAGGCGGCTTCGGCGACCTCGTCGGCGGCCACCGTCCGGGCGCGCAGGCGGCGCACCTCGGGGAAGGCGAGGGCGAACAGCGTGGTGCCGATGCTGATCGTGCCCGTCCCGATCAGCGCCAGGTGCGGGCCGAACAGCGTGGCGGCAGGGCCGGCCAGCAGCAGCCCGATCGGGCCGAGCATCAGTGACCCCAGCGCGTCGTAGGACGCCACCCGGGACAGCGATTCCGGGGGCACCTCGTGCTGCATGGTGGTCATCCACAAGACCCCGAACAGGTCGAAGCCGATGCCCATGAAGAACGCCGCGGCCACGACGATCCACAGCGGCGCGCCGAACCCGAGCAGCAACTGCGGCGCGGCCGCACCGAACGTGAGCAGGGTGGCGACGAAGATCGGCCGCCGCGGCCGCCACACCATCGCGATCGCGACGCCGAGGATCGCGCCGAGCGCCTCGCCGGCCAGCACGAACGTCCAACCGGCCGCGCCACCGAGTTCGGCCTTGGCGACGACCGGGCCGAGCACGCCCTGGGACGCCTGCAGGACCATCAGCATCACGGCCCACTGGAGCACGCAGATGAACAGCCACTGGCGGCTGCGGAACTCGCCCCAGCCGTCCCGGAGTTGTCGCAGCGGGCTCTCCTCGGGACGGGCGAGCGAGCCACCGCGGGGCAGGAAGCCGGAGAGGACGGCAGCGATCAGGTACAGCGCGCCTGCCACCACCATCGCCCAGCCGCCACCGAGCCAGACCACGACCGCGCCGCTGGCGACCAGGCCGGCGAATCGGGCCGCGCTGGCGCCCATCGAGAGCCAGGCGTTGCCGTCCTGCAGCAGGTGCGCGGGCACGACGTCGGGGATGATCCCGCTCAGCGCGGGGTACGCCGTTGCGCCGGCCATTCCGGCTACCGCCGCGGCCGTGCAGAGCAGCCACAGCGGAGGGTTCCCGAACAGCAGCATCACACCGACCGCGGCCCAGGCAACGGCGGTGAATGCCTGCCCCCAGCGCAGGACGAGGGCGCGGGGGTGGCGGTCGGCAATCACGCCGCCGACCAGCATGAACACCACCAGCGGGATCGTCTGTGCCGCGAGCACGATCGAGAGCGTGCCGGCGTCCGCGCCGGGCAGGGCGAGGATGCCGAACGCCAACGCAACGGGCGCGAAGGACATGCCCAGCATGGAGATCGTGCGGGCAGCCAGCAGCACCATGAACGCGGGGTTTGCGCGTAGTTCGCGGGTCTGGCTGGACGCAGGCATGACTGTCTTCCGTGGCGTGAATGGTGAGAATCGGTGTGCTGGCCAACGGAGGAGCCCCACCGTCCGGGCAGCCTTCCATGATGCCACCGGCCTCTCGGCGTTCGCAACTCAGCGGACGCGCCGCGCGCGGCAAGGGACGCCGGCTTCGACGCGGCGGTGTCGCCGGCCAACGGGTGGCGCCGCAGGGTGTGGATGGGAAGGATGGGGGCATGCTGATCGTGCATGTGTTCGTCCACGTCCTGCCCGGCAGCGTGGACGCGTTCATCGAGGCCACGACGGCGAACGCGAACGCGTCCGTCCTGGAACCGGGGATCGCCCGTTTCGACGTCGTGCAGTCGCTGGCGGATCCGACCCGGTTCGTGCTGGTCGAGGCCTATCGGAGCGACGAGGCCGCCGGCGCCCACAAGGAGACCGCCCACTACGCCACCTGGCGCGACACCGTGGCGGACATGATGGCTGAGCCTCGCAGCGCGGTGAGGTACCGCGACGTCGTCTTCCCCGACTGAGCGCCCTGCTGCCCCTTGGGCTCGCCGGAATCCGGCAGCCGTCAACAGGGGATGGTCGCGCGCGCCGGATGGCCGCCATGTGAAATAGTCAAGCCCGAGGTTGCGTAATTTGTCGCGCGGCGTCCATAGTTAGGTAAGGCTCACCTAACTAGAGGGGATGGATGTGCTCGGGAACTTCCTGATCGGGCTGCGCGAGGGCTTGGAGGCCAGCCTGATCGTCAGCATCCTCGTCGCGTACCTGGTGAAGTCCGGACGACGGCACCAGCTGCCCCGGGTCTGGGCCGGGGTCGGCCTGGCCGTCGCGGTATCCCTCGGCTTCGGAGCCCTGCTCACCTTCGGACCCAGGGGCCTCACCTTCTCCGCGCAGGAGGCCATCGGCGGCACCCTCTCGATCGTCGCCGTCGGTCTGGTCACCTGGATGATCTTCTGGATGGCCGGCGCATCGAGGACTATCGCGACCGACCTGCGCCACCGGGTGGACGCGGCCGGCGACAACGCCTGGTCGCTGCCGCTGATCGCCGCGCTCGCCGTCGGCAGGGAGGGCCTGGAGACCGCGCTGTTCATCTGGGCGGCTACGAAGGCGGCCGCGGCGGAGGGCGGCTCCACCACCGGCCCGCTGCTCGGCGCCCTGCTCGGCCTCGCCGTCGCGATCGGTCTCGGTTTCGCGCTGTACGCGGGCGCGGTCCGGATCAACCTCGGCCGGTTCTTCGCGATCACCGGCAGCTTCCTGATCGTGGTCGCGGCCGGGGTACTGGCCTACGGCGTCCACGACCTGCAGGAGGCCGGCTTCCTGCCCGGCCTGAACAACCTCGCCTACGACGTGTCCGCCGCGATCCCGCCCGGCAGCCTGGTCGGGACGCTGCTGAAGGGCGTGTTCAACTTCTCGCCGGCCGCGACGGTGCTCGAGACCGCCGTCTGGGTCGCCTACGTGGCGATCGTCGGGACCCTGTTCGTCCGGACGGTCCGCCGGAAGGCGCCGCCGGTTCCGAAACCGGTCGCCGCCTCGGCCCACGCATCCGCCTGAGCTCCGTTCCCCCCACGTCCCGTTCACGACCACGCTGAAAGGCACCATGCGCCTCCGAGTCCTTGCCATGCCCGCTGCCGCCGCGATGCTGCTGCTGGCCGGCTGCACCGACAACGCCGCCGCCCCCCGTTCCGCCACGGCGGACGGACGCACGCTGTCCGTCCAGGCCTCCGATGCGGCCTGCACGCTCAGTGCGACCTCCGCCCCGTCCGGCACCCTCACCTTCACCGTGACCAACACCGGCTCGCAGGTGACCGAGTTCTACCTGCTCGCCGCGGACGGTCTGCGGATCGTCGCAGAGGTCGAGAACATCGGGCCCGGGATCACCCGCGACCTCGTGCTGAGCGCTCCCGCCGGCGACTACATCTCCGCCTGCAAGCCGGGCATGGTCGGCGACGGGATCCGGGCGCCGTTCACCGTCACCGACTCCGGCGAGCCCGTCGGGCCGGGCGGGGGCGACGCCGAGCTGGTCGAGGCCGCCACGACTGCGTACGGCAGCTACGTGCGCGACCAGGTCGACCAGTTGCTGGCCGGCACGAAGGAGTTCGTTGCCGCGTACACCGCGGGGAAGGACGACGACGCCCGCGCGCTGTACGCGCCCACCCGCGTCCACTGGGAGCGGATCGAGCCGGTCGCGGAGTCGTTCGGCGACCTCGACCCCAAGATGGACGCCCGCGAGGCCGACCTCGCCGAGGGCGAGAAGTGGACCGGCTGGCACCGGATCGAGAAGGACCTGTGGCCGCAACGGGCGAAGAACTACACGCCGCTCACCACCGCGCAGCGCAGGACCTACGCCGAGGACCTGCTCGCCAACACGCAGACGCTCTGGGACCGAACCCGCGACCTGACCTACACCGTCGACGCGATCGCGAACGGCGCCAAGGGCCTCCTCGACGAGGTCGCCACCGGCAAGGTCACCGGCGAGGAGGAGTACTGGTCGCGCACCGACCTGTGGGACTTCCAGGCGAACGTCGACGGCGCCCGGGTCGCGTGGCAGGGCCTGCACGAGCTGCTCGAACGCAAGGACGCCGCACTCGACGCGCGGATCGCGACCCGGTTCGCCGAGCTGCAGGCGCTGCTCGACCGGACGAAGTCGGGTGAAGGGTTCGTCCCCTACGACACGCTCGGCAAGGCGCAGGTCAAGGAGCTCTCGGACGCCGTGAACGCCTTGTCCGAGCCCCTGTCGAAGATGGCCGGCGCGGTGCTCTCGTGACCGCCTCGGGGCTGTCCCGGCGCGGCCTGATCGCCTCGGCGGGTGCGGGAGCTGCGGTCGCGCTGGCGGGCGCGGGAGCGATGGCTGCCACGGGACGGGCGCAGGCGGCCGCGGACGCCGAGCCGCTCCTGCACACGGTTCCCTTCCACGGGGACAGGCAGGCCGGCATCACCACCGCGGCGCAGGACCGGCTGCACTTCGCGGCGTTCGACCTGCTCGCGTCCGCCACTCGCGACGACCTGGTCGGCCTCCTGCAGGACTGGACGGCCGCCGCCGCGCGGATGACGCAAGGACTCGGTGCGGGACCGGTCGGGCCGCTCACCGGCAACTACGACGCGCCGCCCGACGACACCGGCGAGGCGATCGGGCTCGACCCGGCGAACCTCACCATCACGTTCGGGTTCGGACCCACCCTGTTCCGCGACGCCGCCGGCACCGACCGGTTCGGCCTCGCCGGACGGCAGCCGGCTGCGCTCACGCGCCTCCCGCACTTCCCCGGCGACGCGCTGGTGGCCTCCGCCAGCGACGGCGACCTGTGCGTCCAGGCCTGCTCGGACGATCCGCAGGTGGCCGTGCACGCGATCCGCAACCTCACCCGGATCGCCTTCGGGCGGGCGGCGATCCGGTGGTCGCAGCTCGGCTTCGGGCGCACCTCGTCCACCGCCCGCGACCAGGTCACCCCGCGCAACCTGTTCGGCTTCAAGGACGGCACGGCCAGCCTGCGCGCCGAGGACACCGCGGGAATCGACGCGCACGTGTGGACCGCGCCGTCCGGCAACCCCGGTACCGCCTGGCTGGACGGCGGCAGCTACCTGGTCGCCCGCAAGATCGCCATGCACATCGAGACCTGGGACCGCGGCAGCCTGCGCGAGCAGGAGCAGATCATCGGACGCACGAAGGCCGAGGGTGCCCCGCTATCCGGCGGCGGCGAGTTCACCGCGGCCGACTTCGGCCTGGCCGGACGGGGCGGCGCCCCGCTGATCGACCCGCACTCGCACCTCGCGATGGCGCACCCGGACCGCAACCACGGCGTTCAGCTGCTGCGGCGCGGGTACAACTACGTGGACGGCTCCAACCAGCTCGGGCGGCTCTCGGCGGGGCTGTTCTTCATCGCGTTCGTCACCGACCCGACCACCCACTACATCCCGATGCAGACAGCGCTGGCGGCGAACGACCTGCTCAGCGAGTACCTGCAGCACGTCGGCTCCGGGCTGTGGGCGGTGCCCCCGGGCGTCCGGGAGGGCCAGTTCGTCGGCCAGGCCCTGTTCACCTGACGAACCCTCCGCTGGTCGCCCCGGCCGTGACCGGGGCACGCTTGGGGGTATGCAGCAGTACAGCGAGATCACCGAACGGTTGCAGAGCTTCATCGAGGCCCAGCAGCTGTTCTTCGTCGCCACCGCCGCGCGTGAGGGACGGGTGAACGTCTCCCCGAAGGGGCTGGACAGTCTGCGCGTGGTCTCGCCCACCCGGGTTGTCTGGCTGAACGGCACCGGCAGCGGCAACGAGACCGCCGCGCACCTGCGGGACGTCCCGCGGATGACCCTGATGTTCTGCTCGTTCGTCCGCGAGCCACTGATCCTGCGCCTGTACGGCACGGCGCGCGCCGTCCACGAGCGCGACCCGGAGTGGACGGAACTGACCGGCCTGTTTCCGCCGCTGCAGGGCGCACGGAACGTGTTCGTGCTCGACATCGACCTCGTCCAGACCTCCTGCGGCTACGGCGTCCCCGAGTTCGAGTTCGTGCAGCAGCGCGCGCTGATGGACAACTGGGCCACGAAGAAGGGGCCGGACGGCCTGGCGGCCTACCAGCAGGAGCACAACCTGGTCAGCATCGACGGGTTCCCGACCGGCCTGTGACGTCGGAGCCCGACTGCCCTAGGGTCGAGCCGTGAGCGATGCGATGCCCGAGGTGGAGATCTGGACCGACGGGGCCTGCAAGGGCAACCCCGGCGTCGGGGGTTGGGGAGCGGTGCTGAGGTCGGGCGAGCACGCGAAGGATCTCTTCGGCGGCGAGGCCGAGACCACCAACAACCAGATGGAGCTCACCGCGGTGATCGAGGCGCTGACGGCGCTGAAGCGGCCCTCGACGGTGCGGCTGCACGTGGACAGCCGCTATGTGATGAACGGCGTGCAGTCCTGGATGCACAACTGGAAACGGAATGGCTGGCGCACCGCGGACAAGAAGCCGGTGAAGAACCGGGAGCTGTGGCAGGCGCTGGACGAGCAGGTGAACCGCCACCGGATCGAATGGGTCTGGGTGAAGGGCCACGCCGGAGACCCCGGCAACGAACGTGCCGACGAGCTGGCCAACCGCGGCGTCGAGCAGGTGCGGGCGGGCGAGGGTTAGCGGCGGCGCTCGGGGTCGGAATGACCGCAGCAGTACCAGTCGACGCCGAGCGCACGGAGCCGGGCGAGGTCGGCCCTGCCCTGGCTCACGCTGGTCATCAGGACGTCGGCCATCGGCGCGAGGCGCCCGTGGCTGGAGCGGGCTGCGTCCCCGGCGAACAGAACCCCGTCGGCGCGGAAGGCGTGGTGGCCCGGGGTGTGCCCGGGGGTGTGCAGGGCGACCAGACCGGGCCACAGCTCCTCGTCGCCGTCCAGCAGGCGCAGGTTGCCGGGCAGTTCGGGACGTCCGATGCGCGAGGTGAACCGGCGGAACGACGTGGCCGCGGGCACGGCGCCGGTGAGGATCGCTGCGTCTGCCGCACCCAGCCAGGCGCGGGCGCCCGTCCGGCGCTGCCACTCGGCGGCCGCGCCGGTGTGGTCGATGTCGTAGTGGGTGAGCAGGATGTCGGTCACCTCGTAGGGTGAGCGTCCGGCCTGCCGGAGCTCCCGGGCCACCCGGTTGAGACCCGCCTTCATGCCCGGGTCGATGATCGCGACCCGATCACCGGCGTCGAGCCAGTAGCAGTGCGCGCCGACCGCCGAGGTGAGCCAGAAGGCGTGCTGGGTGAGTTGCTGCATGGCTGCTCCGTTCCACACCAAGGATGCCCTACGCGGCGACATGCCTCACGCTGACCCGGGCCGTCCCCCCGCTGGTCGAGACTCCCAGAACCTGAACGGTTTGGGGACGGTTCCCGTGAACGGTTTGGGGACGGTTCCCGTGAACGGTTTTGGGGACGGTTCCCGTCCGGCCTGAACGGGATAGGGGACGGTTCCCTGAACGGGAAGGGAACCGTCCCCGTGAACGGGAAAGGAACCGTCCCCAAACCGTTCGGGGACGCGCGAGGGGCCGCGACGCCAGCGCCGCGGCCCCTCGGATCGGGTGACGATCAGACGATCGTCACGGTGAGCACCTTCAGGTCGGCCGGGAGGGTGTTGCTGGAGGAGACCAGCTTGGCGGTCGCCACCACCGTCCCCCTGCCATAGCGGCGCAGGTCACCCTTGGTGAGGGTGATCTTCTTCGTGCCGTGGTTCCAGCTGTGCAGCGTGGTCTTCGCGACCACCCGCGTGCCGATGTAGACCTTCACCGTGCCCGTGACCCACAAGCCGGTGCCGAGAGCGGCGGTCTGGATGCGGAACGCGACCGAATGGCCCTTTCGTACCGTCCGGGACTCGTTCAGCCCGTACACCGTCGCGGTCGCCTTGCCGATCGTCACCGGGACGGTGACCTTCGTGCCCGACGGCCTGGCCGTCACGACCACCGCGCCGCGGTTGGGCAGGGTGATCGAGAAGTCCGCAGCCCCGTCAGTGACCGGGATGTGGTTCGCGACCGTCCGGCCGCCCACGGTCACCTTCAGCGAGGTGTTCGCGGGGGAACCGAGCGAGGTCAGGTCCAGGTTCGAGATCTTGATCGGGAGCTCCTCGCCCACCGTTGCCGTGGACGCGGCCTGAACCTCGACGCCATGCTTGGCGAACTTCGGCGACACCGGCGACTGCTTGGTCAGGTAGGAGATCCAGGCCTGGTAGTCGACCAGCCCCGAATCCTTCGTGTCGGTGCCCTTGGCGAACTCCTTGAAGTTGTCGCCGCCGGCCAGCAGGAAGCTGAACGACCCGATCCGGTAGGTGGCGTCATCGGTCACCCGCTTGCCGTTCACCCAGATCCCGGTGATGTGGCTACCGGCATCGGCTGACGCGTCGTAGGTGTAGCGGACATTGTCCGAGAGCCCCAGCTGCAGGTACGGGCGCTGGGCCCCGTCCGGCTGCCACTGCTGCTCCAGGACCGTCTTCAGCTGCGCCCCGGTCAGGGTGGTCGTCCACAGGTTGTTCACGAACGGCAGCACCGAGTTCGCCTCGGCGTAGGTGACCACGCCGTTCTTCTTCTCTGCGCCACTCTTCGCGTAGAGGAGCTCTGCGCGCAGGCCGCCCGGGTTCACGATGCCGATCTGCGCTCCGCCGTGGGCAGTGGTCTTCAGGGTCTTCAACAGGGCGTTCGCGACCAGGTTGCCCAGCGTGGACTCCTTCGAACGGTCGTCCCGCTTGCCGCCGGTGTACTTCCCGCCGGTGTAGGCGCCCCCGGAGAACGCCGTGGTGATGTCGGAGGTCACCTTGCCGATGGCCTTGTCGCCGACCACGGCAGCGTAGGCAAGAGCGTCACTGGTGATGCTGTTCACCTTCGCCACCCGCGGGTACGCGGCGACCAGGTCGTTCACATCCTGCGTCGAGCGGGCGATCAGCGTCTCGGTGTGGTTGGTCACCGCACCGGTGGCCGGATCCACGCTCAGCACGACCTGGCCGACCTTTTCGCTGTAGGACGCGGCCTGCACCACCGGACGAGTGCCCCCGCCCGTGACCGGAGCGGACCACGCGTAGCTGGAGTGGGTGTGACCGTTGAAGATCACGTCCACCTTGGGGGAGGTGTCCTGGACGATCTTCGCGAAGGCACCGCCGGCGTCGACCGCGTCCTGCAGGGTCGCGGCCGGTGCACTGAGCGAGGAGCCCTCGTGGTACTCGGCCACGATCACCTGCGCCTCGCCGTTGGCGGTGTTGCCGTCGCTGAGCTGGTCGGCGACCCGGTTGACGGCCTCGACGGGATCACCGAAGGTGAGTCCCGAGATGCCGGCCGGGGATACCAGGGCGGGGGTCTCCTGGGTGATCGCGCCGATCACACCGACGGTGATCCCGTCCACGGTGTACACCTTGTACTCGGGCAGTACAGGGGTCGTCGTGCCGGACTTGTAGACATTGGCTCCGAGGTAGTCCCACGCGGCGTTCGCGCTCGCTCCGCTGCCGATCACGCGGTCGCGCAGGTCGGCCCAGCCCTTGTCGAACTCGTGGTTGCCGACTGCGGACGCCTTCACCTCCAGCGCGTTCAGCACGTCGATCGTCGGCTGGTCGGCCTGGGTGGCGGACGCGAACAACGACGCCCCGATGCTGTCACCGGCCGAGAGCAGCAGCGAGTTCGCATCGCCGTACGCTGCCCGCGCCTCCTCGATCGTGCCGGCGAACTGGACGGTCGTCTTGTCGGCGATCCGTCCGTGGAAGTCGTTGAAGTTGATCAGGTTGATCGTGACCGCGTCGGCCGCCTGGGCCGGCGGTGCCGCGAGCGGAGCGAGGCCGAGCCCCGTCCCGAGGATCGTCGCGAGTAGAGCGACGCCCCCCTTGTGGAGGTGTGGTTTCACCTGGTTTCTCCTTACCTTGTGGGCATTCCTGGGATTCTCTGGACGCAGCGGTGAGCGTGCGTCACAGCGCTCGAATCGGGGACCGGCGCGAAGCAGACCGGGACACCACGTCGTGCCGATCACCCTCCCCGAGCCCCAGGACGATCTTGACACCGATCATCATCCGGCGACACCCCCCTTCGCCCGGGTCACGGTCAGCCACACCGTCGCCGACACACTCGGCCGGGCGGCGTCCGTGCCCGTGAAGAAGGCGCGCACGCTGTGGCGCCCCACCGACAGGTTCGCCGGCAGCGCGACCGATGCGACCCCGCCGACCAGGGCTGCGCTGATCGTCCGCCGGTCGTAACGGAAGACCACCGTGCCGGTTGCCGCACCGCGCACCGTGGCGGTGGCGCTGACAGCGGTCCCGGACGGCACCCGGTTCTGGGAAAGGGTGAGGGCGGTGTGCGTCCTGGCCGGCTTGACCTTCAGGGCGAAGCCCACCACGACCGGGTCGTGATCGCTGGAGCGGTACGGCGAGGCATCGTAGAAGTTGGTCGCGTTGTAGTTGTAGCGGCTGTACTCCAGCGCGATCGCCTCCCCCGCGTTGATGTTCCAGATGTCCGCGCCGGTGACCAGCTTCTCCGCGGCGGCGGAGGCGAGGATGTGGTCGAGCGAACCGCTCTCCCCGCCGTAGGAGTAGCTGTACTTGCCGGTCTTGCCGCCCTGGTCGGTGTAGCCGGCCGCGGCCAGCGCGGTGATCGGGTCCTCATGGGTGTAGGCGTTGAAGTCACCGATCAGGAACACCCGGTCGGTCCGGGCGGACGCGGCCAGGCTCGCGGCGAAGCCCGCCAGCGCGGTCGACTGCTCGACCCGCAGCGCGTTCCAGCAGCCCTGGCCCGTGTCGGCGTTCGGATCGTCGGGCTCGGCAGGGCAGCTGCCCTTGGACTTGAAGTGGTTTGCGATCGTGATGAACGGGCGGTGCGCTGCCTTCCGCGGGGTGAACACCTGCGCGAGCGGGTAGCGCGCGTTGTCGAACGCGGAGTCGGTGTCGATCACCGACTCCCCCACGGGCTTCACCGTGGCGGGGTCGTAGATGAAGGCGGTGCGGATCACGTCCTCGGTGGCGGGCAGCGTCGTCGGGGACGGGACGTAGGCCCAGCGGGTGGTACCCGCAGCCGCGTTCAGCGCCGCGGTGAGCGTGGCCAGCGCGGCGTCCCTGGGCTGGCCGGCGATCGCGGAGTTCTCGATCTCCTCCAGCGAGACCACGTCTACGCCGAGGGAGTTGATCGCCGCGACGATCTTGGCCTGCTGGCGGGCCAGGCTGGCCGCGTCCGCCGCACCGCGCACGCCCGGGTCGGTGCAGGTGTTCACCGTGATCGGGTTGCCGTCGCGGTCGCTGTAGTAGGTGCAGGTCGCGCCGAGGGCCTCGGCGTCCGCGCCGGTGGTGCTGAAGTAGTTCAGGACGTTGAAGCTGGCGATCCGGACCTTCCCGCCGACGTCGGCCGGCTTCGCGGTGCGGGTGTTGGCGAACGTGGCGGGCTGCACGTCGGCGGCGTTCGCCACGGTGAGCTGCTGGGTGGGTTCCAGCGTCCACAGGCTGTTGCGGTAGTCGACGATCACCGGACGGGTGAACGTGACCGGAGCGCCCACCCGGACCGGGTCTTCCAGCGAGAGGTACGGCAGCGGGATCGACTTGTTCGCCGCGGAGTTGAAGTTGATCGATGCCCCGTCGTCGAGCGTGACCGCGCGGGCAGCGTTGTCGTCGGCAACCGCCTGCGCTGCGGCCGAGCCCGGTGCTGCGGCGTCGGTCGGGGTGCGCAGCGGGGTGGTGCCCGACGCCAGGCCGATCGATGCGTAGTAGTTCGTCGAGTAGGTGTCGGTGACGGTGTAGTCGCCCTGCGGAGCGACCAGCATCGACTCCAGCGCTTCCCTGGCCGCATCGGTCCGCGGCCAGGCGACCTTCGCCGCGACGGGCGGGGTGACCCCGGTCGCAGCCAGCTCGCTGAGTCCGCCCGACGGGACGCTGAGCTCGGTGAGCCCCTGGTACTCCGACACCGCGCCGGTCACCTGCACGTAGTCTCCGATCGCCACCTGGCCGACCGTGGCCGAGGAGTACACGAAGACCGCGTCGGAGGAGTCGTCGAGGTCGGAGCCGCTGCCGGCCTCCTGGATCGTGTAGCCGCGGTACCCGCCGGTGGGGTAGGCCGCGGTGACGAAGCCGGTGGTGGTCACCGTCTGGCCGACCAGCGGGCTGGTGCTGCCGGTGCCCTGGATCTCGTGGATCGGGGTGGTCGGCGTCGGCCCGGGGTCGCCCGGATCGGTGCCGCCGTAGGTGACCCCGGCGCTGTTGGTCGGGGCGAAGCTGCTGGCCGCGGTGAAGTCGGCGGCGTTGTCGTCGGTGTCGACGCCGTCGGTGCGGGCGAAGGCCGTGGTCACAGAGCCGGCGGACTCCTCGACGTGGCCCTCGAAGGTGTTCGACTTCGTGTAGCCGAGCAGGTCGACGATCTGGTCCTCATCGCTGATCACCGAGCCGCTGGGCGGGGTGAGCGCGGTCGCCGTGCTCGCGAGGATGAGGGTCCCACCGTTGCTGTTGCCCGACCACGAGGTGGTGCTGGTCGCGTCCGGGGTGACGGTGGCGGTCCAGTCGACGCCGTTGGCGGCGTTGGCCGTGCCCTCGATCAGGTAGTACCCCTTGGCCGGGATGGTCCCGCTCAACGGGGTGGCGCTCGCTGCGCCGGTGCTGCTGTAGGCGCGGTACTGCAACGACCAGCCGTCCAGCGACACGGCAGTGCCGGTCGGGTTGTACAGCTCGACGTACTTGTTCTCGTAGGTGGCGCCGGAGCTGCCGCCGTTGACGTAGGCCTCGTTGATCACGACATGGCCCCCGGCCGCGAACGCGGGCGGCGCGGCGAGCGGCGCGGCGGCGAGGGCGAGGGAAAGGACAGGTGCGAACAGCAGTGCTCTCATGGGGTGCTCCTGGGGAGGGGATCTTGTGATCCTACGGAGCAAGACCCTGCCGAGTGAAGGTTTCGGGGCAACGTGGATGAGATTGCCGGTGGGTGAACGGTCGAACGCGGCCAGCTCGGTGGAACCGAACCACTGCGACCTCCTCAGCGGCGGCCGGCGCCCCGCGGAGCGAGCGGCCGACCGTGGTCGCCCGGCGCGAGTCCGCCCTGGCAGGCCGGGCAGTAGAACATCGTCCGCTCGCGGGTGGGTGGCCCGATCTGCGCGACCCGGACGATGCCGCCGCAGCGGCGACAGGGGCGTCCGGAGCGGCCGTGGACGCGGGGATCCGCGTGCTGCTTCAGGGCGGCGAGCATCAGCCCGCGCGCTCGTTTTACCAAGCGGCGTAGTTCATCGCCTGACAGATCCTCCCGCCACGGGTTGAGACGCTCAGCGAACAGCGACTCGCTCGCCCAGATCGTGCCGATGCCGGCGAGGTTGCGTTGGTCGAGCAGGGCCGCCCCGATCGCTCCACCGGCGCGGGCGAGGTTCGCCACGGCAACGCCGGCGTCGAAGTCCGCCTCGAGGATGTCCGGGCCGAGCTGGCCGACCGCGGACTGCTCGGCTGCCGTCCGGATGAGGTCCAGCCGGCCGAGCCGCAGGCCCAGTGCCGTCCAGGTTTCGGTGACGAGAACTGCGCGGACGTTATCGCGACGACTGGCCGGGCCCTCCGCACGGGTGCGCTCGATGCGCCACTGGCCCTCCATCCTGAGGTGGGAGTGCAGGGTCCAGCCGGTGTCGAGGCGGATCAGGATGTGCTTGCCGCGCGCCACCACCTCGACGACGGTCGCTCCGGCCAGGCTGGCCGTCGACAACCCCGGCCAGCGCAGCTCCGCAGCCAGCAGCCGGCGCCCGGCGAGCGCCTCGTGCAGCCGGGAGCAGGTACGGCGGACGGTGTCGCCCTCGGGCATGCCTAACGCCTCAACCGCAGCCCGCGCGGAGTGAGCCCGAAGCCGGCGGACGCGAGCGCCCGGGCGAGCGGGGAACCCGAGCCGAGCACAGAGGCGCCGTCGACCTTCTCCACGGTCAGCTTGCCCAGCGCCCCGGCGTGCACGGCAGCCGCAAGGGCAGTGGCTGCCGGTTCCAGCAGGTCGCCGGAGTCGGTCCACGACAGCAACGTGCGTCCACCCCGCTCCACGTAGAGCACGAGGCGGCCGTCCACCAGCACCACGAGGGCGCCGGCCTTGCGTCCGGGCAGATGCCCGCCGGGCTCCTCGCGAGCCGGCCAGGCCAAGGCCGCGCCGTACGGATTGGCCGGGTCGGCCGCCGCCAGCACCAGGGCGGGGCCGCTCGCGGATTCGTCCAGCGGACGGGCGGCCGCGCGGAGCCGGTCGACCGCGCCGACCGCGCCGAACTGGGCCGCGCCGAGGCCCTCGACGAAGTAGCCGCGGCGGACCCGTCCGGACTCCTCGGCGGTGGCGAGCACCCGGTAGGTGGCCGCGAACCCGCCGGGGGCGTTCTCCGCGGCGACGCTGCCCCGGGTGACCACGCCGTAGCGGTCGAGCAGCGCTTCGGCCCGGGCCACCGCCCGGGCGGTCGGGTCGGGCTCGGGCGCCGGCAGGATGGACCAGCGTCCCGTGGTCTCGGGTGGCCCGGTACGGCGCGGCAGCGGCGCCCGCGGCAGCCGGGCGTAGCGCCCGCCGTAGTGGCCGCGGGACGGCGCGGGCGTACGCGCCCGGTGCGTGGTGCGGCCCTGCCCGAGGAGGGCGCGCAGCGGGGCGAGGGTGTCGTTGCCGAGCCTTCCGGCCCAGACCAGGCCCCACAGCGCCCGGGTGAGCTCGTCGTCGTCGGCGCCCAGTTGGTCGGCCAGCGGACGGAAGAACCAGCCGCCGGCTCCGATCGTCTCGAGTACCGACGCGCTCAGCTCGTCCGGTACGGGCTCCGGCTCGGCGAGGGTGAGCGGGGCCAGTTCGGCGATGTGCAGCGAAACCCATCCGTCCGTGCCGGCCAGGGCCCCGTGCCCCTGCCAGAGCACCTCGCCGGAGGAGGTCAGCTCGTCGAGCAGGCCCGGGTGGTAGTCGCTCACCCGAGCCGGCAGGACGAGTGACTCCAGCGCGCTCGCGGGCACGGGGACGCCGGCCAGCTGCTCGACCGCGCGGAGCACCCCGTCCACACCGTGCCGTTCGCCGACCCCCTGCCAGGTCGGAAGGAAGCGCGCGTAGTCGGTCGCGGACACCGGTTCGACCGCCTCGCGGAGCGCAGCAAGGGAGCGGCGCCGCAGCAGCCGCAGCACCTGCGCGTCGCAGAACTGTGCGGGATCGCCGCCCTCGGCGCCGCGTGATCCGCCCCGGCTCGCGAGCTGCACGGGCTGCTCCGTGGGCACCGAAGGGGCGGGTGGTGCCGAAGATGTCGGCGTCCAGCCGGGGGGACGCAGATCGCCCTCGACCAGGCGTCCCGAGGCGACCAGCCGGCGCAGCACGTCTCTCGCCACCGAGGAACCGATGCCCAGCCAGGTGGCGGCCTCCGCTGCGGTGAACACGGCGTGACCGCGGGCGTAGCGCGCGAGCAGGTCGCCGAGCGGGTCTGGCACCGGGTCAAGGAGGGCCTGAGGTATCCCGACCGGGAGCGCCACGCCGAGCGCGTCGCGCAGTCGTCCGGCGTCCTCGACCACGGCCCAGCGTGAGCCGGCGACCCCGGGCAGCTCGAGCACGCGTCGGGCGTGCACCAGCCCGGCCAGCCAGGACTCGGCGGCGTCCGGCTCGGTGCACCGGGTGCGCACGGCCTCGGTGCTCAGCGGGCCGAGCGCGCGCAGCACGTCGGTGAGGTCGTCGGCGTCACGGGCGCGGCGTGGCCCGTCCAGGTGTTGGAGCTCGCGCTCGGTGCGGGTCAAGGCGTCCGGGTCGAGCAGGTCGGCCAGTGCCAGGCCCTCCCCTGTGCCCAGCAGCTCCGCGAGCAGCGACGGGTCCAGCGACAGTGCGGCCGCCCGGCGCTCGGCCAGAGGCGAGTCTCCCTCGTACAGGAACTGGGCGACGTACCCGAATGCCAGGGACGCGGCGAACGGGGACGGCTGGGGCGTCTCCACCGCCACCGTCGTGATCCGGCGCGTCTGGACGCCGCGCAGCAGGTTGACCAGGCCGGGCACGTCGAAGACGTCGTTCACGCACTCGCGCACGGCCTCGAGCACGATCGGGAAGCTCGGGTACCGGCTGGCCACTTCGAGCAACTGGGACGCGCGCAGCCGTTGCTGCCACAGTGCCTGTCGGCGGTCGGGGCGGCGCTTGGGCAGGAGCAGGGCACGTCCGGCGCACTCGCGGAACCGGGACGCGAACAGCGCCGACCCACCGATCTGATCGGTGACCAGCCCCGACACCTCGTCGGGGTCGGGAAAGACGAGCTCGAGCAACTCGTCCGTCGGACCGCTGGCGCGGCCCGGGCCAGCTCTGTGGCGGCGACCCTTCGGGGTGCTTCCCGGCCTCGTTGCCCGGCCACGGAACTGCTCGGGGACGGTGGGGGCCGCGTCCGCCCCCATCGACGACCAGTCGGTGTCCGGCAGGCGGAAGACCAGGCCGTCGTCGGCGTGCATGGCCTGCACGTCCACGCCGTAGCGCTCCCGCAGCCGGGCCGCGACGACGAGTGCCCACGGTGCGTGCACTTGCGCGCCGTAGGGGGAGTGCACAACCACCCGCCAGTCGCCGAGCTCGTCGCGGAACCGCTCCACGACCAGCTCGCGGTCGTTGGGTACGCGCCCGATCGCCTCGCGCTGCTCCTCCAGGTAGCCGAGCAGGTTGTCCGTGGCCCACTCGTCGAGCCCGGCCGCCTGGACGCGGACCCGCGCGTTCGCCGGTGCCAGCCCGGTCACCTCACGGACGAACGCTCCGACCGCCTCGCCGAGTTCGGCGGGCCGGCCCAGGGTGTCGCCCTTCCAGAACGGCAGCCGGGCGGGGACCCCGGGTGCCGGGGTGACCAGCACCTGGTCGTGGGTGATGTCCTCGATCCGCCAGGTGGAGGTGCCGAGCGCGAACACGTCCCCCACCCGCGACTCGTAGACCATCTCCTCGTCGAGCTCGCCGACGCGGCGCCCGTCGCCCTCGCCGGCGAGGAACACGCCGTACAGGCCGCGGTCGGGGATGGTGCCGCCGCTGGTGACCGCCAGCCGCTGCGCGCCGCGACGCGCGGTCAGGGTGCCGGCGGCGCGGTCCCAGACCAGCCGCGGGCGCAGCTCTGCGAACTCGTCGGACGGGTAACGACCGGCGAGCATGTCGAGCACGGACTCGAGTACGCCCCTGGTGAGGCCGGCGAACGGGGTGGCGCGGCGGACGAGGGCCTCGAGGTCGGAGACGGACCAGTCGTCCATCGCGGTCATCGCCACGATCTGTTGGGCGAGCACGTCGAGCGGGTTCGCCGGGACACGCAGCGCCTCGATCTTCCCCGCGCGCATCCGTTCGGCGATCACGGCGGTCTGGACGAGGTCGCCGCGGAACTTCGGGAACAGCACGCCGTGCGAGACTGCGCCCACCTGGTGCCCGGCCCGTCCGACCCGTTGCAGCCCGGACGCGACCGACGGCGGCGCCTCCACCTGCACCACGAGATCTACCGCACCCATGTCGATGCCCAGCTCCAGGGAGGAGGTGGCGACCACGGCCTGCAGCCGTCCGGCCTTCAGGTCCTCCTCGGTCTGCAGGCGCTGCTCCCGGCTCACCGAGCCGTGATGCGCCCGGGCCAGCACCGGGGGTGCGCCCTGGCCGATCGCCGACTGCGCCATCACCTGCGCGGGCGCCCGGACGTGGTCACGTGCCGGGGACGGGCCCTCGCGCAGGGTGCCGCGGACCCTCTGCGACGCGGGACTCCGAGCGAACTCCGATTCCGGCTCCGCAGGCGCCGGTGAGGCCTCCAGGCGGTCCAGCCAGATCTCGTTCAGGCGGGCGGTGAGCCGTTCGGCAAGGCGGCGGGAGTTGACGAAGACCAGCGTGGAGGAGTGCGCGGCCACGACATCGACGATGCGCTCCTCGACGTGCGGCCAGATCGACGAATCCCGAGGGGAGTGTCGAGCTTGCTCGATCTCTCCCGTGGGCTGCCCGATCTGGGCCAGGTCGGGCACCGGCACGACCACCTCGAGGTTCCACTTCTTCTCACTCGGTGGCGCGACCACGGCCACGTCGCGTCCGCCGGCGAGGAAGCGGGCCACCTCCTCGATCGGACGCACGGTGGCGGACAGCCCGATCCGCTGCGCCGGCCGCTCCAGCAGCGCGTCCAGCCGTTCGAGGCTGAGCGCGAGGTGGGCGCCCCGCTTGGTGCCGGCCACCGCATGGACCTCGTCGACGATCACGGTCTCGACGCCCCGCAGCGCCTCGCGGGCGGCGGACGTGAGCAGCAGGAACAGTGACTCCGGGGTGGTGATCAGGATGTCCGCCGGCTCCCTGGCGAACGCCCGGCGCTCCTCGGAGGGGGTGTCTCCGGAGCGGATCGCCACCCGGATGTCGGGCGGGGCGAGGCCGAGCCGGGTGGCGGCATGCCCGATGCCGATCAGGGGTGAGCGGAGGTTGCGTTCGACGTCCACCGCGAGGGCCTTCAGCGGTGAGATGTACAGCACGCGGCAGCGACTGGCCTTGTCGGGAGGCGGTTCCGTGGTGAGCCGGTCGAGCGCCCAGAGGAAGGCCGACAGCGTCTTGCCGGAACCGGTCGGCGCGACCACGAGCGTGTGACGTCCGGAGGAGATCGACTCCCAGGCGCCGGCCTGCGCAGCGGTGGGCGTGGCGAAGTTGCTCCGGAACCACTCCCGAGTGGCCTCGGAGAACCGCCTCAACTCGTCCTTCGCCATGGTGCGACACACTCTGCCACCACCGTCCGACACCCGGCCCACCCATCGCGCGACCCGTGCGCGGCCGGGGCGTCAGCGAAGGTCCGCGGCAACCTCGTGGTGCCGGGCGTCCAGGTCGGCGAACGTCACTCGGTGGTGGCCGCCTGCGCAGCGACCGCGGCCTCCGCAGCAGCCCGGCGCTCCGCCGTCTTCCGGGCCCGCTTCTCCCGCCAGGTCTCCAGCAGGTCGTAGAGCACCGGCACCAGGACCAGGGTGAGCAGGGTTGAGCTCATCAGTCCGCCGATCACGACCACAGCCAGCGGCTTGGAGATGAAGCCTCCGCCACCGGTGAGACCGAGCGCCATCGGGATCAGGGCGAAGATGGTGGCGAGAGCCGTCATCACGATCGGCCGAACCCGCAAACGGGCACCCGAGCGAATCGAATCCTCGACGCTGGCACCTGCCCTGCGCTTCTGGTTGATCAGGTCGATCAGCACGATGGCGTTGGTGACCACGATGCCGATCAGCATCAGCAGGCCGATCATCGATGGCACGCCGAGGGCGGTGTCGGTGATCAAGGACAACGCGAGGGCTCCGGTTGCGGCGAACGGGATCGACACCAGCAGGATCAGCGGCTGCAGCAGCGAGCCGAAGGTGGCCACCATGATCAGGTAGACCACGAAGATCGCCACCACCATGGCCAGACCGAGCTGGGAGAAGGACTCTGCCTGCTGCTGGGACACACCGCCCACCCGGACGGTGACACCGTCGGGAAGGTTGAGCGCGGCGATTCCGGCGTTGATCTCGGTGGTGGTCGCGCCCAGGTCCGAGGACTCCGAGCTCGCCGACAGGGTGGCTGCCCTGGAGCCGTCGACCCGCGTGACCGAGGCCGGTGCCGCCACGACCGTGACGTCGGCGACGGCCTTGAGCTGGATCGGATCGGCCGTGGCCTCGCCCGCGTCCTTGCCGGCCTGAGCGATCTCCTCCTGCTTGGCCTGCGCCTCAAGGCTCTTCTGCCGCCCCTCGACGACCCCGTCCAGCTGCTTGTTCACTGCGGCGACGCCAGCCTTCGACTGCGCGAGAGCCGCGCTCAGCTGCGCCACCTGCGCGGCCGTGGCGGAGATCTGCTGCGAGATCGTGAAGATACCGGTCGCCACGGGGAGGCAGTCCGGGTCGCTCGGACTGCTCGCGCACTTCGCGGGGATGGCGGCGAGTTCTGCCTGTAGCGACGCGAGCTTCTTCTCGGCCTTCGAGACCTGGCTGGTGAGGGTCCTGATGGCCTTCTGCGCGCTCGTCCGGCTCTTCTTGAGTGCCTTCACCTGGGAGTTGTAGGCGTCCGTCGCGGACGCCTTGGCTTCGGCCTGCAACTCGTCAGAACGCTTGGTGACCGCGTCGCCGGCGGCGGTCTTGGCATTGATGTTCATCACCTGCGTGACCGGCAGGTAGATGTCACGCAACTCTTCGATGCTCTTCACCGGAGGCTGTGAGCGCAGGTAGACGTTCAGTGTGGTGTCCCCCTGCGCCAGGGTGCCAATCTGCTGGCCACGCACCGCCCGGGCCACCGCCTGGCCGATGGACACCTGGGTCATCCCGTTCTTGGCGGCCTGCTTCTCCTTCACGTCGACGGCCAGCTGCTGGCGGGCGTCACTGAGGTCGCTGGTGACGTTGGTGAGTCCGGGGATGCCCTTCATCACCGCAAGCACCTTCTCGCTGGCGGATGTGAGCAGTGCCGGGTCGGAGCTCTCCACGTAGAGCACCACGCCGGTCGCGGAACTGGGCCCGCCGGTGCCGATTGAGACCTCCACCTGGCCCACGGACGGGCCGAGGTCGGCGATGTCCTGGCGGAGCCTGGTGGCCGCATCGGTGGCCGAGGCCCCAGACTGGAGCGGAACGGTGTAGAGCGCCTGGTTGGTGTCGGCCTGGCTGCCCATGAACACCGAGGTGGTGCCGCCGATGGTGGTGGTGTAGGACTTCACCGCCGGATCAGCGGCCAGGACGGCTTCGATCTGCCGGGCTGCGGCGTCGGTCTGCGCCAGGCCCGTGCCCGAGGGCAGCTTCTGGGTGATGGTGAGGCTCTCGTTGCCCATCTGGCCGATGAAGTCGGTCTTGAGTCGAGGGGCGAGGGCGACCGTTCCCGCGAACAGGCCGAGCGCGATCAGCAGGGTGATCCAGCGGTGCGCCAGGGACCAGCCAAGCACAGGCAGGTAGGCCCTCTGGACGAGGTTGTCCTTCTCCGGCAGTTCCCGCTCGGCGGCGAGCCGGGTCTGCTGCTTGGCCGTCGGCCGCATGAACCAGGACGCGAAGACCGGCACGACGGTGAGCGACACGAACAGCGAGGCCCCGAGAGCTACCGAGACCGCCACTGCGAAGGGGCGGAAGATGGCCCCTGCCTGACCACCGACGAGTCCGATCGGCAGGAACACCGCCACGGTGGTCAGGGTCGAACTGGTGATGGCCCCGGCGACCTCACGGACGGCGTTCGTGATCGAGGTACGGCCGAATTCGCCATAGCCCTGATGACGTTTGATGTTCTCGATCACCACGATCGAGTCGTCCACCACCCGCCCGATGGCGACGGTCAGCGCCCCCAGGGTCAGGATGTTGAGGGTGTAGCCGCCGACCCAGAGCCCGATCAGTGCGATCAGCAGTGACAGGGGAATGGAGATCGCCGTGATCAGGGTGGGACGGATGGAGCCGAGGAAGACCATGATCACCAGCACCGCCATCGCGAGCCCGATCGCGCCCTCGACGCTGAGATCCCGGATCGAGTCCTCGATGTACGGCGCCTGGTCGAACACGACGGCGAACGAGGCGCCGTTGCCGAGCTGCCGGACGAGTCCGTCCAGCTGGTCCTCAACGGCGTGGGAGACGCTGACGCTGTTCGCGTCGGCGTTCTTGGTGATGGTCACGGCCAGCGAGGTCTTGCCGTTCACCCGCGAGATGCTGGTGGTCTCAACCGGCTGTTCCCTGACCGTGGCCACGTCGCTGAGCAGCACCGGGCCGTCGGTTCCCGGGAGCCGCAGGTTAGAGATGTCGTCGACGCTTGCGTAGGTCGTGCCGGTCTGGACGTCGTAGTTGGCGGAATCGGTACGCATGGTGCCGGAGGGGAACGCGGTCGAGTTGGCCGCGAAGAACTGGCCGATCAACGTCGGATCGACCCCGTACTTGGTGATCTGCTGCCGCTTGTAGGTGATCACGATCTCGTTCTTCTGCTGGCCCGAGACTGCCGCGTCACGAACGCCGTCGGTCGCCTTCAGAGTGGGCGCGACCAGCTCGGTGACCTTGTTGGAGAGGTCGGTGAGGCTGTCGTTCGACGAGATGGCGATGACGACCACGGGGATGTCATCGGTGCCGCCGGTGAGCACGGTCGGATCGACGTTGCTGGGCAAAGAGGTCGAGATCGAGTCGATCGCGCTGCGGATCTTGTTGGCCATGTCGTCCGCAACCAGACCGTAGTCCCACTGGGCGGTGACCTGGGAGACCCCGCTGGAGCTCTTGGAAGTCACCGAGGTGACACCCTGCACGCCTTTGACAGCAGTCTCGATAGGCTTCGTCACCTGCGCCTCGACGACGTCCGGGGCCGCTCCGGGGTAGACCGTCAGGACGCTGCCGCGGGGGATGTCGATCGAAGGGATCAGCTCCTGCTTGAGGGCGCCGGCCGCGTACACGCCCAGGCCGATGGTGAGCAGGCTGAGCAGCAGGATCACGGTGCGGTGGGCCAGGCTGAGCTTGGTCAGACGAACCATGAGTCTCCCTTCTTCTGCAACGGGTGGCGGGCGCCGTGTGGCCCCGGCAGGGGCGTATCAGTTAGCATAGCTCTAACTATTTGTGGGCAAGAAAGCGGTGTGGAGTGCAGGCTCTCCCGGACTTCGGGCTCGATCCGGAGCGCGCGGCGCTCGCTGACGAGCTGTTCGCGGTGAATCTTCGGGTGCATGACCGCGCCATGAGCCTGGTCGGCCCGATGCCCACTCCGCCGGACCTGACCATGCAGCAGGTGCGGGTGCTGGGCCACGTGGCCGCACAGCCCGGCATCGCCGGCCACGAACTGGGCCGACTGCTGGGGGTGAGCGCTCCGACCGCGAGCGGGCTGATCGAGCGCCTGGTCGAGAAGGACCTGATCACCCGGGTCGACGACGCGGACGACCGGCGGGTCCGGCGGCTGCACCCGACCGAGGCCGGTCTGGACGTGATGCGGGACATGGACTCGATGTTCGGCCGCGCCCTGGGCGTGGTGCTCCAGCGCCTGTCTGTCGAGGACCTCGATCTGCTTCTGCGGAGTGCGCGCGCGATGCTGGCGGCCCTCGAGCGCCTGCAGGCCGAAGAGTCCTAGACCCCTCGCAGTGTCGCCTCCACGGCCAATTGTGGATCCTCCCCGTCCGCCTGGTCACGGTTGTCACACGACACGCCGACGACACGCCGAAAGCCGACGAATTGCTTCAGGAACTTTCCCGGAACCACTTGCGGGCCCGCATTTCCGGGACTAGAAATGGCGATACCAAATCACTTCGGTGATGCGGTGATCGGAAGCAGGAAGTCAGCTTGTCAGTGGGTTCGCCTGCTGGGGCCCCGGTGATGCGTGGGTGCGGGCTGGCTGGTGGTTTCCGGTGTGACGAGGTCATCACGCCGAGTCTCCAGAGGGCCCCGGTGACTCATACTCCCCGGGGCCCTCGCCTTTTGTCAGCCGGGGGGCTGCAGGGTCGGAGCGAGCGATCTCGCCGCCCGCTCCGACCGCACCGGACGCCGACTCGTGGCTCAGTCCTGGCGCCGCGGTACCTCTTCACCATCGATCCGGTAGTTCACCGGAGCGGACAACTGCACCGTCCGCGACACCGTGCACAACCGGTCGCGGGACTGCGAGACCGCCCGCTCCAGGATCGCCCGCGCGCTGTCGCCTTCGGGACCCTCGGGAAAAGCGATGCGAAAGTCCAGCTGCACTTCGCCGAGGTGATGCCCCTTGTCATCGTCCAGTTTGGGGGCATGAGCCGTCACCTCGGAGCTGATCGGCTCGGCCCGCCGGGTGGTGATGTAGTCCACGTCGATCGCGCTGCAGCCGGCGATCGCGACCAGGAGCAGCTCCACCGGTGTGAAGTCCGTGTTCTGGCCCTCGCCGAGGCTGATCCGCCCTCCCCGGGTGTTGGTCGCCTGGTAGGTGCGGGGGCCGGTTCGGGTGATGCGGATGCTGCGCAGGTTCTGGGTCACGCCGACCAGTATCGCGGCGTCCGGGCAAAGGCGAGGGCCCCGGGGAGTATGAGTCACCGGGGCCCTCTGGAGACTCGGCGTGATGACCTCGTCACACCGGAAACCACCAGCCAGCCAACACCCCCCATCACAGGGGCTCCGACCGGGCAAACCCTGTCGGGAAGCTGACTTCCTGCTTCCGATCACCGTTCCACCGAAGTGTTCCGGCAAGACGTATTTCTAGTCCTGTTCACACATCCCCGCAAGTGGTTTTCGATAATCCCATCACGGTATTTTCCGGGCCCCGGCGTGTCGTCGGCGTGTCGTGTGACAATCGTGACCAGACGGGCGGGGCGGGCGCGTCTGCACAGGCGGGCCGGCGTGCTGCGCGAGTCAGCCGACCAGCCAGCGGGTCGTGGCGAGGTACTCCTCGCCGGGGCGCAGCACCGTGCTGGGGAACTCCGGGTGGTTGGGCGAGTCCGGGTAGTGCTGGGTCTCCAGGGCGATTCCGGGACGGCGGACGTAGGGCGCTCCGGAGGTACCGATCTGGGTGCCGTCGATGGTGAAGTGCTCTCCGCCGTACACCTGGATGGCGGGCTGGTCGCTCTCGACGGTGAGGGTGAGGCCGGAAGCGCCGGTGAGCCGGCAGTGCTCGCGCATGCCTTCACCGTCCACCACGAAGCTGTGGTCGAACCCCTCGTTGCGGGTGATGCCCTCCGCATCAGCGGCCAGCCTGGCCTCGCCGAAGCCGCGTCCCGCGCGGAAGTCGGCAGCCGATCCGGTGACGTCGCGCACCTCGCCGGTCGGGATGCCGTCGTCGCGGTTGGGCGTGTAGGCCGACGCGTGCACGGTGAGCACATGCGCGTCGGTGCTGCCGGACGCCTCGCCGTCCAGGTTGAAGTACGGGTGCGTGGTCAGGTTCACCACGGTCGGGGCATCGGTGGTGGCGCGGTAGGTCACCTGCGCACCGCCGGGGACGAGCTCGTAGCGGGTGGACACTGTGAGCGCGCCCGGGTAGCCCTGGTCGCCGTCCGGACTGGTCAGACCGAACTCGACCCAGTCGGACCCCTGTCCGGCGATCGTCCACGTGCGGGTGTGGAAGCCGTCCGTCCCGCCGTGCAACTGGTTCGCGCCCTCGTTCGCGTCGAGGACGTACTCGACACCGTCGAGGGTGAACCGGGCGCCGTCGATCCGGTTGGCGAACCGGCCCACGGTCATACCGAGGTAGCGGCAGGTGGTCAGGTAGTCGGCAGGGTTCGCCGCACCCAGCACGATGTTGCGCCAGCTGCCGTCGGCGAGCCGGACCTCGAAGCGGCGGACGGTGGCCCCCAGGGGCATCAGTTCGAGCCGGACGGAGTCGCCGGCGAGCGTGATGAAGGTGTCCTCGTTGATCACGGTGATAACGCTATCACCGTCAGAGTTCGTCGGTGGGCTCGTACGCGGGGGCATCGACCGAGCCGTGGGGATCGGCGTGGGTGACAGCGAGGTGGCGGCGCCACAGCAGCCACGCCACCACGGTGAGCGCGACAGCGGTGAGGGCGAGGCTCGGCAGCGAGAACCCCACCAGGGGCGCGAGGATGCCGGCGATCGCAGCGTTGGCCAGCAGTGACACGAACGACTGGATCGAGGACGCCGCACCCCGCGAGTGCGGGAAGAGGTCGAGCATGGCCAGGGTGAGGATCGGGAAGGCGAGCGCGATGCCGAACGAGTAGAACGGCAGCACCAGTACCGACCAGGGCAGGCGGGCGGTGGCGGGCAACAGCGCCAGGCCCAGGTTGACCGCCCCCGCGACCAGGCTGATCACGTAGCCGAGGCTGGCCAGCCGGCGTCCGCTCATCCGCCCGGCGAGCCGTCCGCTCACCCAGGAGCCGCACACCATGCCCGAGATCAGCGGAACGAACAGGATCCAGAAGTCCTGAGCGCCCTTGCCGAGCAGGCCCACCACGAACAGCTGGGCCGAGGAGATGTAGAGGAACATGCCGGCGAAGTTGAACATGCCCGCGAACGCCAGCCGTCGCCCGTTCGCGTCCCGCCAGACGCCGAGCAGGCCGTTCGCGATCGTGCGGCCGTCGAAGCGGATCCTGCGCTCGGCGGGGTGGGTCTCCGGCATCGCGAACACCACCAGGACGAGGATTGCAGCGCCGAAGACGACCAGGAACCAGAAGATGCCGCGCCAGCTCCCGATGCCGAGCAGCAGGCCGCCCACGATCGGCGCAAGGGCCGGCGCCAGGCCGAAGATCATCGCGATGTGGCTCATCGTGCGTTTGGCCTGCGCGTCGGAGAACACGTCCCGCACCATCGCGCGGCTGATGATCTGGCCGGCGCCGGCGCTGAGTCCCTGCACGGCCCGGAAGAACAGCAGAACGCCGAGGCTCGGCGCCACCGCGCAACCGACGGACGCCGCCACGTAGAGGATGCCGCCGGCGATGATCACCGGCTTGCGGCCCAGCGCGTCGGAGAGGGGGCCGTGCAGCAGGCTCATTACGGCGAAGGCGAGGATGTAGACGCTGACCACCTGCTGCAGCGCGAACTCGGAGACGCCCCACTCGGCCCCCATCTGGCTGAACGAGGGGAACATCGTGTCGATCGAGAACGGCCCCACCATGCCGAGGCTGGCCAGGATCACCAGGAACAACCACCGCGGCCCGATGTCCGTGGACGCGTCGTGCGGTCCGGTGGTGGAGTCGGCGGTGGTCACCCGTGCATCCTGTCATGGTCGAGAGCGCTCTCGACGTCGTGCCGCCGGGGGTGGCGGCGACTATGCTCCGTCCGTGCCCGCCTCCTCGATTCCGGATCCGCGCCTGGGTCGAAGCAATGACCATCGGTCCGGACTGAAGATCTGCTTCGTGTCGATGCACACCTCGCCTGCCGCGCTGCCCGGCACCGGAGACGCGGGCGGCATGAACGTGGTCGAGCGTTGCCAGGCCGACGCCCTGGCCCGGCTCGGTCACCAGGTGGAACTGGTCACGCGCCGCTCCCACCCCGACGACCCGGACGAGGTCGAGCTGATGCCCGGCGTGGTGCTGCACCACGTGAATGCCGGCCCACAGACCCCGCTGCCGAAGAGCGCGATCGACGACCACATCGAGGAGTTCTCCGCTGGTCTCGCCGCGCGCTGCGGCCCGGCCGACATCATCCACTCCCACCACTGGATGTCCGGGGTCGCGGCGCTGCCGGTGGCCCGGGCGTGGGGCGTTCCGCACGTGCAGAGCTTCCATTCGGTGGCCGCGTTGCCCGGTTCGCCACTGTCGGCGGGCGAGCCGCCCGAGTCGCCGCGGCGGGTGCCCGGCGAGGCTCTCGTCGCGAGGGAATCGCAGGCTGTGGTGGCCATCTCGGCCGCGGAGGCCCAGACGGTGATCGACCGGTGCGGGGCGGACGCTGAGCGGGTCCAGATCGTCTCCCCGGGTGTCGACCGGGAGCTGTTCCGCCCGCTCGCCCCGGGCGAGCGGCGCTGGAGCTGGCCTGCAGAGAGCCCGGAGACCTGGCCGCTGGGCTATGTGCTGGTGGCGGCACGGCTGGAGCCGCTGAAGGGCCCCGATCTGGCCATCCAGGCGCTGGCGAACCTCGACCCGGAGATCCGTCCGCACCTCGTCGTGGCCGGCGACGCCTCCGCGGCCTTCGCGTCCTACGAGCAGGAACTGCACCAGCTGGTCACCGAGTCCGGACTGGTCAGCCAGGTCACCTTCGTCGGGGCACAGCAGCGTCCTGAACTGGCCCGGCTGCTGCGCGGGGCCCGCGTGGTGCTGGTGCCGTCGCATTCGGAGACGTTCGGGCTGATCGCGCTCGAAGCCGCGGCCAGTGGCACTCCGGTGATCGCTGCCTCGGCCGGCGGCCTGCGCGAGGCGGTCGCGCACGGCGTCACCGGGCAGCTGATGGACTCCCGCCGCGGTGAGGACTGGGCGCTGGCGCTGACCCGGCTGCTGATGGTGCCCGGCCTGCTGGAACGGATGAGCAAGGTGTCGCGCGTGCACGCCCGCCGGTTCGACTGGGGCTGGACGGCGCATCGCCTGGCCGCGGTCTACCGGGGCCTGCTCGATGCCTGACTCCCCCGCGGCCGAAGCCGGGGTCGACGGCCTCCGGGACGGCGAGTGGGACGGCGTGACGCGTCCGGTGTTCCTGCACGCCCACCCCGACGACGAGACGCTGGCGACCGGCGCGCTGCTGGCCTGGCTGGTCGACCACGGTGTTCGCGCGGCGGTGGTCACGGCCACCCGCGGCGAACGGGGCGAGGTTGTGCCGGGTCCCCTGTCGGCGCTGGCGGGGACGCCGGAGCTGGTCGCGCACCGCGAACGGGAGCTGGCCGGGGCACTGGGCGTCCTCGGCGTCGCCGACCACGCCTTCCTCGGAGCGCCGCCCGCCCGAGCCGCCGGTCGCGAGCCGCGCCGCTACACCGACTCCGGCATGCGCTGGCTGGACGCCGCCGAAACCCTGGCCGGGCCGGGGGAGAGCGCCGGACCGGACAGCCTTACCGCCGCGCCGGTGGACGAGGCTGCGGCCGACCTCGCTGCCTTCCTCGCCGTCCTCGGCGCGGACGCGCTGGTCAGTTACGACCGGCACGGCGGGTATGGGCACCCCGACCACGTCGCCTGCCACCGCATTGCCACCGCCGCGGCCCGGCGTGCCGGCGTCCCGCTGCTCGAGGTGGTCTCCGAACCGCTGCTGCCCGCGAGCGGCGCGCGGGCGTATGCCCTGCCGCAGTACCTCGACCGGGTCCGGGAGGCGCTAGGCCACCACACCAGCCAACTCACCGTGGACGGCGACGAGGTCGTCCACGTCGGCGGGCAGCGCCAGCCGATCCTGACCACCTCCTGGTTGCGGCGCCCCTAGCCACCGACCCCGTCCACTTGCCAGACTCAGGCGACGGGTAGCGTGCGGAGGCCCGGCGACAGGAGGCGGGCGAATGGATGCGCCGAGGCGGGTCGCGATCATCGGTGCGGGCCCGGCCGGGCTCTTCACGGCGGCAGCACTGCTTGCACAGGCCGGGGATGACCTCGCGATCGACATCTTCGACCGGCTGCCCACGCCGTTCGGGCTGCTCCGCTACGGGGTGGCGCCCGACCACGCGAGTATCAAGTCTGTCGCCACCACGCTGGCCAGGGTGTTCGAGGCGCCGCACGTCCGGTTCCTCGGACTGGTCGAGTGCGGACGCGACGTCACCCCCACCCAGCTGCGGGACGCCTACGACGCGGTCGTGTACGCCGTGGGAGCCTCCGATGACCGGCACCTCGGCATCCCCGGGGAGGACCTGCCGGGCAGCCGCTCGGCCCGACAGTTCGTGGCCTGGTACTCCGGCCACCCGGACGCCGAGCCGCAGCCGCTCGCCGGCGTCCGGAACGCTGTGGTGGTCGGCGTCGGGAACGTGGCCGTCGACGTGGCCCGGATCCTGCTCAAGGACCCGGCCGATCTCAGTGCCACCGACATGCCGGACGCGGTGCTGGCCGAGTTGCGCTCCGCGCAGGTCGAGCACGTCTGGCTGGTCGGACGCCGCGGGCCCGAGCACGCCGCCTTCACCACGCCCGAGCTGCGCGAGCTGCTGGATACGCCGCGGATCGGAGTGACCCTCACCGGTGCGGACCCGGCGTCCATCGACCTCGATGCGCTCGAGCGGCACGCCCGCGCGAACGTCGCGGCGATCGCGGCCGCCCTCGCCGAACCGGCCATCGACCCGGTGCGCTGGCTGCACCTGGTGTTCTGGCACCGACCGGCGGAACTGCTCGGACTCGGCCAGGTGCAAGGGGTGTTGCTGGAGCCGACCGGCCCGAGGCCGGCCTACGGCGGCTTCGTCGTTCCGGCCGACCTCGTGCTGCGTTCGATCGGCTATCGCGGCGTCCCGCTGCCCGGCGTCCCCTTCGACAACGGGCGGATTCCGAACCTCGAGGGCCGCGTGCTCGAACTGGACGGCTCGGCGCGTCCCGGCGAGTATGCGGTGGGCTGGGTGAAGCGTGGCCCGGTCGGCCTGATCGGCAGCAACAAGAAGGACGCCGCCGAAACGGCTGCCTGCGTTGTCGAGGACTTCGAGTTCCTGCCCCGGCGTCCGCTCGCCGACCTGGACTCCGAACTCGCCGCGCGCGGCATCCGTCCCAGCACCCTGGCGGACTGGCGCCGGATCGACGCCGCCGAGATCGACCGTGGGGCGATCCGGGGCCGCGAGCGCACCAAGATCGAGGCCTGGCACGACCTGCTCGACCTGGTCGGGAACTCCTGACCGCCGGATCTGTCGGGGACGGTTCCCTTCCGGTTCGCGGGGACGGTTCCCTTCCGGTTCGCGGGGACGGTTCCCTTCCCGTTCACTTTCCAGCCGCCATCGGCCGAATGAACGGAAAGGGAACCGTCCCCATTCCGTTCACCGGGTGCGGCCGCCGCCAGGGTGTCTGTGCGTAGGGTGGGGCGTGTGATCAAGCACATCGTGATGTGGACGTTCGCCGACCAGGCGGAAGGGGCTGACAAGGCCACGAACCTGGAACTGGTGCGTGACCGGCTGCTCGCTCTGGACGGCCTCGTCCCCGGACTGCTCACCCTCGAGCCGGTGATCCCTGTCGATCCGTTCGAGCACAGCTACGACCTCGTGCTCTACTCCGAGTTCGAGTCCCCTGCTGCGCTGCGCGAGTACGCCACCCACCCCGAGCACGTGGCCGTGGGCGCGCTGATCAAGGCGGTTGCGACCGCTCGGGTGTGCGTCGACTACGAGGCCTGAGCGCCGCGTAGCAGGCTGCGCATCGTCTTCGCCGCCAGCCCGGCCGCTGCGTCCAGGTCGGAGAAGATCCCGACCAGGTGCATGGACGCGGCCCCGTGCGCCACGGCCATGAATTGCGGGACCACGCCGACTCCGGCCCGGTTGTCCCCTCCGGTGGCATCGATGGCGCGGAGCAGCACGATGTCGCTGATCGAGCGGGCGGCGTCGCGCAGTTCGTCGACGTGGACGCCGCGCAGCTCCGGGGAGTAGATGACGTCGAAACCCGTCCGCCGGGTGGCGGCGAACCGCACGTACGCGGCTGCGGCTGCGGCGATGGCCTCCACCGGGTCGTCGCCGACGGCGTCCGCGGCCTCGCGCATGGCCGCTTCGAGATCGCGGGCGGCCTTGGCTGCGACCGCGACCACGAAGTCCTGGCGGCACGGGAAGTGCCGGTAGGGGGCCGCAGCGCTGACTCCGGTGCGTCGCGCAGCCTCGGCGACCGAGAGTGCCGGCAGGCCCCCTTCCGCGACCAGTGCCGTGCCTGCCTCGACCAGTGCGGCACGCAGGTCGCCGTGGTGGTAGCCCACGTCGCACCTCCCTTCGATGTAAGGCAGATCATACTTTCGCGCTTGCGCCGGATGTAAGTCTACTCTTACAATGTTAGACGTCACTAACACGAAGGGCCGCACGATGAGCACGACACCTTGGGGAACGATGAACGGATGGCTGCGGGTCGAGACCGAGCAGCGCGGGGCCTGGCGGCAGCAGCGGGTGCAGGACCTGCGTGCGGCCCGGGTCACCGGACTGCCCGCAGTGACGCCGGTACGGACCACACCCGAGCCCGTGCGGTGCCCTGCGTCCGTGGACGTCGACCGGGCGGCGGCGGCCTGAGCGCGGGCGGCCGGGCCCGGTCGGAGCCTGCCGCGACGCTGTGAATCAGCAGTGAACAACCTCCCGGGGCGTGCGTTGAGCGGAATGGCCTCGGCACGGCCCTACCATTGTGCGGGGAGCGTGGCGCTCCCGGTTGCCCGTGGCGACCAGCAGCAAACGGAGGAAGTCCATGGAACCGGTGAGTCGTCGCGCTGCGATGCTGGGCGCAATGGGGGTCGCTGGAGCCGCACTGGTGGGGTGCTCGACCGAGGCTCCGGCTGCCGGCAACTCGCCGCAGACCAGCACCACCCCGGCAGAGAGCGCGTCCGCGACGCCGACCGCGACGGTCGACACCACACCGCGCTGGCCGCTCACCGGGAAGGTGCTGAAGAACGCTGCCGACGCCCAGCACATCGCCGTCGCCGTGAAGGTGCCCGACAACCAGGGTGAGCACCCGCAGCTCGGCATCGACAAGGCCGACATCGTCTACGTCGAGCTGGACGGCTACCCCGCCTCGGTCGGCCAGTCCGGCACTCGCCTGGTCCCGATCTACCACTCCCAGTTCGCCGAAGTGGTGAACCCGGTTCGCTCGATCCGTCCGGTCGACGTCCCCATGCTCAGCCCGATCACGGCGATCATCGGCAGCACCGGCGGCTACCCGTGGGTGCTGCGGTACACCAAGCTGTTCTCCGAGTACATCGTCTCGAGCAAGCAGTACATGTCCACCAAGGGCACCGGCTCCTACGGCATCCTCAGTAACCGGGTGCGGACGCTGAACGGACGGACGTACTACGACCGCGCCGTGGCGTGCTACCCGAAGGTGCTGGCCAAGCAGACCAAGAAGTTCCAGTCCGGCCCGCAGCAGATGTACTTCCCGTGGGCGTCCAGCGACGAAGAGGTCAGCACGTCGGTGTCGGGCAAGACGGCCAGCTTCGTGAGCGTCCCCTGGAAGAAGGGGAACACCTACCCGATGAGCTACACGTGGAGCGAGAAGTCCGGTCGCTACCTGCGTTCGGTGCCGTGGGGCAAGCATGTGATGGCCGACGGGACGCGGATCTCCTGCGACAACGTCCTGGTGATCAAGGCCAAGCAGGTGTTCGGCAAGATCTACCCCAGCGGGAGGATCGACGCCAACTACGGCGGCCACAGCGAGCCGATCCACGACATCATCGACACCAAGGGCACGTTCTACTACGCCAACGGCGGCAAGTACGTGAAGGGCACCTGGTCGAAGGGCAAGGTCAACGAGGTCTTCCAGTTCACCCTGGACGACGGCAGCCCGCTCAAGATGGCTCCCGGCCAGACCTTCGTCGAACTGCCGAACACCAGCGCGAAGATCACGATCAAGAGCTGAGCGCGGTTACGCCCGGCGCGAAGCCCGGGTGGCGTTGTCGGGACGCCGTGAGATCATCGCCGACGTGCGTCCCCTGCTCCGGATTCTCGGCGTCGCTCGCGAACTGCTCGCGTCCTACGCGGCGATCGTCGTGTCCGGCGTGCTCGTGGCCGCCACCGGACTGGCCGTCCCGTTCATCATCAAGGCGGCAACCGACGAGGTGGTCGCCTCGATGTCCGGCACCGGGGTCGGCGTCCCCGCGGTGCTGTGGCTGGCATTCCTGCTGCTGCTGGTCGATCTGGCGAACACCCTGATCACCAACGTCGGCGGCTACCTCGGCGACGTGATGGCGGTGCGGCTGCGCTCGATCCTCTCGCGGAACTACTTCGAGAAGCTGCTCCGGCTGCCCCAGCGCTACTTCGACTCCGAGCTCACCGGCACGATCATCTCCCGGCTGCAGCGCTCGATCACCGAGACCACCGGCTTCCTGAACATGTTCGCCAACAACTTCCTGCCGATGCTGCTCTCGCTGGCGGCCGCGCTGGTGATCATCGGCTGGTACTCGTGGTGGCTGGCCCTGCTGCTGTTGGCGGTGTACCCGCTGTTCACCTGGCTCACCGCGATCACCTCGAAGCGCTGGCAGCGGCTGGAGCGGGAGAAGAACGCCGAGTTCGACATCGCCGGCGGACGGTTCGCCGAGGTGGCCGGCCAGATCCGGGTCGTGAAGAGCTTCGTCGCAGAGCGGCGCGAGCTCGACCACTTCGCCGGGCGCTACGAGACCACGATCGCCCTGACCAAGGAGCAGTCCGCGTTCTGGCACCGGATGGACGTCGCCCGCCGCGGCACGCTCAACCTGATCTTCTTCGGCATCTACGCGATCATCTTCAGCCTCACGATCACCGGTGACTTCACCCTCGGCGTGATGGTGCTGCTGATCCAGCTGGTGAGCATGGCCCGGCAGCCGGTCCAGTCGATGAGCTTCCTGGTGGACGCATCGCAGCGGGCCATCACCGGCAGCCGCGACTACTTCCAGGTCATGGACGCCGCGGTGGAGTCGGCGGCCGTCGAGGCGGACGCGCCCCGTCCGGTCGAGCCGTCCACAGCCCCGGGCGAGCCGATCGTGGAGTTCTGCGACGCCCGGTTCGGCTACGGCGACGAGGTCGAGGTGCTCAAGGGCGTCAGCTTCGACGTCCGCCGTGGCGAGCGGGTCGCGTTCGTGGGCGAGTCGGGGGTCGGCAAGACCACCCTGTCCAGCCTGCTGCTCGGCCTCTACCCGCTGACCGGGGGCCGGTTGGTGGTGGACGGGCGCGACGTCGGCTCGATTCCCCTTCCCGAGCTGCGCGCCCAGGTCGGGGTGGTGTTCCAGGATCCGTCCCTGTTCTCCGGGACGATCCGGGAGAACATCGCCTACGGCCGCCCGGACGCGAGCGAGGACGAGATCGTCGAGGCCGCCCGCCGGGCCCACGCGCACGGCTTCATCATCGGGCTGCCCGGCGGCTACGACGCCGAGATCGGTGAGCGGGGTGTGAAGCTGTCCGGCGGCCAGAAGCAGCGGATCGCCGTGGCCCGGGCGCTGCTGAAGGACGCACCGATCCTCGTCCTCGACGAGGCGACCAGCTCGCTGGATTCCAAGGCCGAGCGGCTCGTCCAGGAGGGACTGGACGAGCTGATGGCCGAGCGCACCACGCTGATCATCGCCCACCGGCTGAGCACGATCAGTTCCGTCGACCGGATCATCACCCTCGCCGACGGACGGATCGACGAGATCGGGACCCCGGACGAACTCGCCCGCACCGGCGGCATCTACGCCGAGCTGCTCGAACTGCAGCACGCCGGCACCAAGGCCGGCCGCAGGCGCCTGCAGCGCTACGAGATCCTGGGCTGAGTCGCCTCCCGACCAGCCGTCCCGCGGGGGTGGGACCTCGACGACCTCAGGGCTGCCTCGGGCCGTGGACGTGCCCGCTCCTGCCCCGTCCCACGGCGGGCATTGGGGCGTGGCAGGATGGCGCGGTGAACCGAATCCGCCTGCTCGAGGCCGATGACGCGGAGGCGCTCGCCGCCGTCGTCGTCCGAAGCCGGGAGTTCCTCGAGCCGTGGGAACCCGTCCGTCCCGACCACTACTTCACAGTCGCGGGACAGTCCGACGTGATCGCCGACTCGTTGCGCCGCCACGCCGAGGGCACGCTGCTGCCCCAGGTGATCCTCGACGAGGCCGGGGCGGTCGTGGGCCGAATCAACCTGAACAACATCGTCCGCGGACCGTTCCAGTCGGCGAGCGTCGGCTACTGGCTCGCGCAGGAGGCCGGCGGGCGGGGGCTCGCCACCGCAGCCGTCGCCGAGATCGTCCGGGTCGCCTTCACCGAGGAGGGCCTGCACCGCGTCGAGGCCGGCACGATCCCGGAGAACTTCCGCTCGCAAATGGTGCTGCGGCGCAACGGTTTCACCCAGTTCGGCTACGCGCCGCGCTACCTCAACATCGCCGGCACCTGGGCTGACCACCGGCTCTTCCAGAAGCTCGCCGACGACTGAGGTGGCTGTGCCATGCTTCTAGGTGCAAGGGCAGGAGTGCCCACTGAGACGGAGAGCGCATGAGCGAGCAGGGGCTCGACGAGCCGGGCCCGAAGAAACGCATCCTGTTCCTGTTCTCGGACACCGGTGGTGGCCACCGTTCGGCGACCGAGGCGATGATCGAGGCGCTGGAGCTGGAGTTTCCGGGTCGGTTCGAGCCGCGGATGGTCGACTTCTTCCGTGAGTACTACCCCAGCCCGCTGCGGTTCGCGCCGGAGATCTACCCGCCGATCTCACGCGTTCCCCAGGCGTGGCGATTCACGTTCCGGGCCTTCGACAGCAAGGGAAGGGCGCGCGCGGTCACCCAGATCTCCTACCCGTACGTGCGCCGCGGCGCGAAGCGGCTCGTCCGGGAGAACCCCGCCGACCTGATCGTCTCGGTGCACCCGCTGGTGAACGCCCACCTCGTCCGGGCGATGCGACACTCGCCGATCCCTTACCTCACGGTGGTCACCGACCTGGTCTCGACCCACGCGCTCTGGTACGACCGGCGCGCCGACCTGGTCGTCGTTCCCACCGAGGAGGCCCGTGACAAGGCCGTCGAGTACGGCATCGCCGAGGGCAACCTGCGGGTGATCGGCCTGCCGGTCGCGGATCGGTTCAGCAAGTCCCTGGACGACCGGAAGGCCTGGCGGGAGCGGATGGGTTGGCGGGTCGACCTGCCGGTGATCCTCCTGGTCGGCGGCGGGGACGGCATGGGTCCGCTGAAGCGGGTGGCGAAGGCCGTCAACGAGGCGCGGCTGAAGGCGACGCTGGTCGTGATCTGTGGACGCAACGCCGAGCTCAAGGCGGATCTCGAGAAGGTGGACTGGAAGCTGCCCGTGCACCTGTACGGGTTCACCACGGAGATGCCGCAGTTCATGGCCGCGTCCGACATGCTCGTCACCAAGGCAGGCCCGGGCACGATCAGCGAGGCGTTCATCAGCGGTCTCCCGCTGGTGCTGTACGCCCGGCTGCCCGGCCAGGAGGACGGCAACGTCAGCTACGTCGAGAAGCTGCGGGCAGGGGTGTGGGCACCCCGTCCGCGCGAGGTCGTGGACGCCCTGCGCCGCTGGGTGGACGACCCCGCTGCACGGCAGCGGGCCGCCGAGGCGAGCCGGCGCGCGGCCAAGCCCGACGCTGCGCGCCAGATCGCCCGGCTGATCGCGGATCAGGTGGGCATCGAATCCTGACGGTCACGGCCTGTCCTCAGCCCGCTCACAGGGACGCTTGGGAAGGGTCGCTACGCTCGAAGGTCGGACGTTCGAGGATGTGACACGGGTAGTGATCGAAGAGAAGCAGGAACCCCCCAGGGAGAAGGAACCGATCAGGGTCTCCTTCTCCCTCCCGCAGATCACCGGAGGTGCGCTCGCGGCCGCCACGGCTGCAGCGATCGGCTCGCAACTGGGAGTGGCCGGCACGATCCTCGGCGCGATGGTCGCCAGCATTGTCGGCGGGGTCGCGGGCACCCTCTACAGCGCGGGCATCGATCGCACCCACCGCAGGGTGAGTGATGCGATCCTGCGTGGTTACGACCGGCTGCGCCACGACCCGTCCCACGACCCGGACGAGTTGCGCGTGCTCGAGGCGGACGGCGGCGCGACCCGGGTGCTGCCGGGTGCGGGCACCGCGGGGGACGCGCCCACGCAGGTGCTGCCCGGCTTCGACGACACCGTCTTCCGACCCGGACCGGACGCGACCCGCGCAGAGCCGGCGCCGGTGCCGTCCGAGACCCCGCGCAGGCGCACGCCGGTGCGGACGGTGATGGCCCTGACGGTGGGCGCGATGTTCCTGGTCGCACTGTCGGTGATCACCGTGGTCGAGCTCGGGCTCGGCCATTCGCTGGGTGGCGGCTCCGGCACGACGGTCGGGCAGGTCGTGCAGCCGCGATCGAGCGTGAAGCCCACCCCGACGCCGACCGCCACGCCAACGCCCACCGCCACCGCGACTCCGACCGCGACCGAGACCCCGACGGCGACCGAGACCCCGACCGCGACGACGGACCCCACGGCGACCCCGCCCACCGCGTCCGTAACCCCGACCGCGATCAGCACCGAAACCTCGGTGCCGGCGGGCAACGCGCAGCCCAGTCAATCCGCCCAGCCCGTGGGCTGAGCCCGGACGACCCGGATCCCCATCCCGGGGACGGTTCCCTTCCCGTTCACGTGTCGACCGGCGCAGGCGTCCTGGGGACGGTTCCCTTCCCGTTCAGCTGTCGACAAGGGACGATGCGCGGTGAACGGGAATGGGGACAGACCCTTGAACGGGAAGGGAACCGTCCCCGTGAACGTGAACGGAAACGGAACCGTCCCCGTGAACGGAAACGGAACCGTCCCCGGGGAAGGGAGCCGGACGATCCTGCGAACGGCGGGCTCAGTCGAAGCTGTTCACCAGGAAGGCGGCAGCCCGGGTGACGTACTCGCCGAACTCGGCGCGCTCGGCGTCGGGCAGGGCGAGAGTGTCGAGGGCGGCGTTCATGTGCCGCAGCCAGCGGTCACGCATGTCGGACGTCACCGCGAACGGCGCATGCCGGATCCGCAGCCGGGGGTGGCCGCGGGTCTCGGAGTACGTGTGCGGGCCGCCCCAGTACTGCTCCAGGAACATCCGCAGGCGTTCGGCCGCGGCAGCGAGGTCGTCATCGGGGTAGAGCGCGCGCAGCGGGGGATCGGAAGCCACCCCGCGATAGAACTCGTCAACGAGCCGCACGAAGGTCTCGTGTCCGCCGACGCGGTCGTAGAGCGGGTCCGGTGCGTCCATCCGCCCATTCTGGGTGACCCGGCTCCCGGACGCCACCGGGGGCTACGCTGCTGCGGTGAAGCCAACCCCCCGTGGCCGGCTGGCGGCCATCGCGCTGATCCTCCCGCTCGCGCTCTCGGCGTGTGCCGCGGGCTCGGCACGCGAGGTGGCGGTCTCGACCGGTTCGACCGGTCGGGCAGGGCAGCCGGCCAGCCCGGCCCGGGACTCCACCAGCACAGCGAGTGCCCCCGACGACTGGGCGCTGTCCGTCAGGCTCGGCAGCGGTGCGAGCCTGGGTGGAAAGCAGGTGTTCCCGTCCGACAACCCGTGGAACACGCCGGTCGATGACGCGGCGGTCGACCCGAACTCGGACGCGCTGATCGCCTCCATCGGCGGCAATCTGCACGCTGACTTCGGCGCGCACTGGAACGGCGGACCCTTCGGCATCCCCTACATCGTGGTGAAGGGCAGCCAGAAGAAGGTGAAGGTGAAGTTCGGCTACGCCGACGAGAGCGACAAAGGGCCCTACCCGATCCCGAAGAACGCGCCGATCGAGGGCGGCTCTGCGGCAAGGGGCGATCGGCACGTGATCGTGCTCGACCGCACCCACTGGAAGCTCTACGAGCTGTACGACGCGCACCGCAAGGCAGGCGGGAAGTACTGGACGGCAGGTTCTGGTGCGATCTTCGATCTGAACTCCGACGCGCTGCGTCCGGCCGGCTGGACGAGCGCGGACGCAGCCGGCCTGCCGATCTTCCCCGGACTGGTCCGCCACGACGAGGTGAAGGCCGGCGTGATCACCCACGCGCTGCGCTTCACCGTCGCGCAGACCCGGCGAGCCTACGTCTCGCCGGCCCGCCACTACGCCAGCAGCAGCACCGATCCGAATCTGCCGCCGATGGGCATGCGAGTGCGGCTGAAGGCGGGATTCGACATCTCCGGCTTCCCGACCCAGGCGCGGGTGGTGCTGCAGGCGATGAAGACCTACGGCATGATCGTGGCCGACAACGGCTCGAACTGGTTCGTCTCCGGCGCCCCCAGCAAGTACTGGGACGACACCGCGCTGAACACCCTCAAGACCGTGCCGGGCAGTGCGTTCGAGGTCGTCGCGATGGGTGCCGTCACGACCGGGTAGCCGCACTTCGCAGGTCGCAACCCGCCGGGCATTACCGTCCGTTTCGGATGGTGGGTTACCGTCGGGGGCATGGGAGGAGCGGTTCGGGCGGTTGGCGTGCTCATGGGGCTCGCCTTGCTGGCCGGAACGGCACAGCAGGCACCGCCTCCCTCCGCCCTGGCGAGCGCGCCCGCAGTCGCTCCCGGCCGGATCCAGGCCTCTGGTCTGGCAGTGCTGTTGCCCTCCGGCGCCGCGACATCCTCGGACGGAGCCGCCACACCGTCGGATGGGTCCGGTGGGCCCCCGGCGTCCGGCCCCGAGTCCCCGGACTGTTCAAAGCTCAAGTGCGTTGCCCTCACCATGGACGACGGCCCGGTGCCGCAGACGGCGAAGCTGCTGAAGCTGCTGCGCAAGGAGCACGCACACGCCACCTTCTTCGTGGTCGGCATGAACGCCAAGCGCCACCCCGCGATCGTGCGGCAGATGGTGGCCGACGGCAACGCGGTCGGCAACCACTCGTGGGACCACCCGCAGTTCTGGAAAGTCAGCAAGAAGAAGATCCGCCAGGAGCTGGCCCGGACCGACAAGCTGCTCAAGAAGCTCACCGGCTCGCGTCCGATGCTCGTGCGCGCACCCTTCGGTGAGGTGGACGCCCGCGTCCGCGCGATCACGAAGTCGCGGGGGCAGGTGCTGGTCCAGTGGAGCGTCGACCCGGTGGACTGGCGCGACCGCAACCCCAAGCTGGTCACCAAACGGATCCTGAAGCAGGCCCGGCGGAACTCGATCATTCTCAGCCACGACATCCGTCCGACCACGCGGAAGGCCTACGCCGGCATCATCCGCGGGCTCAAGGCGAGGGGTTTCACCCTCGTCACCGTTCCGGAACTGCTCGGCGTGCACGCGAAGCCGGGCCACCTCTACTTCCACGGCTGACCACCCGGTTCCGTCCGACCGCTTGTCGCGATCTGCCCGCTCATCGCGTCCCGGATGCCTCCCCTGTCACAGGTGGCGGCGCGCGTGGTCGGATCGCGACAGCCGTGCCCGCTCATAGCGGGCGAGGGCTTCGACACGCTCGGCGGCGTGGTCGACGATCCGGACGGGATAGCCGTGCGCGTAGCCATCGGGCACCTGCCACGGACGGTGGGCCGCTGCTCCTGCGAGGTGCGCGAGCTCGGGTATCCAGCGCCGCACGTACACGCCGTCCGGGTCGAACCGCTCGCCCTGGGAGATCGGGTTGAACACCCGGTAGTACGGTGCCGCGTCGGTGCCGGTGCCGGCGACCCACTGCCAACCGTGGCTGTTGGACGCGAGGTCGCCGTCGATCAGGTGGGCAAGGAAGTGCTCTGCGCCGTGCGGCCACCACACGTGCAGGTCCTTGGTGAGGAAGCTCGCCGTGATCATCCGCACCCGGTTGTGGATCCAGCCGGACGCGAGCAGCTGCCTCATGCCGGCGTCCACGATCGGATAGCCGGTGCGTCCCTCGCGCCAGGCCTCGAAGCGGGCGTCCGGTTCGTCGTAGGCGACCTCGAGCGGATTCAGGTCGGACGCCAGCGATCCCGGGTGGTGGTGCAGGACATCGGCGTAGAACTCCCGCCACGCCAGTTCGGTGATGAATCGCTGGGCGCCGTCGCCCTGGCGTCCGGCGAGGTCGGCCAGGAGCGTGCGCGGGTGCAGCACGCCGAACTTCAGGTAGGCGGAGAGCCGGGACGTGCCGTCCAGCGCGGGCAGATCCCGGCGCTCGTCGTAGTGGGCCAGCTCCCTCGACCGGAATTCCTCCCAACGGGCCAGCGCCGCCTCCTGCCCGGCAGGCGGCAGCTCGATCGGGCAGGCGGCAAGGGCCGCGTCCACGGCGTCCCATGCGGACGCGTCGCTGGGTGCGTCGGTCAGGGCGAGCGGGTCGGGTTCCACGGCGGGGTCGCTCCAGCCGTGCGTCCGCCACGCCCTCAGGAACGGGGTGAACACCCGGTAGCCGTCCCCGGCAGCGTTCCGCACCCGTCCGGGGGTGACGGCGTAGGGCGAGCCTGTGCCCACCCAGGCCACGCCGATCGCTTCGAGGGCCGCCCGGACGGCCGCGTCTCGTGCCGCTCCGCCCGGCTCGGTCTCGACCGAGGTGTGCACCTCGCGGGCTCCCACCTCGAGCGCCAGGGCAGGGATCACCGTGCGCGGGTCGCCCCGGAGCAGGCACAGGTGCCCGTCATAGCTCGCCTCGAGGGCGCGCAAGGTGGCGGCGAGCCAGCCACGGCGCACGGGCCCGGCGGGATCGAGGAACTCCGGATCCAGCACGAAGACGGGCAGAACCGGTCCGCTCGCGGCCGCGGCGACCAGCGCCGGATGGTCGCTCCGACGCAGGTCGCGCCGCAGCCAGAGCAGGGAGGGCCTGCTCACCGCGCCCCTGCTGCTTCCGCGGCGAGGAGCGTGGCGGCTGCCCCGATGGAGTGGCCGAGCCGGCCGGCGGGCGCACCGACCAGGTGCTGGTAGCGGCCGCCGATCCGGACCGGGACCGCGTCTCCCTCTGCGAGCCGGTCGACCACGGCGGAGGCGGCGGCGGCGTCGCGCCGGCGCGGGGCGTTGGTGACCGCGAGCCGCGGCTTGAGTCGCACGGCGGCGTCCGTCCATGCGTCCAGCGGCACCTCCGCGCCAAGGTAGACGACGGGCAGCCCGGCGCGCGCGACGGCGACGGCGAACGCGAACAGGCCCAGCTGGTGTTCGACGCCGGGCGGCGTGCCGATCAGCACCGGGTGCCCGCCGTGGCGCTGGGGCGTCGCGTCCATGATCACGGAGAGACGCCGGCTCACCGTGTTGGCGACGAGGTGCTCGCCGGCGACGGACACCGTGCCGGTCGCCCAGGCGCGTCCGAGTCGCTCGAGGGCGGGCATCAACCAGTGGTCGGCCACCGCGTCGAACGGTCCTCGCGAGAACCGGTCGCCGACCTCGCGGGCGACCCGCCCGGCGTCCAGTTCGGCGGCGGCCTCGATCAGGTTCTGGTAAGGGTCGACGTCCCTGCCGAACCGGCCCAGGGCCACCTCCTGAGCCGCTGTCCGGGGGGCCCAGCCCGCCGCGACCAGGCGGTGCATCGCCGTGATCCGGGCCAGATCCGCGTCGTCGTAGACCCGGTAGCCGGATTCCGTCCGGGAGGGGCGCAGTAGGTCGTAGCGACGTTCCCAGGCCCGCAGGGTGTGTTCCGGGACGCCGGTGAGCGCCGCGGCCCTCCGGATCGTCAGCGGCTCGGCACCAGAGTGATGGACGGGGCGATTCACGGACGACAGATTACTCACTTTGTCCAAGGTTGGCCGGTCGGTTTGTGGCGCTGCAATGCCGCCTGGTTGCGAGCCTGTCGAATCTTCTCGTTGAACGATGGGGACGGTTCCTGCGAACGGTATTGGGGACGGTTCCTGCGAACGGTATTGGGGACGGTTCCTGCGAACGGTATTGGGGACGGTTCCTTTCCGGTTCGGTGAACGGGACAGGAACCGTCCCTCCGGGAGCGCATTCGGGTGAACGGGAAAGGAACCGTCCCCGTGAACGGGAAAGGAACCGTCCCCAGGATCGGGGTCAGGCGATCCAGCGCTCCCGAGGCCAGCCGTTGGTCTGCACCACGACGCCGCCGGCGTGCACGAGTCGGGCGGGCAGTTCCCGCTGGGTGAGCCAGCGGGGGGCGCCATCGCCCATCCCGATCGCGGCACCGGCCGCCGAACTCGCGCGCTCGCAGGTCCGGGCGGCGACGGTCACGCTGCGCCACTCCGCGGATGCGGACGAGCGCGTGGCCAGGCCGCCCGGCCATCCCATCGAGATCACCGGGTGGCGGTGCGGCCTGGCCTGGCCGTCGTCGACCTCGACCTGCCAGCCGCCCTCCGGCACCTCGCCACGCACGGCGATGTCGCCGCCGAGGTTCACCAGGCAGCCGACGCCGAGGACGTCAGCGCAGTCCCGGGCGATCCAGTCCGCCGCCCACCCCCGCACGCTCAGGCCGATGTCGAGGACGGTCCCGGCCGGGACGGTCACCGAAGCGGCGTCGAGATCGAGGACGCTCGCCTCCCAGCCGGGAGCGACCAGGCCTTCGGTGAACTCGGCGGCCCGGCGCGTCGCCGCGAGCGCGTGCGCCAGGATGCGTCCGACACGCTGCGGACGCCCGATCGCGAGTCCGGCCAGTTCCGAACCTGCTCCCGTACAGGCCGCCTCCAACTCCTCCACCCGGCTGCGGGCGAGGGCCGCGACCCCGGGCAGGTCCTCCTCGCGCACCGTCAGCACCTCGCACCAGGTGCCCAGTGCATCCCAGGCGCCCTCGCCCTCCATCAGGCGGCACCCCCGGTGCGGGTGTGCACGCGTCGGCTGCCCGCGCGGATCCGGACAGCCTCGGGGTAGTCGGTCACGGTGCCGGTGGCGACAACAGCGGTCTCGGTGGACGCCGCGGAAGGCGCGAGCGTGAACCACCCGGCCACACCGAATGTCGCCCCCAGGATCCCGAGTCCGACACCGGCTACCCGGAGCGCCGAATTGCTGCGGACCTTGTCGTCGTTGGGCTGCTCCATGGCCCAACCCTCGACCCCGGGGATGTGGGCCGGCTGTGGGCCGGCTGGCGGTTCGCTGCAAGCGTCCGGACGCTGCGTCCGCTCAGGACGGCGCTCCCGCGGTCACGCTGATTCCTGAACCGTCGTCGGCCTGCAGCGACTCTCCCCGGACGCGCTTGGCGATCCGGCTCAGCGCGACGTCGGTGATGTTCAGGAAGCTCGCGAGGTCTCGCTGGGTGACCCGCTGGACGAGTCCCGGGTGCTCGCGCAGCAGCGAGCGGTAGCGCTGTTCGGGAGTGGCTCGCAGCCATCCGGCGTCCGCCTGGAGAGTGGTGGCGTGCATCAGTGCGATCGTGGTGATGAGCCGCGCCCACTGCAGGTGCTGGGTCGAGAGATGGTCGATCACCCGATAGTTGACCCGCAGCAGCAGGCCCGGCTCGATCGCCGTGACCGTGTGGACGGTCTCGGCCTCGACCGCAGCGCGCAGGGTCTCCGAGCGGGGGTGAAGGCCGCGGGATGCCACCCTGCGGACCCCGTCCACGCCCAGCGCCGACATCGAGGCCAGCACGTCGCCCTCCTCGGGAAAGAAGACCGTGGTGAGCCGGCCCTCGCTGAGCATCTGCGCCCTGAACAACCCTCGCTGCACGAAGTAGATGTAGGGATTGTGCTCGCCGGCACTGAAGAGCACCGCGCCCGGCTCGACGCGTACCACCCTGACGTTGCTGGCGAACAGATCCCACTGCGGCAACTCGCAGCCGGCGTACGCCTCGAGCAGCAGGCGGAGGCTGCGCATCGCGTGGCCGGTGGCTCCGTCGACGATCATCGGGGTCCTCCTCGTCCGGTACGAACCGCTGACGCCTCCCAGCAATTCATCGCATGATGTGTCTGCTTGATCGAGGTCAATCCATCCCGTTCGAACCTTGACACAGGTTAGCTGCTAGCTGGCCCGGCTGCGGGGGGTCTGAGAGGTTTCTAGCTGCTTGGAAGGGGAAATGCGTGACGTCGGCCCGTCCGAGGGGAGAAGGATAGGGTGTGACGGCGTCCGCGCACTGCTCTTTTCGTTGTGGGGCGCATCTGGGAAGCGCGGATACTGAACTTCAGGCGAACCTCGGGGCTCTCGGCCCCGGGCGGCGACGATGGGTGGCGGCCCGTCGGCGGTCTGCCGGAGTCGAGAAGCGAACTGAGCTCGGCTCCCCAATTGAGCCGGTTCGCGGGTGGGCGCTCGGACTTCGGTTCGGGCGCCCACTTAGGTTCAGGAGCTCACTGGTGCTCAGGCGTCCACCGCCGGCCCGCGAGCGGATCTGGGTTGTGCGCCTCAGCCCAGCGGGACCAGATTCCGCACGACCGCGAACGCCACGCCCGCAGTGCCCAGCACGGCGTACCAGAGGCGTTGGTCGCCCCATCGCGCGGGGAACCGGAGCCGCGGCCCGCCGAGCAGCTCTGCGACCCCGATGATGCCGGCGAGCAGCAGCCCGACCAGCAGGACGAATACGAACTGGTTGGCAGCCCAGGCCGCGGCGACGTCGCCGCGGAGCAGGTACGCCCCGAGGGTGGTGGCTCCGCAGAAGGGGCAGAGAGTGTGGGTGAGGACGCGCCAGGGGCACGGGATTCCGTAGCCGCTGAAGGCGTACACCGCGCTGAGGGAGAGCCCGACCGCGCCGAACATGACCGCCGCCCGCACCCGGGACCGGGTGGTGACGGTGGGGGAATCTGACCGATTCGGCACGCCGTCATTATCGCTCCATACCCTGAGGGAGCCCCGACGGCCCTAGGATCAGTCGCATCATCCATCTAGGGAGAGAGCATGTCCGACCAGAATCCGACCACGCCGGACCCGAGCGACGCCGTTCCTGGCTACGAGCCCCCTGCTGCTTCTGAGCCCACCGCCCCCGCCGGGCCGCCGGCCTACACCCCGCCGGCCGCGCCTGAGCCGCCGGCCTTCACTCCGCCTCCTGCGGGTGGTTACGAGCCGCCGGCTGCGACTCCGCCGGTCTACACCCCGCCTCCTGCGGGTGGTTACGAGCCGCCGGCTGCGACTCCGCCGGTCTACACCCCGCCTCCTGCGGGTGGTTACGAGCCGCCGGCCGCGACTCCGCCGGCCTACACCCCGCCTCCTGCGGGTGGCTACCCGCCGCCGCCAAGTGCTGGTTTCCCCGAGCCGCCCGGTCCGGGGGCGTACCCGCCGCCCGCGTCCGGCTACACCGATCCGAACGCCGCCTACGGCGGCTACCCGATGGCGATGCCTCCGGTGGGTGGTGCGCTGGTGGACTGGCCCAAGCGCGCGCTGGGTGGCCTGGTCGACTATGTGGCTGCGGGCATCGTGCTCAGCATTGTCGCCGGCGTGTTGAACAACGTGTCGAGCACGCTGGGCACACTGGTGAACGCCGTCCTGGGCATCGCGTGGATGTGCTACCTCGGTTACAAGAGCGGCACCACCGGTGTCACCTTCGGACGCAGCATCGCGAAGACGAAGCTGATCAGTGCCGAGACCGGCCAGCCGATCGGCGTGACGAACGGCATCATTCGTCAGTTCGCGCACATCATCGACTCGATCATCTGCTACGTCGGTTGGCTCTTCCCGCTGTGGGACGCGAAGAAGCAGACGATCGCCGACAAGATCATGAAGACCGTCGTGGTCGACAACTCCACCGACCCGAACGCCGGCACCTACAACTGGGGCTGAGCGGTCCGAACCACTGACGAGCCGGCCGGGACGTTGCGTCCCGGCCGGTTCTGCGTCCGTCCTCGAACTGGTCGGCCTTCGGGGACGGTTCCTTTCCCGTTCGCGGGGACGGTTCCCTAACCATTCATTCGGCCCGTCATCGGTGGAGAGTGAACGGGAAGGGAACCGTCCCCTTCCTGCCCGGGGTGAACGGGAAGGGAACCGTCCCCTTCGTTCGGGGAGCCGTTCGCGTCCGACCACACCGGGCGCCGGGACGGGAGCGACCAGCCGCAGGCGGGGACGCGTGTACTCCGCTCAGGGCTCGAAGCGGTAGCCGACACCGGGCTCGGTGATGAAATGCCGTGGCCTGCCAGGGGAGTCCTCGAGCTTGCGGCGCAGCTGGGCGAAGTAGACCCGCAGGTAGTTGGTCTCCTTCTCGTACCCCGGCCCCCACACCTCGGCCAGTAGCTGGGCCCCCGACACGAGCGTCCCGGGGTGGCGCACCAGCGCCTCCACGAGGTGCCACTCGGTCGGGGTCAGGCGTACCTCCGCACCGTTGCGGACCGCCCGCTTGGCCGCCAGGTCGAGGGTGAAGGACGGTGTGGTCACCAGCGGCCCCACGGCGAGGTCCTGCACATCAGCGCGCCGCAGCGCGGCCCGGACGCGGGCGACGAGCTCGTCCATTCCGAACGGTTTCGTGACGTAGTCGTCGGCCCCGAGGTCCAGTGCGCGGACCTTCTGGGCCTGGCTGTCGCGGGCAGACAGCACGATGATCGGCACCTGCGACCAGCCGCGCAGGCCGGCGATCACATCCGCGCCGTCGAGGTCGGGCAGGCCGAGGTCGACGATGACGAGGTCGGGCGGGTTCGCCGCGGCGGCGCGCAGTGCGGACGCACCGGTGCCGACTCCCTCGACCTCGTAGCTGCGGGCCTTCAGGTTGATGGTGAGCGCCCGGCGCAGCGCCGATTCGTCCTCAACGATCAGTAGTCGCGGCATCGGCGACCTCCAGGCTCACGGTCATGGTCAGGCCCCCGCCCGGGGTCGGGGACGGTGTGAGGGTACCGCCCATCGCCTCGGTGAAGCCGCGGGCGATCGCCAGCCCCAGCCCGACGCCTGTGGTGGCGCGGTCGCCGAAGTGCTGGAACGGCGCGAAGATCTCGGCGAACCGCTCCGGTGCGACCCCGGGGCCGTGGTCGACGACCCGGACGGCGACCCGCGTGCCCACCTGCTCGGCCTCCACCCGCACCTTGGCGCCCGCAGGCAGGTGCCGGTCCGCGTTCGCGACCAGGTTCGCCAGCACCCGCTCGAGCAGGCCCGCGTCGGCGTGGATCAGCGGCAGATCCTCCGGAATCGCCAGCTCGACCCGGTTCTCGCCCAACCGCAGGACGCCGGCGAGCACCTCCAGGAGCGCGGTCGGCCGCGCGTGCACCGACAGCGCCCCCGCCTGCAGCCGGCTGGCGTCGAGCAGGTTGCCGATGATCGCGTTCAGGCGTCCGGCATGTTCCTCGATGGTCGCGAGCAGTTCGGCCTGGTCTTCCGGGTCGAGCTGGATGTCGGTCTGGCGCAGTGTGGACGCGGCGGCGGTGATCGTGGCCAGCGGGTTGCGCAGGTCGTGGCCGACGGCGGCCAGCAGGCTGGAGCGCAGCTCGTCGATGTGCGCCAGCTCCTCGGCCCGCCGGGCCTGCTCGGCCAATTGCTGGGTGCGCCACAGGCGCCCGGCCGTGAGGGCCAGGGAACTCAGCAGGCCGCGGTCCTCGCCGAGGCGTTCGGGGCCGGAAAGCTCGAGGCTGAGGTGCTCCCCTGCGGGCACGACGAGCCGGGTGTCGTCCGGCTCCGCGGCGCCAGAGGAGACCAGCACCCGTCCGGCCTCGATCAGCCGCGCCTCGTGCATGCCGTAGATGGCGCGGGCCTCGGACAACGCCAGCTCCACCGAATTCGGACCGTGGTCACGGCTGCCCAGCTCGGCGAGCCACTCCGCTTCCAGCCGCCCGCGCTCGGTGCGTCCGCGGGCGCGCGCGCCGACCTCCGTGACCACACCGACCAGTGCGGCCACCGCGGCGAAGATCACCAGGTCGATCAGTTCTGAGCCGTTCGCGACCAGCAGGCTGCCGTAGGGGCGGGTGAAGAAGAAGTTGGCCAGACCGAAGCTGACCGCGGACGCGACCAGCGCGGGCAGCACCCCGCCCAGCACGGACGCGGCGACAGAGATGAGCACGAACACGAGCAGCACGGTGTCGAGGCCGAGGCTCTCCCGCATGGGTGCCAGCAGGAGGGTGAGCAGGACCGGGGCGAGGCAGGCCACGCCGAATCCGTAGAGCTGGCGCCGCCGGGAGATCCGGGAAGCCAGGCCGCTCGCCGGCGCGGGCGTGCTGATCTGCTGGCTCACCTTCCTGAGCTTGCCAGACTCCGATCACCTTCGCTGCGCCGACCGCCCCGCGGAGACTCCGCTACGGCCGCGGCGGGACGCGACGGCCGGGCGTCCCGTGCCTCGGGGGGAACGGCCACCTCGGCGCTCGTGCCCGGACGCTCGAGCACGTACGGCTCGGCCGAGGTCAGCTGGTACGGCACGCTGGTGACCATCACGCCCGGCATGTAGAGCAGACGGGTCTTCAGCCGCAGCGCGCTCTGGTTGTGCAGGATCTGTTCCCACCAGTGACCGACGACGTATTCGGGGATGAACACCTCGACGACGTCCCTCGGCCCGACGTGGATCTTCGCGAGGTAGTCGAGCACGGGTTCGGTGAGGTCCCGGTAGGGCGACTGGACGATGGTCAGGGGAACCTGGATGTCCCGCGTCGCCCACTCCTCGGTGAGCTTGCGCGTCCGCTGCGGGTCAGTGTCGACCCGCAGCGCGGTGATCGTGGCGGGACGCAGCGCGCGGGCGAACGCCAAGGCCTTCAGCGACGGCTCGTTCAGCTGGCTGATCAGGACGATCGCGTGGATCCGGCTGGGCAGCGTGATGCCGGCCGCCTTCGGCGTGAGCTGCCGGGAGACCCGCTGGTAGTGGCGGTGGATCCGGGTCATCACGAAGAAGAGCACGGGCATGGCGATCACGACGAGGTAGGCGCCGTGGGTGAACTTGGTGATCAGCACGATCACGAGCACGACCGCGGTGGCCAGCGCGCCGACGGCGTTCACCAGCATCGACCCGATCAGCTTCGGCGACCAGCCGTGCTCGGCGGCGTGGCGTCGCCAGTAGACGACCATCCCGGTCTGGCTGAGCGTGAACGAGACGAACACGCCCAGGATGTACAGCTGGATCAGCCGGGTCACCGAGCCGTTGAAGGCGACGATCAGCAGTGCCGCGATCGAGGCCAGGATCAGGATCCCGTTGCTGAACACCAGGCGGTCGCCGCGGCGTCCCAGCTGCTTGGGCAGGAACCGGTCCTCGGCAAGGATGGACGCGAGGATCGGGAAGCCGTTGAAGGCGGTGTTCGCGGCGAGCACGAGGATCAGGGTGGTGAAGCCCTGGACGGCGAAGAATCCCCAGCTGTTGTTCCCGAACACGGCGGCGGAGAGCTGTGCGAGCACGGTCCGTTGCTCGTAGCCGTGGGGGACATTCGTGAGGCTGTCCAAGCTGTCGGCGATGTGCACACCGGCGACTGTGCTCAGCACCGAGATGCCCAGCATCATCGAGATGCTCAGTCCGGCCATCGTGAGCAGGGTGATCGCGGCGTTGCGTGCCTTCGGCTTGCGGAAGGTCGGCACGCCGTTGCTCACGGCCTCGACCCCGGTCAGCGAGGTGCAGCCCGACGCGAACGCGCGCAGCAGCAGGATGATCAGGGCGGCTCCGGCCGGGCTCGCATCGACGAAGCCGAGGTGGGCGGACTCCGCGACGGGAGCGTGGCCACCCAACACGTTCCAGAAGCCGACGCCGAGCATGACGAAGACGCTCACGATGAAGCCGTAGGTGGGGATGGCGAAGAGGGTGCCGGACTCGCGTACCCCACGCAGGTTCATCACCATCAGTACGACGATGAACAGCAGCCCGAGTTCGACGCTGTGAGTGCGCAGTTGGGGGAACGCGGAGACGAAGTTCTCCACGCCGGACGCCACCGATACCGCGACCGTCATCACGTAGTCGACCAGCAGGGCGGCCGCCGCGACGAGGGAGGCGTTCCGTCCGAGGTTCGCGCGGCTGACCGCGTAGGCGCCGCCCCCGTCGGGGTAGGCGTGGCAGGTCTGTCGGTAGCTCAGCGTGACCAGGCCGAGCAGCGACACCACGACCACCGCCACCCAGGGGGTGAGCAACACCATGGAGGCGCCACCGAGGGCCAGAACGAGGATGATCTCCTGCGTGGCGTAGGCGTTGGACGAGATCGGGTCGGAGCAGTACACCGGTAGGGCGAGGCGCTTGGGCAGCAGGGTCTCGTGCAACTGGGTGGAGCGCATCGGGTTGCCGACGAGCAGTCGCTTGGGCACGCGGAACGTGGTCACGATTCCAGCCAACGCGCCCGTCCGTCGCGATTCCACTTCCTTGACGCGTCCCTAACGCCGCCGGTGCCGACCTTGACGCGTCCTTGACGGGGTTCGGTTCCGGGGACGGTTCCTGTTCGGTTCGCGGGGACGGTTCCCTTCCCGTTCGCAGGGACGGTTCCTGTTCGGTTCGCGGGGACGGTTCCCTTCCCGTTCACCCGGATTCGACGCCGATCAGGCCACCGCGCGCGCCGTCCACTCGCCCGCGATGTGTACCCGTCGAACGCGGGAGTTGCTCAGCCCGGTAGCTCTCGCGATCTGCGCGTAGGAGACCGACCGCGTCCGCAGTTCGCAGATGGCCCGGCGTTGGGCGTGCAGGCTGAGGTAGCGGAAGTCCTCAGCGGAGCGAGCTCCACAGGCGTGCGCGAGCATCAGGCCAACCTCGTCCTCGGTGTACCTCGGCAGCCGGTGGGTCTTCGAGTCCTCGATGGACGAAACGGTCCGGACGGACGCAGCCTGGTCCATCGCCCCCGGCGGCATGAGCCGCCGGAGTTCAGCCTCATCAACCAGGGATGGCCGGCCCAGGAACCGTCGGCTGCTCCACCGGTACTTCTCGGCGCTCGGCGCGAGGCCGGCTTCGACGGGGTTGTCCCACACGTACCTGATCACCGAGACGAAGTACGCGTCGTCTTCGACCGGCTCGCTCCGGAACCGATCCTGGAAGAGGTGACCCACCCGTCCGTACTTTCGGTTGAACCAGCCCGCGTACCGGACGCCGAGGCGCTTGATCACAGCCCCGATCGGTTCGTCGGCGATGCGCAGCACGAGGTGCACGTGGTTGGGCATGAGGCAGTACGCCAGCACCCGGCAGCCCGAGAGCTTCCTGGTCTGGTCGAGCGCGAGCAGGAACCTGTCGCCGTCCTCCTCTTCCAGGAAGATGGCGTCGCGGTTCACCCCGCGCATCATCACGTGGTAGATCCCTGACTCGGCGATCCTTCTGGCACGACGGGGCATCCCCGGTCCTCCTCTGCGTTCGCGGTTGACGCGGCGAGCTTAGGAACGCTGGACGGTGATGGCAGGGTCTGGATTCGGATCTGTGGACAACTTCGCCATTTGGCGAAACGGCTGTGGACGGCTGAACGGGGGTGAACGGGATGGGAACCGTCCCCGGGTAGGGGTGAACGGGAAGGGAACCGTCCCCGGAACCTCCCCGGAACCTCGGAACCTGCGGCGGGTGGGGGTGAACGGGAAGGGAACCGTCCCCATTTCCGTTCGGTGGGGACGGTGACTAGCGTGGCGGCGTGCGCGCGTTGGTGAAGACGGCCCCAGGGCCAGGCCTGGAACTCATCGAGGTACCCGAACCGGACTGCGGTCCCGACCAGGTGAAGATCCGGGTGCTGCGCGCCGGGCTCTGCGGCACGGACCTACACCTCGAGTCCTGGGATGACTGGGCCGCGTCCACCGTGATCGCGCCACTGACCATCGGGCACGAGTTCTACGGCGAGGTCGTTGAGGTCGGGCACGAGGTGACCGGCATCACGCCGGGCGACCACGCGTCCGGCGAGGGCCACATCGTGTGTGGACGCTGCCGCAACTGCCGGGCCGGCCGCCGCCACCAGTGCATCCACACCGTCGGGCTCGGCGTGAACACCCACGGTGCGTTCGCCGACTACGTGGTGCTGCCCGCGTCCAACGTCTGGCTCCAGCCGGACGCGATCGACGCAGAGCTCGGCGCCATCTTCGACCCCCTCGGCAATGCCACCCACACAGCGCTGCAATGGCCTGTCGTCGGCGAGGACGTGCTGGTCACCGGCGCGGGCCCAATCGGCGTGATGGCCGCGGCCATCGTCCGGCACGCCGGCGCCAAGCACGTCGTCGTCACCGACATCAGCGACTACCGGCTCGGCCTGGCGAAGGCCGCCGGCGCCGATCTGTGCGTGAACGTCGCCCGCACCCGGATTGCGGATGCGCAGCAGCAGCTCGCCATGCTGGAGGGTTTCGACATCGGCCTGGAGATGTCCGGCTCCCCGTCCGCCGTCACCGAGATGCTCGCCAACCTGAACCACGGCGCCAAGGTCGCCATGCTCGGCCTGCCGAAGGACCCCTACCCGATCGACTGGGGCAAGGTGATCACCCACATGATCACCATCAAGGGCATCTACGGGCGCGAGATGTTCGAGACCTGGTACCTGATGAGTTCGATGCTGGCCACCTCGCCCAGCCTCGCCGACGCCGTCCGCTCGGTGATCACCCACCGCTTCCCGGCCGATCAGTGGGCGGACGCCTTCGCCGCGGCCCGCAGCGGCGAGTGCGGCAAGGTGATCCTCGACTGGAGCTGACGCCAGCCGTCCGCGCTCACGTCGACGGACAACCGGCCCGTCCCAGCGCACGGGGTGGCGCGGCTCAGTCGGCCTCGGTGGCCGCCTCCACGGGGCCGTGCGACAACGGATCGGTGTGGTCGCGCGCGGCCCGCATCGCGCGTCGTCCGGACGGCAGCGCCAGTGCCACGGCGGCCACGGCAAAGGTCGCCAGCCCGGACGCGACCAGCACGAACTCCACCGAGCGGACGTCGGCCAGGGGCCCGAACACCGCCATGCCCACCGGCATCGCGGTGGCGGAGACGATGCCGAAGAAGCCGAACACCCGTCCCTGTCTCTCGGGTTCGACGGCTTCCTGCAGCACGGTCATGGACGGCGTGGAGAACGCAGGCACGGCCACACCCACCCCGAACATGAAGGCGTAGAAGACCCACAGGTTCGTCGAGAGGCCCATGCCGATCGACAGCGCTCCGAACGCGATCGACGCGCCGACGATCAGTGTCATCCGGCTGAACCGCTTGCCCCACGCGCCGATGGTGGCCCCCGCGAGCATCATGCCGATCGAGAACGACAACTCCAGCACGGTGAGCTTCCACACCTCCTCGCCGAAGCTGCGCGCGACCATCAGCGGCGTCAGGAACGAGGGAGCAGCAGCGAGCACCATCACCACCGCGTACAGGCCCAGCAGCCATCGGATCAGGGGGTGGCGGACGACGTAGCGGAAGCCCGCGGCCAGGTCGCCGAAGTACCCGTCCTGCGCGGCCTGCGCCCGAGCCACCTTCGACACCGGCACAAGGGCGAGCAGCCCGATCCCGATCGCCGCCGTGACGACGTCGATCGAGAGGATCGCGGCCAGCGGCAGCGTGGCGTAGAGCACGGCCGCCACCGGTGGGCCGACCAGCATCATGCCGGCCTGGATGGTCTGGGTGAGGCCGTTGATCGACAGCAACCGGTCGGCGGGAACGATCTGTGGCACGAGCGCCCCCACGGCGGGCGTCTGGATACCGGCGCCGATCGAGCGGACGGCGAGCACTGCGTAGATCAGCCACAGGTCGCGGGCACCGAGGAACATCAGGACGGCGAGGACGAGCGTGGCCAGCGCGATCGCCGCGTCCGCTCCCATGATCAGGAACTTCCGGTTGTGGCGGTCGGCCCACACGCCGCCGAAGATCGAGACAATCGCCTGCGGCAGGAACCCGAAGATCGTCGAGAGGGCGACGACCGTGCCGTCCTTGGTGGTCAGGGTGAGGTACCACAGGACCGCGTACTGGACGAGCATCGAGCCGAACAGCGACACCATCTGGCCGCTGAGGAACAGGGCGACGTCGCGCCGCCAGCGGGGCCGCTGGCCGTGCGGGGTGCTTGTCTCTTCCGGCATTCCGCCATTCTGCGTGGTGCCACTGACACTGCCAACCCGGGGCCACCGCCGACTCGGAGACCACCGCCGACTCGGGGGGCGGCGTCCGCGTAGGCTCGGACCCATGGACGCGACATTGCGCGCTGAACTGGCCGCGACCCTTGCCAACATCAAGGCGGACGGCCTGTACAAGACCGAGCGGAGGCTGACCACCCCGCAGTCAGCCCACGTGGCCACGGCTACCGGGCCGGTGCTGAACTTCTGCGCGAACAACTACCTCGGACTGGCCGACCACCCGAACGTGATCGCGGCGGCCAAGGCGGGACTGGACGAGTGGGGCTTCGGGATGGCCTCGGTCCGCTTCATCTGCGGCACCCAGACCCTGCACACCCGGCTGGAGCGGCGGCTCAGCGAGTTCCTCGGCACAGAGGACGCGATCCTGTTCTCGAGCTGTTTCGATGCGAACGGCGGGGTCTTCGAGGCACTGTTCGGCGAGGACGACGCGATCATCTCCGACGAGCTCAACCACGCGTCCCTGATCGACGGCATCCGGTTGAGCAAGGCACAGCGGCTGCGCTACCGCAATCGCGACCTGGGCGAACTGGAGGACCGGCTCAAGGAGTGCTCGGGGCGCGCCCGGCGGACGGTGATCGTGACCGACGGTGTGTTCAGTATGGACGGGTCGTACGCGCCACTGGAGGGCATCTGCGAGCTCGCCGACAGGTATCGCGCGCTGGTGCTGGTGGACGACTCACACGCGGTCGGGTTCGTCGGCGCGCACGGTCGCGGGACGCCGGAGCTGTTCGGCGTCGAGGGCGAGGTGGACATCATCACCGGCACGCTTGGCAAGGCCCTCGGTGGAGCGTCCGGTGGCTACGTGAGCGGAGCGTCCGAGGTGATCGAACTGCTGCGCCAGCGGGCCCGCCCCTACCTGTTCTCGAACTCGGTGGCTCCGGCGGTCGTGGCCGGGTCGCTGGCTGCGCTCGAACTGGTCAGCGGCTCGGACGACGCCCGCGAGCGGCTGGCGGGCAATGCCGCGTTGTTCCGGAAGCTGATGTCCGCGGCCGACTTCGACCTGTTGCCGGGCACGCACCCGATCGTGCCGGTGATGTTCCCCGGCGAGGACGGCGCGCGCACCGCCACGCAGATCGCCGACCGCATGCTCGATGAGGGCGTCTACGTGATCGCGTTCAGCTACCCGGTGGTGCCGAAGGGGAAGGCGCGGATCCGCGTCCAGCTGTCTGCCGCGCACACCGAGGACGACGTGCGGGCCTGCGTCCGGGCGTTCACAACGGCGCGGGACGCCGTGGCTGCGCACTGAGGGTTGCGCATTGAGGGGACGGTTCCCTTTCCGTTCATTCGGTCCGCGCACTGAGGGGACGGTTCCCTTTCGGTTCATTCGGTCTGTCATCGGTTGAAAGGTGAACGGGTAGGGAACCGTCCCCGTGAACGGGTAGGGAACCGTCCCCGAACTTCCCGGCGCTCCCCTGGGTGCCAGGGAAGCTCAGCGGTTGAGGTAGGTCAGGACGGCCCGGACGCGGCGATTGTCCTCGTTCGGGCCGAGGTCGAGTTTGGCGAAGATGTTCGCGACATGCTTGGCGACGGCTGCCTGCGTGACCACCAGCTGATCGGCGATCTGGGCGTTGGACGCGCCGTTGGCCATCAGCGAGAGCACCTCGAGCTCGCGCGGCGTGAGCCGGCTCAGTACCGGGTCGCCGCGGCGCGCGTTGAGCAGCTGGCCGACAACCTCCGGGTCGACCACGACGCCACCGGCCGCGACGAGTTCGACCGAGCGCAGGAAGTCGGCCACCCGCCCCACCCGCTCCTTCAGCAGGTAGCCGAGCCCGGCGGACGCGCGTGCCTCCAGCAGCGTGGCGGCGTAGGCCGGCGCAACGTATTGGCTGAGCATCAGCACGGGCAACTCCGGATAGGCGTCGCGGAGCTGGACGGCCGCCCGCAGCCCGTCGTCCGTCATGGACGGCGGCATCCGCACGTCGGCGATGACCAGATCGGGCAGCTCCCCGGTGGCGGCGAGCCGGCTGCACCGGGCGACCAGCTCCGGCGCGTCTGCCGCCTCGGCCACCACCTCGTGTCCGGCCCGCTCCAGCAGGCCCACCAGGCCGGCCCGGATCAGCGCCGCGTCGTCGGCCACCAGCAGTCGCATCCCGCCTCCTTCGGCGAACAGTATCTCCCTCCGGTCTTCCGGGCCGAAGGCCGGCCGAGCCCCTGGTCCGAACTCTCGAACCGGAGTCCGGCCCGCGCTCGTTCAGCGGTTCGGGAAGCTCGCCCGGAGCAGGGTCGGGCCGCCCGGCGGGCTGGACAGCCAGAAGCCCCCGCCGAGGGCTCGGGTCCACTCGACCAGGCCGCTGAGGCCGTGGCCCGGACGCACCTGCGCACCACCCACGCCGTCGTCGTACACCTCCAGTACCAGCGGGTCGGCCAACTGCAGCCGGACCGTGGACGTGGTGGCTCGCGCGTGCCGGGCCTGGTTGGTGAATGCCTCGCTGACCAGGTAGTACACCGCCAGCGACACGTCTTCCCCTGGGGTCTGGACGCCGCTGACCTCCACGTGCACAGGAAGGGACTGGCGTCCGGCCAGTTCACGGACCGCGGCGACGAGTCCCCGGTCGGTGAGCAGTTGGGGGTGGATGCCGCGGATCGTGTCCCGCAGCGACGTCGTCGCGGCCTCGACCGAGCCCTGCGCGGCCTGCAGTGCTCGGCGCGCCCCGTCCAGGTCACCCCGCCCGAGCGCGTACTCGGCCTCCCCGAGCTGCATGCTGGTCAACACCAGGTGCTGCTGGGCGCCGTCGTGCAGGTCGTGTTCGATCCGACGGCGCTCGGCGGCGAACACGTCCACGAGGTTGCGTCGGGAGACGGTCAGCTCGTCCACCTGCTGGCTGAGCTCGGAGTGCGGTCGCAACTGGATATCGACGATGATCGCCTGCGCCGCCGCGAGCGCCCAGGCCACGTACAGCCCGATGACGAGGGCGACCGTCAGTTCGCCCCCGACCAGCACGATATCGATGCTCCAGCGGAAGGCATTGAGCTGGCGGGCGAGGGTGTACGCCAGGCCGAGGATCAGTATCGCCAGCCCCGCCCCGGGGATCGCATCCACAAGACCGAACAGGACGGTGATCCCCCACACGGCGAGATTGCCGTCGCTGAAGCCTCGCGGGTCCCACGGGTGCCGGACGCGGGTACGGGGCAGCGGGGTGAGTCGCGGCAGGCCGAGGACGACAAGGCGACCCCGCTCCACGTTCGCCGTCGCCCAGGTCACCAGCGGCAGCACCAGCACCCCGAGGATCGCAGCGAGCAGCGCGAGCACTCCGCCGACGATCGAGGTGAAGCAGTACAGCACGGCCCGCCAGCCGATCGGGCTGACCAGCATCCGCAGCGGGTTGTGGGGCGCCGCGAGCCGGCCCCGGAACTCGGCATCGGCGAGCGGGCTCTGCGTGGTCACCCCGCCACCCTAGGGGTGGCGGGCCGCGCAAGGGAGGGTGCGTGGGCGAGTGACCGGTAGTGCTGGCACTACCCGCAGGACGCCGGTCAGCGCCCGTGAGCCTGCCGCACCGCTGCGGTTGGCTGGAGGCATGAACAACATCCCGGGGCGCATGCTCAGCGCTCGCAGCATCTCGAAGTCCTTCGGCGACGTCCATGCGCTCGACGGCGTCAGCATCGACATCCCGTCGGGTCAGTCGGTGTCGGTGATGGGCCCGTCCGGTTCGGGGAAGTCCACCCTGCTGCACTGCCTGGCCGGCATCCTGCGTCCGGACGCGGGTGACGTCAGCCTCGGCGACGAGCCGATCTCGCTGTCATCGGACGCGGCCCGCAGCCGGCTGCGCTTGCAGCACATGGGCTTCGTCTTCCAGGACGGGCAGCTCCTGCCCGAACTCCCGGCGCTGGAGAACGTGGCGTTGCCGCTGCTCCTGCTCGGCCGTCCGCGTGCAGAGGCGCTGGGCCGGGCTGCCGACTGGCTGTCCCGGCTGGGCCTGGCCGGACTGGAGAAGCGGCGTCCCGGGCAGTTGTCCGGCGGGCAGGAGCACCGGGTCGCGATCGCTCGTGCGATGGTCGCCGATCCGGCCGTCGTGCTGGCCGACGAGCCCACCGGCGCCCTCGACCAGGCCACCGGCGCCGAGGTGATGCGGGTCCTCACTGCGGCGACCAGGGACGGCGGGGCGAGCCTGGTGGTCGTCACCCACGACGCCGGGGTCGCGCAGTGGTGCGAGCGGCACGTCGAGATCGTGGACGGCCGCGTGATCAACGACGTCGCCGCCCGGTGGGCCGCCTGATGCGGCGGGTCACCCGGGTCGCCCCGATGCTGCTGCGCGGACGGATCTCGGCAGGACAGGGTCTGATCGACCTGATGACCGTCGCAGCCTTCACCGTGAGCAGCTGGCTGTTGTTCACCGTGCTGGCCGGACTGAACGTGTTCGTCCAGCGCCAGGCCGCGCCGCCAGCGATGTTCCTGGCTGCGGTCGGCGGCGGGCCTGTGGACGGCGCGTCCGAGTTGCCGATCTGGACGCTGATCGCGGCCTGCGCGAGCGTCCTGCTGGTCGTGCCGGTGCTGACCCTCGGCGCGGCGGCCGCCCGAATGGGGGCGCTGGGCCGCGACCGGCGGCTGTCCACGTTGAGGTTGCTGGGTGTCTCCGGCGGCCAGGTGGTGGCGCTGAGCGTGCTCGAGACCGTGCTGGCTGCCCTGGCCGGCGCCGTTGTGGGGCTCGTGGGCTACCTCGTCACGCTGCCGGCGTGGGCGGCGATCACCTTCCAGGCCACGCCGCTCTCGGCCGCGGAGATGCTGCTGCCCGGCTGGGCGCTGGCCTCCATCGTCGGGCTGGTGGTCGTGCTCGCCGCGATCAGCGCGGTCAGCGGCCTGATGCGGCTGCGGATCTCGCCGCTCGGGGTGGCCCGGCGGGCGCCGCGTCCTGCCGTTCGCGTGTGGCGCTTCCTCGCCCTGCCGCTGGCCGTCGTGGCCTGGCTGCTGGTGGCCCCGATGCTGAACCTCGCCCGCGCGTTCGCCGTCGGCGCGACCGTGGTCCTCGTGTCGCTGGCCGTGTTCATGGGTGTGATCAACCTGGTCGGCCCGTGGCTGCTGCAGTTCATGGGCCATCTGTTGGCCCGTTCGGGGCGACCGTCCGTACTCCTGGCCGGGCGCCGGCTGCTGGCCGACCCCAAGGGCGCATGGCGCTCGGTGTCGGGGCTGGCGTTCATCGGCTTCACCGGGGGCGCCCTGGTCACGATTCCCGACCTCGGGGAGGGGGCAGCCGATCCGCTGATCCGGATCCTCGCCGATGACCTGCGCACGGGCACATACCTCACGCTGGCGATCGCGTTCGTGGTGGCGGCGGCGTCCACCCTGCTGAACCAGGCGTCCGCGGTGTTGGACCGGCGCCGCGAACTGCAGCAGCTGGGCAACCTCGGCGTCCCGCTGGGGCTGCACGACCGCACCCGGCTCGTCCAGGTGGTGGCGCCGGCCTCCGTGGCCGCGCTCGGCTCTGGGCTGCTGGCGGTCTTCTTCTTCGGGCTGCTGCCGAAGGTGGGTGCGAGCCAGCTCGGGGTGATCGTCTTCCTCGGTGCGCTGGTCGCAGGGATCGCGCTGGTCTGGGCCGCCGGCGAAGCCTGCCGTCCGCTGGTCCGCGCGGCTGTCGCCGGCACGGGCCCGCGTCCGGACTGACCCGCACACGGCGATCCGCAGCCTGGGGACGGTTCCCTTCCCGTTCACTTTCGACCGAGGAAGGGCGAAATGAACGGGAAGGGAACCGTCCCCGGCGTCTGAACCTCCGCGGGAGGTGAACGGGAAGGGAACCGTCCCCGGCAGCCGGGGCCGAAATTGTCGACATTCGGCGTGACCTGTAGACTCCTGGACGAGGGGAGTACTTCTCAAGTCATCCGTTGGTCAGTTCGGGCGCGCGATCGTGCCCCCGCGGGTGCGCCGGCAGCGGCGAAGGAGACCTCACCGCATCAATGCTGTGAGAGAGGTCCCTCGTGAACCTTCCCGTCCTCGAGATCGCCATCGGCTCGCCCGAGCTGTGGGCGATCAGTATCGCCGCGGTCCTGGCCCTCTTCGGCCTCGACTTCCTGATCACCCGCCGCCCGCACGAGGTCTCCATGAAGGAAGCCCTCGGCTGGTCCGCGTTCTACATCGCACTGCCCCTGGCCTTCGGGGTCTGGGTGTGGACGGCCTTCGGCCCCGAGCGGGGCCTGGAGTTCTACGCCGGCTACCTCGTCGAGAAGTCGCTCAGCGTGGACAACCTGTTCGTGTTCATGCTGCTGCTGGCGTCCTTCGCCGTACCCCGCGAACTGCAACAGCGCGTCCTGCTGATCGGGGTGGCGGGCGCGCTCGTCCTGCGCGGCGTGTTCATCGCGCTGGGCGCGGCGATGCTCGCCCACTTCGCCTGGACCTTCCTGCTGTTCGGCGTGATCCTGCTGGTCACGGCGGTGAAGGTGCTGCGCGACACCCTGGCTCCCGCCGAACACGAAATCGACCCCGGTGCGTTGCCGATCGTCCGCCTCGTCCGCCGGTTCTGGCCGGTGACGGATGGCTACCGCGGCCCGCGCCTCACCGAGCGGCTGGACGGACGCAGGGCGCTCACCCCGCTCGCTCTCGCCACGCTGGCCATCCTCGGCACCGACGTCGTCTTCGCCGTCGACTCTGTGCCCGCGGTCTACGGCATCACCGGCGACGCGTACCTCGTCTTCGTCACCAACGCCTTCGCCCTGCTCGGGCTGCGCGCCCTCTACTTCGTGCTGGAGGGTGCGCTGGGCGCCCTCGTGCACCTCGGCTACGGCCTGGCGGCGATCCTGGCGTTCATCGGCGCCAAGCTCGTGCTGCACTGGGCCCACGGCCTGTGGAGCTGGGTGCCCCAGATCGATACCCTGGCCTCGCTGGGTGTGATCGTCGCGATCCTTGCCACCGTCGTGGTCACGAGCTTGCTCTCGAACCGACGCTTGGCAAGGGCAAACGCCGACACTTGAGAGCGTCGCGGGGGGCGTGGCAATAGTACCTAGAGATTTCTTGCGACTACCCGTAACCAAACGCTGTCTCTCGTCGGTAAGCCGGTCGGAAAGGCACATTGATGGGCATCGACGACGGCACCTTCGACCGGCTCTCAGCCGGCGAGGCCCCTGTTGACGATGCTGCCTGGAGCGGCGTTGCCGCTTTCCTCGGCGAACTGCGGTCGGCCTACCCCCCGGGGCCGACCGCAGCGGTCGAGGCCGAACACCTCGCCGCCATGGCTCGGGAGTCCCGGATCATGGCAGCGGGCCGGGCGGCATCCGGTGCCAACGTGCTCAGCCGGCGGCGGACGCGACTCCGTCGCGCCCTGGTCTCCACCGTGGCCGGTGCCACCGTCCTGCTCACCGCAGGGGTCGGGGCTGCCGCCGCAATGGGGATCAATCCGATCGCCCAGCTGGTCGCCCCCCGAATCGACCAGCCAGTGACGATCACACCCGCGCCGGCCCCGACGTCCGGAGGCAACCCCTCCGCCCCGGACGGGGGCCGGCCCACAAACCACACTCCGACGACGCCGCCGTCCCCGACCCACACGCCCACCGACGGGGGCAGCGTGGTGCCGACCACGGGCGAATCCGCCAAGCCGACCAAGGTGGAGAAGACCAAGAAGCCCAAGAAGGAGAAGGAAGCGAAGAAGGTCCCGTCGGACAAGGACGCCAGCGGAAAGAAGAAGACGACCTCCCCCTGATGGCCGTCTTTCCGCTGAAGGCGCAGGCCCCCCGCCTGCACGAGTAAGGAGCGCACCGACGCTCAACCGCGGATCCCCTCCCGTGCAGGTTGAGAGTTGAAGGCGCAGCAGCGCCGGGCTGGTTTCCCCTCACCAGCCCGGCGCTTATCCTTGGCGCGACCAAGTCCCGAGAAGATGCTTGCAGATGACACTCGGAGTTCGATTCGACCCGGTCCTCTCGGCCGCCAGCGAGGGGGCCGATTGGGCGTGGGCCGAGCTCTACCGGGACATCGCACCGAGCCTGCTGAGCTTTCTGCGCAGCCAGGGCTGCCTGGAGCCCGAGGACTGCCTGGGGGAGACCTTCGTCCACCTCGTCCGGGGCCTGCCGAACTTCTCCGGCGGCGAGGCGGAGTTCCGCGCGTGGGCGTTCACCGTTGCGCGGAGCAGGCTCGTGGACGCGTGGCGCAGCGCGGGCCGTCGTCCCAGCGTCCCGATGGCCGACCCCGAGGACGCCTACGTCCCGCGGCACGTTGCGGACGCCGCGGACCAGGGGCTGCTCGCGCGCAGTTCGGTCGAGGAGGTGCTGTCCACCCTCACCGCCGACCAGCGGATGGTGCTGGTGCTGCGGGTGGTGCAGCAGTTCTCCGTCGAGGAGACCGCCCGGATCATCGGGAAGAGCGAGGGCTCGGTGAAGCTGCTGCAGCACCGTGCGCTGGCTTCCCTGCGCCGGACGCTGGCGAGCCGCGCCCAGCCCGGGCCGCTGGAGGGCGTGCCGGGCTGAGCCGACTCAGGCGAGCTGCGCGGCCCGGACGACGATCGCTGCGATCGTGGCGACGGCGAGGCCGGCGAGCCCGAGCCACTGCACGCGGGAGCGGTTCTCGCGGGGCGCGTAGACGATGATCGCCGTGGCGGCCATGCCGCCCAGCAGGCCCCCGATGTGCCCCTGCCAGGAGATCCCGGCGTTGACGAACGTGAAGACCAGGTTGATCGCCAGCCAGGTGAACGCGACCCGCAGGTCTGCCTTGATCTTCAGCCCGACCACGATCAGCGCTCCGATCAGGCCGAACACCGCCCCGGACGCGCCCAGCGTCTGGGTGGTCGGCTCGGCGAACCACATCACGGCCGCAGAGCCCGCCAGCGCCGAGAGCAGGTATGCCGCGAGGAACCGGGTGCGGCCGAGGGCGGTCTCCATCGGCGGGCCCAGGAACCACAGCGAGAGCATGTTCATGCCGATGTGCCACACCTGGACGTGGGTGAAGGCGGAGGTGATCACCTGCCACCACGCCCCACTGGCCACGCCGGCCTGCCACGCACCGCCCACGATGGCGCAGCGCGTCGCCGTGGTGGCGCCGGGGAACCACTGGGTCGGATCGGTGGCACTCAGGCAGAAGCCCCCCGGTTGCAGCGCCAGCAGGTTGGCGATGGCGTCGCCACCGATCAGGATCAGCGCCCAGACCGCCACATTGATGCCGATCAGCACGATGGTGGTGAGGCGGGGGTTCGTGCTGCGCGTCCCGCCGAAGGGGCCCTCGTGCTGCCGGGTCTGCTTCGCGAAGGTGGCCACGCACTCGGGGCACTGGAACCCGACCGCGGCGCTGATCATGCAGTCGCCGCAGATCGGGCGTCCGCAGCGCTGGCAGCGGATGTAGGTGGCGCGGTCGGGATGGCGGTAGCAACCGTAGGCGACGGGCTGCTGCGGCTGGGTCATGCCCTGCACGATACCCGGCGCCACGCCGCGGACCGCACGCGGAACAGGCCGTCGAGGGCCACCCTTCGCCCCACGCGCACCATCTTGGGGACGAGCCCCCTGCGAGAAGGCTGGCCCTCGCCGTGAGGTGCGGATAATGGACGCATGGCAGGCAAGCGGGTGGCACTCGTTCTCGGTTCAGGCGGAGCGCGCGGCTACGCCCACATCGGCGCAATCCAGGTCCTCGCCGAACGGGGCCACGAGGTGGTCGCGGTGGCGGGCAGCTCGATGGGCGCACTGGTCGGCGGGCTGTTCGCCGCAGGCAAACTCGGCGACTACACCGACTGGGTCACCGGACTCTCGCAGCGGGACGTGCTCCGGCTGCTCGACCCGACGCTGTCCGGACCGGGCGCGATCCGGCTGGAGCGGGTGCTGGCCCGGATGAGCGAGATCCTCGACGGCGCGCTGATCGAGAAGTTGCCGATCCCCTACACGGCGGTCGCGACCGACATCGGGGCGCGGCGCGAGGTGTGGTTCACCTCTGGTCCGCTGGACGTCGCGATCCGGGCGTCCATCTCGATCCCGGGGCTGATCACGCCGATCATGGTGAACGGGCGGCTGCTGGTGGACGGGGGTGTGCTGAACCCCGTCCCGATGGACCCGGTGATCGGGACGGACGCGGACTTCACCATGGCGATCTCGCTGGGTGGGGCGAGGACCCCGCACCGCGACGCCACACCGACCAAGGAGAGCTCGGAGCAGCGTCCGCCGAACGAGTGGCTGGACCGGTTCGTCAAGGGGGCCGCGGGGGTCTGGGAGAACGACTTCGTGGCGTCCATCCTGGCGCGGTTCTCCCGGAACGGGCACGACGACGAGGGGCACACCCCGCCAGCGTTCGAGCCGCCGCCGCCGGGCCTGGGCATCACGGACGTGACGTCGATGTCGCTGGACACGATGGGCTCGCTGATCACGCGCTTCCGCCTCGCCACCCTGCCCCCGGACGTGCTGGTCACCGTCCCCGGCGACGCGGCGAAGGCGATGGACTTCCACCGCGCCGAGGAACTGATCGCCCTGGGTCGCACCCTCACCGAGGCCGCTCTCGACGAGGCCACCGTCGACGAATAGAGAGTTCTTCGCGGGCAGCCCCTGGCTGGCATCCCTTCGCGGCCAGGGGAGCCGCGCGTCAGGAACGATCAGGCGACGCGGGGCTGGACGCCCACGTCGTGGAGGTGGTGGAGGAGGTCGTGCAGCATGTAGCGACCGAGCGTGTCCAGGGTGAACTCCGAACCGTTGCTGCGGGTGCCGGGACGCTGCCACTCCGACTCCGCGACGTCCGCCCAGGCGGCGGCGTTCGCCTCGCCGGCCGCGGCGAGTTCGGCGGCGACCGTGGCCGGGTCCTGCTCCCAGTAGCGCTCGTCGAGCGCGGTAGCGTCCTGGTCCCAGTTGGGGAACACCGGGTTGGCCTCGGTGCGGATCAGCTGATTGCGGACGGTGAAGATGCGCAGCACGTCGCGAACGTGGCAGCCGTACTCCAGTGGGGACCACACCTGCGGCGCCGGGCGCGCCGACGCGTCCGGGCCCGACAGCACGTCCGCCCACGGTGCGGCGGCGGCACGGACCAGCGCGGGCAGGTCGTGCGCGTCCACGTCCGCGGCGAGGTAGCCGCACTCGGGGCAGGGACGCTCCAGCACGAACGTCCAGTCCTTGTCGTCGGGCTCGGGGGGCTGAGGGGTCTGCATCGGCTCAGGATAGGCACCGGCCGGCATCCGCAGCACGACCGAGCCAGAGTCGAGATCGAGTGGCTTCGGTCCGGAACCGCCCTTGTCCGCCTCAACGACGAGCATCTTCTCGAGGTCGAGCTGCTCGCGCGTGTGCCTCAGGCCGGGGTTGAAGATCTCGAAGAAATCGCTCATGCCCGGATCAACGCCGGACGAGCTCGGAGAACTCCGCGATCCGGTGCAGCGAGACGCCGTTGCGCTGTTCAGCGCCGAGAGTGTGGCCGGAGCCAGACGAGAGCATCAGCAGCGGAGCCATGCCGGGATCGCGGGTGTAGATGGTGATCTGCAGCCCCCGGGTCGGCTGCTCATAGGGGAGCTCCGTGGCCAGGCGACCGCTCAGGGGGGCCATCGCGGCCCGGTTCGGGTCGCTCCAGGTGCGGGCGATCGTGGCCATCGACTCCTCGTCCACCTCGACCCAGACCGACCAGACGAACACGTCGGGCTCCGGCTCGACCACGGGCAGCTGGATGTGACCGCGGATGAAATGCCTTGTCACGCCCTGATGGGGGAGGATGCAGACGTCCGGAGTGAGTTCGGCCTCGAGCCGCTCGCCCTCGCTCACAGCCAGCCATGCATCCGGCGCCGAAGTACCCAGGATCCGGGTGAGGCCGCGGTGCACCTGGTGGCAGACACGGCAAGGCGCATCCGAACCCTCGATCACCGGAAGCATGCGATCCATCCTCCACCCCCGTCGGTGGCTGCGTCCGGAAAAGCCGCAGATTGTTACCTGTGGGACTACGTGGGTCCACGTGGGCTCCGGTGGGGTACGCCGGCGAAGGCTCCCGGAGCGCGGGCGCGGTCACCGGTACGGCTCCGGTCGGGTTAGGTTGGCGGCATGCAGCTCGGGGTCGACTTCGGAACTACTCGCACCATCGTCGCCCACGCCGACCGGGGCAACTACCCGGTGGTCAGCTTCCTGGACGCGGCGGGCGACAGCCACGACTACTACCCGTCCCTGGTTGCGCTGCAGGGCACCCGGCTCGTCTACGGCTTCGAGGCCCTCGCCGCGGCCAGGCAGGGCGCGGCCTACCTGCGTTCGGTGAAGCGGCTGCTCGGTGAGCCGGGGGTCGGCGCCGACACCCCGGTGCGGGTCGGGGACGCCACCTTCCCGCTGTTGTCGGTGCTCACCGGCTTCCTGTCCGCGCTGCGGGTCGCGCTTGGCTCGGCGTCCAACATCGGCCCGGAGTTCGTGGCCGCGAAGGCCCGGACGACGGTGGTGTCGGTGCCCGCGCACGCGCTGGGCGCGCAGCGGTTCCTCACCCTGGAGGCGTTCCGGCAGGCGGGCTTCGAGGTGTCCGGCCTGGTCAACGAGCCGTCCGCGGCCGGGTTCGAGTACACCCACCGCCAGGGGCGAACGCTGAACTCCCGGCGCAACCAGGTGCTGGTCTACGACCTCGGTGGCGGGACGTTCGATGCGTCCCTGGTCGAGGTGGCGGGCGTCCGCCACGACGTTGTCGGCTCGGTGGGGGTGAACCGGCTCGGCGGGGATGACTTCGACGAGGTGCTGAGCGCGCTGGCACGGGACGCGGCCGGCAGCCCCGAGCTGGACGAGGGCGAGCTGCGGCAGCTGCTGGAGGAGTGCCGGGAGGCGAAGGAACGCCTCAGCCCGCAGTCGAAGCGGATCACGGTGGAGGTTGCCGGGCAGCCGGTGACGGTGGCTGTCGACGACTTCTACGCCGCGGCGTCCGGGCTCGTGGCGGCCAGCCTCGACGCGATGGCACCGCTGGTTCAGAACCTCAATGACGAGGTCGACATGATCGGCGGGCAGGTCGCAGGAATCTACCTGGTCGGTGGCGGCAGCGCGTTGCCGCTGGTGCCGCGGCTGCTGCGGGAGCGGTTCGGCCGACGTGTGTACCGCTCGCCGTACCCGGCTGCGTCCACGGCGATCGGGTTGGCGATCGCGGCGGACCCGGCGTCCGGCTTCTCGCTGGTCGACCGGCTCTGGCGTGGCTTCGGCGTGTTCCGGGAGCTGGACGCGGGGCGCGCGGTCGGCTTCGACCAGCTGGTCGACCGCAACACCGCGCTGCCTGACCACGGCGAGCTGACCGTTACCCGGCGCTACCGGGCCGCGCACAACGTGGGCTGGTTCCGGTTTGTCGAGTACGCCGGGGTGGACGCGGACGGCGAGCCGCGCGGCGACCTCGCTCCGATCGCAGAGGTGCGGTTCCCGTTCGACCCGTCGCTGCAGGGCCGTTACGTGCTGGACGCGGTCCCGGTCGAGCGCTGGGACCACGGTCCAATGGTCGAGGAGTCGTACCGCATCGATCCCCACGGCATCGTCAGCGTCCGGCTGACCGACCTCGACACCGGCTACAGCCAGGTCTACGGCCTCGGCCGCTGACTCCCGCTCCGGTCCGGGCTGCGCCTGCTGGCGGCCCCCGGCGCTCGAGAGAACCGGGGACGGTTCCGTTTCCGTTCACGGGGACGGTTCCCTTTCCGTTCACAGGGTGCGTCCCCGTTCCCGTTCAGTCACACTGCGGGGACGGTTCCCTTCCCGTTCACTTGGTCCGTCCCCGATCCCGTTCACTTGGCCCCGTCCCTTGTCAGCGGCCGGACTGTGAAGGAACCGTCCCCGCTCCGGTTCCCCGTCAACCGATCACGGGTGGTGAGTGAGCAGGAAGGGAACCGCCGCTGAGCCTCCGTGAACGGGAAAGGAACCGTCCCCGTGAACAGGAAGGGAACCGTCCCCTGACCCTGCGAACCGGCGAGCGGAGCGACTACTCGTTGGTGAGTTCGACGACCTGGCGGGCGCCGCGGTAGCGGAAGGTGAACTTCAGCCGCGTCCACCCCTCCGGCAGGTGGGGGTCGACCGTCCAGCCGTCCTTCGTCAGGCGGAGCCCGGCGAAGCCGAACACGACCGCCTGCCACAGCCCGCCCGCGGACGCGCCGTGGATTCCGTCGGACGCGTTGCCGCGCGCGTCCTGCAGGTCCGCTCGGGCCGCCCGCAGGAAGTGTGCATAGGCGCCGCCGAGATCACCGGTCCGGGCAGCCACCACCGCGCTCACGCCCGACCCATGGCCGGAGCCGTGCTCGTGGTCTGTGCGCGGGTCGTAGTAGTGGTAGTTGTGCGACAGCGCCTCCGCCGGGAACAGCTCGGGCAGCTGGAACGCGAGCATCAGCACGTCCGGCTGCTTCAGCGTCCGGGTGAGCTGGACACCGTCCACTCCGAGCAGCACCTGCATCGACAGCGCGCGGGCCGGATTACGCAACCGAACGTAGTCGACATCGGCCAGATCGAAGTACCCGGCGAACTGCTCCACCACCCCGTTCACCGCGGGCAGCGGTCGCAGCCCTGCCGCGACCTCCGCCCAGCGTGCCCGCTCCCCTTCGGCGAGCCCGAGCCGGGCGACCAGGTGGTCGGTGCTGATCGGCCCGGTCCGCTCCAGCCAGGTGAGCACGAGACCCGCCGTGCGCAGGTGCCAGGCCGCCATGGCGTTGGTGTAGGCGTCGTCGTCGACATGCTCGTGGTACTCGTCCGGCCCCACCACGTCCCGGAGGTGGAAGCTGCCGTCCGCATCCTGCGCCACCCGGGACGCCCAGAAGCGCGCGCCCTCGATGATCAGTTCGGCGCCCTGTTCGCGCAGGAACGCGTCGTCCCCAGTGGCCTCCCAGTACTGAATCACCGCGAATGCGATGTCGGCCGTGACGTGGATCTCCAGGTCCCCCGACCACACCCGCATCCGCTCGCCGGGGTCGAGCGGGTCCTCGATCCAGACCGGAGTGACCTCGGCGCCCGTCCCGGCGCTCTCCCAGGGGAACTGTGCGCCGGTGTACCCGCCCTTGTGTGCCTTGGCCCGGGCCCCCTCGAGCCGTCGACAGCGGTAGGCGAGCATGTTTCGGGCGATGTCGGGTTGGGTGAAGGTGAACATGGGCAGCATGAACGACTCGGCATCCCAGCGCACGTGATGCCGGTAGCCGTAGCCGGAAAGGGTCTTCGCGCCGATGCTGGCGTCCTCGGTGAACCGCGGGGCGGCGCTGACCAGCTGGAAGAGGTTGTAGCGGACGGCCCGTTGTGCCTCCGTGTCGCCGTCGATTTCGACGTCGCACTCGGACCACACCTGCGCCCACGCCCGACTGGACGCGGCCAGTGCGCCCGCCCAGCCCTGTGCGTCCAGCCGGCCGGTGACCTCACGCGCCAGATTCAGCGGCACGGTCGTGTCGATCGCGGGCACGATGCCGACGCTGCGCACGATCTCCACCGGCGTGCCGGCCCGCAGGCGCAGCCGGTAGTCGAGGGACGGCTGCCCATCCGCGTCGCCGGGCGTCAGCTCCGCCGGGACGGAGAGGTGCGGGCGCACCACCACGGCAACCGGGATTCCCGTGGCGCGGGTGACCGCGACCAGCGCGATCCCGTCCTCCCCGACCGACTGACCCACCAGGCGCCAGTGCAGCAGGCCGGTGTTCTCCACGTGCAGGCTGGCGCTTGCCCGGATTCGGATGTCGGCCTCGCCGCTGCCCAATTCGAGCCGCGTGCGCAGCATGGCGCCGTACGGTTCAACGAGGCTGGTGAACCGCTCGTGCAGCACGCGCAACTGAATGCCGGGCCCGATCGGATAGTCGTACTCGCGGTGCAGCACCCCGGTGCGCAGGTCGAGCGTCTGCCGGGTCTCTGATGCGTCCTCGGGGCGGACACGCTGATCGGCGATCCACAGGTCCAGTCCCCACCACCGCGGCAGGTTCGCGAGTTCCGTCGCTCGCCCCGGCATGTCGTCCCAGACCCGGTGCATGAACGAGGCCGCGGTCTCCTGCGGGTGGCCCTCCTCCAGGGTTCCCCGCAGGCTCAGGTTGCCGTTGCCGATGGTGAAGATCGTTTCCCGGTGACCGATCCGACCGGGATCGAAGCCGTCGCGGGTGATGGTCCAGGCGGCGTCCTCGGAGGCGGGGACTGTGGCACGGTTTGCCTTCATGGCTCGCTCCTCGGGCCGACGGGGGGTGGCGGCGGTCGGCGTCCAGTCGATCAAAACACCCTTTCGTCGCGGCCGGGTCGGGGGCGCGCCGTGATGGGGCCACTCCACGAGCCGCGGCCGTCCGCGTCCACCCGGATGTCCGGTGAACGGGAAGGGGGACGGTTCTTGTGAACGGGAAGGGAACCGTCCCCGTGAACGGGAAGGGGACGGACCGGGAATCCGGAGGGACGGATCAGTCCAGGGGGAGCGGGTCGACGTCCACCTCGACGACGAGGTCGGACGTGGCGGCCTCGGTGAAGACCACGCCGCGCAGCGGGGAGACGTCGGAGAAGTCGCGTCCCCACGCGGTGACGATGTAGCGGGAGTCAGCGAAGTGGTCGTTGGTCGGGTCGAGGTCGAGCCAGTCGCCGCGCGGGGTGAGCACGGACGCCCAGGCGTGCGTGGCGTCCGCGCCCTGCAGCTTCTCCTTCCCGGGCGCAGGCGCGGTCTCCAGGTAGCCGCTCACGTACCGCGCGGGCAGCCCGACCGACCGCAGGCAGCCGACCGCGAGGTGTGCGAAGTCCTGGCAGACGCCCTGCCGCAGCTCCAGCAGCTCGGCCAGCGTGGTCCGCACCGACGTGGTGCCCTGCCGGTAGCCGAAATCGTCGTGAATCCGGTGCAGCAGGGCGGCGAGGGCCTCGCCCAGCGGCCGCTCCGGCCGCAACTCGGACGCGGCGTACGCGTGCACCTTCGTGCCGATCGCCACCAGCGGGGACGGCAGGGTGAACTCGGCCAGCTCCACCGCGTCGAGGCTCGCTGCGAGCTCCGCGGCCGCCCCCGCCACCGTCCAGGCGTCCAGGCCGGCGAGGTCCGGCTCCGGCCAGTCCACCTCGACCACGCTCGTCGCCGCGACGGTCAGTTCGGTGGTGGGCTCGCGGGTCTCGAGGTAGAGCGAGTGGTTCCCGAAGTAGTCCAGGTGGCTCGCCATCAGGTCGGACGGCGGCGTGGCCACCACGTCGCTGGCCAGCACCCGCTGGGTGGGCGTCTCGCGCGGTTGGAGCAGACCCCGGTTGTAGCAGGCCTCGAGCACGTCGTCGTAGGTGTATCGGGTGACGTGGCGCACCCGGTAGCGATGGGGTCCATAGCTCATCAGCCGGCCTGCCTCGGGGTCGACCAGGTCTCGGCGGTGCGCCGGGTGGCCTGCCGGACGAAGTGGCGGGCCCCGATCCGCTCGCCGAGCCCGTCGAGGGCGGACGCCAACTGCTGCAGCCGCGCGTCGGCATCATCCGGAGCTGCGGCGGCGTAGGCATCCACGTCGGCCAGGATCGCGTCCGCCTGGCCGGCGAGGCGGTCGTCCCCCACCATGCGCAGGTCGGAGGCGAGCGCGGCCAGCGAGTGCGCCACCGAGCGCGGGTTCGCCGGGTCGTGCACGAGCAGCTGCCGCACCGACTCGGTCGCGGTCGCCGGGCCGGTACCGGACGCGGCACGCCGGCGGTGCGTGATGATGCTCTCCCCGGCGCGGAGCACCGCGTCCGCCACCAGATCGGCCGTCGGCTCGGAGGCCTGGCCCGGCGTCCGTCCGGCCAGCGCGTGCCGCAGCATCGAGACGGTGTGCCGGGCCCGCTCCAGCCGGCTGCCCGCGTCCAGGAACGCCCACGACGAGTCCCGCACCATGCTCTGCGCCATGATCCCTGCGTAGGCGAGCAGGGACTCCAGCACGTCGGCCAGCAGCGGCTGCAGGTCGCCGTCGGAGTCCGGAGGGGACGCGAGCGTGCGCTCCAGCCGGCTGAACACGCTCCACACGTCCACACTCATCAGGTCACGGACCTCCTGCGCCTCGGCGGTGAGCCGCCGCGCGCTGTGGTGCACCCCGCCCGGCGCGGACGCGTCCAGCGCCACCCTGGTCAGGTAGCCCAGCGCCGACTCGGCGTACCAGCGTTCGATACCGGTGATGGCTGCCACCGCCTCGATCAGCTGGCCTGCCGCGACGGCACCCCAGGTATCCGGACGCGCGGCGAAGTCCTCGGCCACGTCGTCGGCCACCTTGACCAGGCGGGCGGTGCTCTCGGCCCGTTCGGCGAACTTGCCGATCGCCATCAGGGTGCGGGCGACGCGCGGCGGCACCGCCCCCTCCCTGGCCAGCGTGAGCCGCGGCCGGACGCGCTCCGGCTCGACCCGCTCCACCGCCGACGCCGGCACCCACACGTCCTTCGCGAGCGTGCCGGCCGCACTGGACACGGTGTGCTCGCTGGTGCTCGCCGCGACCCGGCCCAGTCCACCGGGAAGGAACTGGTAGCCGTCCCCGACCGCCACGCCGAACGCACGCAGCACGAACCGGCGCGGTTCCAGCCCGCCCGGGGTGACCACCGGTGCCGTGGACAGCTCGATCGGCTCCTGCCCGCACCACGCCCACGGCTCCTCGCGGATCCGGTCGACCAGCTCCGTCCGTTCCTCCGCGCCGAGCAGCCAGCCGTACCGGACCGCAGTGGCGTCCCTGCGTGCGGTCGGCTTGACCACCAGCTCGTCCAGGTGTGCCAGCACGTGGCTGAGCTGGGATTCCTCGCCGCACCACCAGGTGGCGGGGGCGTCGAGCAGCAGGTCCTCGCCGAGCAGCGCCCGCGCCACGGGTTGCAGGTGTGCGATCAGGGCCGGATTGTCGAGGACGCCGGAGCCGACCGGGTTGACCACCGTGACCGCGCGCCGTCGTCCGGCCTCGACCAGGCCGGGCAGGCCCACCTCGGAGTTGCCGCGGAACTCCAGCGGGTCGGTGAGCGCCGCCTCGACGCGACGCAGGATCACGTCCACCGGTTCGAGGTTGTCGCCGGCGCGGAGCCAGACCCGTCCCCGGCTCACCACCAGGTCGTCGGCCTCGGCGAGCGGGAAGCCGAGCATCGCGGCGAGGAAGCCCTGGTCGTAGGCGGTCACGCTGGTCGCACCGTGGGACAGCAGCACCACGCGCGGGGTCTCCGAGCCGCCCGGCGCGGCGTCCAGCAGGGCCCCGGTCATGGCGTGGAAGAAGCCCCGCAGGCGGGCCAGGTCGCTGGTTCGGTGCAGCCCTGCGAGCACCCGGCTGACGATGCGCCGGGTGGCCATCGCATAGCCGGCGCCGGCGGGCGCCTGGGTGCGGTCGGAGATCACCCGCCAGGCGCCGGACGCGTCCCTGCCCAGGTCGGTGGCTGTGAGCACGAGCTGGCGTCCGCCGGGCATCTCGATCCGGTCCGCCGGACGGGTGAAGCCAGGATGGGAGAGGATCGTCGCCGGTGGCAGGACGCGCGTGCGCAGCAGCGTGCGGTCGCCGTACAGGTCGGCCATGACGGCGTCGAGAAGCCGGGCGCGCTGGACCAGGCCGCGCTCCAGACCGGTCCAGTCGGCGGCGTCCAGCGGCAGCGGCAGCGGGTCGACCAGCCACGGCGTTCGGGCGCCCGAGGAGGCCGCGCCGTAGGTGATGCCCTCGTCCGCGACCAGCCCGGCAGCCTCCGCGCGGGCCGCGAGCAGTCCGCCGAGCCCCATGCCGTCGATGGTCGCGGCGAGTTCCCCGGTGTGTGGACGCGGCTGCCCGGCGTCGATCAGCTCGTCGACGCCCGCCCGGGCCGGATGCATCCGGTAGGCGTCCAGCAGCGGGCTGGGCAGCTCGAACGCCGGGGCAGACATGGCGACACGATACCGACGCGGCGCCGGCATTCCCGCGGTGTCACCGGAGGTGGGCGAACCCGGGTCGGCGCGGACCCCCCGCGCGCCGACGCGGGCTCACCCGATGAAGGTCACCCCCGCCAGGGCGACCCTGAAGCCCTTTCCCGTCTGGGTGTTGCCGCAGGTCACTCCGACCTTCTCGCTGATGCAGACGTAGGCGCCGTTGGCGATCTTCTTGCCGTACGGCAGGACGGCGAGGGTGAAGCTGTCGGACTTCACCGACGGGTAGCCGGTGGGCTTCCACCAGGCGACGGATTCGCTGCTGGTCTGCGGGAACGCCTCCGGGTCGCCGCTGCAGAAGTACGCCGCCCTGCCCTGGGAGTCGACGGAGACGCCGGTGACGTCCAGTCCCTCGCCCGGGCACACGGTGTTCGAGGACGGCACCTTGCCCTTCATGCCGTAGGGGAAGTGGCACAGCGCGAGGTCGGACCGCAGGCCGCACCAGATCCGCCCGGACGGGCTGGCGAAGTCGGAGAAGTCGTAACCGCTCACGTCCGTGGCGCCGGCGGCGTCGGGGACCGCTGGTGCGGTCGGGGTGGCTGCGGTGCCGGACGACGTCGGGGACGCGGAGGGGGTCGTCGCGACCGTGGTGGCGCTCTCGGTGACGATCGGGCCCGGCGTCCACTGGGCCGGCGAGGAACAGGCTGAGAGCACGCACAAGGCGATTGCGCTGACGACGAGGTGACGCGCCATCGAGATCCTCGCTCCAGTGTGTCTTTCGAGCCAGTCTGCCGCCGAGCGCTGGCCGAGCGCCTGAGAGGCCGAGAAGAATCGTCTGAGCAAGGTTCCCTCCTGAGCTGTGTTCGGCAATCAGAGGCGCGAGAGCGCGAGGCGATACCGCAGAATCGAGAGGTGGACACGTCGCGCCGGGCCCTGGTGCTGGGCAGTGGCGGCCTGACCGGGCTGGCCTGGCAGGTCGGGGTGCTGGACGGACTCGCGGACGGCGGGCTGTCCTGGAACGCCGATCTGATCGTGGGCACGTCCGCGGGTGCGCTGCTGGCCGCGCGGCTCGCCGCCGGGGAGGCGATCCGGGACGTGGCGGACGCCCTGGGGTCCGACCGCCCGTTCCGGTCGAATCCCGGCGAGTCCGCTCGCCAACCTGGCAGGGGCGGGGACGTCCCCGGTGCGGTCCCGGTCTCCGCGGCGATCCGGTTGGTGACCGCGCAGCTGCACCCGCACCGGCGCCAGGCCGTTGTCGGGTTGGGCCGCAGGGCCGCAGCCGAGTGGACGCCGGAGGCGTCCGGACGCTGGGTGGACGCCGTGGCCGGCGATCTCGCGGGACGGGGCTGGCCGGCGCCTCTCGTGGTCGTCGTGACCGACGCGGCCACCGGCCGTCCGGTGCTCTTCCGGGCCCGGCGGCCGGTCGACCTCGCCCTGGCGGTGGCGGCGAGTTGCGCGATGCCGGGAGTCCTCCCGGCCGTGCGGATCGGCGGGCGGCTGTACTTCGACGGCGGGCTGCGCTCCCCGGCGAACCTCGACGCGGCGGGTGCGGCCGACGTGGTTGTGGCGCTGGCGCCGTTGACCGGAGCGTTGCGGGCGCACCGGCGTCCGGGGGTGCAGGCTGCACGGCTGCGGGCGTCCGGTGCCACGGTGGTGCTGCTCACCCCGGACGCGGCCGGCCGCCGCGCGATCGGCCTGGATGTGCTCGCCGTCGATCGCGTCCCGGCCTGTGTGGAGGCAGGCCGCACGTTCGGCCGGCGCCGTGTTGCCGACGTCGGGGCCGCCTGGGGCGAGTGAACGGGAAGGGAACCGTCCCCTCTCCGTTCACGGGGACGGTTCCCTTTCCGTTCACGGGGACGGTTCCCTTCCCGTTCACCGGGTCCGTCCCCGTTCCCGTTCACCCCGGGATCATCGGCGGTTCACACGACCCGTCCACAATCCGCATGTGCGCGAGCGCACCCGAACGGAGGAGACGCCGTGCTGCACCTGTTCCACTTCGACCTCAAACCACGCAGCAACTACGGTGACGCCATCCTGTTCGAGCTGGTCCGGCTGCTGCTCGACGGGTACGACGACCGCGAGCGGTTCCTCGTGACGGGGTCGGCCAACCTCCGGCACCAGGTCGGCGCGGGCCGGGTGCGGCAGGTCAACCAGGGCTACGACGCGGTCGTGCTGGGTGGTGGCGGTCTGATGCTGCGCAGCACGAACGAGAACCAGCTGTCGGGATGGCAGTGGAAGATCTCGATCGACGACCTCGAGGCGCTCACCGTTCCCCTAGTGGTGTTCGCGATCGGCTACAACCGGTTCGAGGGAGAGCCGGACTTCGACCCCGTCTTCGCCGAGCATCTGAACGCGACCGTGGCGAAGGCGGCGTTCTTCGGGCTGCGGAACCATGCCTCGATCGCCCGCGTCCGGGACTACCTACGGCCCGAGTTGCGGGACCGGCTCACCTTCCAGCCGTGCCCGACCACGGTCGCGTCCTACCTGGTGCCGGACCTGCACGTCCCCGACCTCGAGCCCGAGCGACGCGTCGGCTTCCAGGTGACCTTCGAGGAGCGCAACGAGTTGGCCGGCTACGACGGCGACCGCGTCTTCGCCGGCCTGCTCGATGTCGCCCGGGAGCTGGCCGGACGCGGGTACGCGCTCGACGTGATCTCCCATCATCCCCGTGACCGCCGCTTCCATGACCACCTCCGCGAGCACGGGGTGGACGCGCGGCTGGTGCCTCTGGAGGGGATCGAGCGCGACATCCACGACGGGCTCGCCTACTACGCGCGATTGCCGCTCACCATCGGGATGCGCGGGCACGGCCAGATGATCCCGTTCGGCATGGGCAACGGCATCATCTCCGTTGCTGCGCGCGACAAGCTGCGCTGGTTCGCTGACGACATCGGGCACCCCGAGCTTGCCGTCGATCCGCGGGGGGATGAGTGGCCGGGCCGCGTCCTCGATCTGGTGGACGCCTGGTTCGGTGACTTCGCTGCGCGCAGGCGGGAGTTCGCGTCCATTCGTGAGGGATTCTGGCAGCTGAGCCTGGACAACCTCGCCCGGATCAGCGCCGCGCTCACCGGCACGCCCGGCGAGCGTCCCTTCCGCGCGTTCAGCCGCTACGAGCGGGAACTCGCACTGAATGCCTTCACTGCAGCTCGGCTGTACGACCGCGAGGTGGAGACGTCAACGCGGCTGCGGGACGAGCTCCGGGCCGAACGAACACGCGCCACGGCCGCCGAACGCCAGCTGGCGCGGCGCGAGGCTCAACTCGCCCGGTTGCCGTTCTACACGGCGATCCGCCGGGCGCGCAGCGGTTCTGCCCACCGTGGGGAGTGAACGGGAAGGGAACCGTCCCCTGGGTCGTCGGTTCTGCCCACCGTGGGGAGTGAACGGGAAGGGAACCGTCCCCTGGATCGGCGGGTCCGTCCCCGGTCCTGTTCGCTCCCCGGCGGACCGGGGGTGCCGGTCGGGCACCAGCAGCGAATAGAGTCATTCGGACGCCGAACCGCCGAGGAGGCCCGATGTTCCGGAAGATCCTGGTCGCGAACCGGGGCGAGATCGCCGTGCGGGCGTTCCGCGCCGCCACCGAACTCGGGGTGGGCACCGTCGCGGTGTTCCCCTACGAGGACCGGCACGCCGAGTACCGGCTGAAGGCGGACGAGTCCTACGAGATCGGGGTGCACGGCCACCCCGTCCGCGCCTACCTGGACATCGCCGGCATCATCGAGGCCGCCCGGCACGCGGACGCTGACGCGATCTACCCCGGCTACGGGTTCCTGTCGGAGAACCCCGATCTCGCCCAGGCCTGCGAGGACGCAGGGATCACCTTCATCGGCCCGCCGCACACTGTCCTCGAACTCACCGGCGACAAGGCCCGCGCCATCGCGGCGGCCCGTGAGGCCGGCCTGCCGACGCTGCGCGGCTCCGAGCCGAGCGCGGACGTCGACACCCTGGTCGCGGCGTCGGACGAGGTCGGGTTCCCGCTGTTCGTGAAGGCCGTCTCCGGCGGCGGCGGACGCGGCATGCGCCGGGTCGAGGATCCCCAGAAACTGCCTGCGGCACTGGCCGAGGCGATGCGCGAGGCCGAGTCGGCGTTCGGTGACTCGAGGATGTACCTGGAGCAGGCGGTGATCCGCCCCCGGCACATCGAGGTGCAGGTGCTGGCCGACGCCACCGGCGAGGTGATCCATCTGTTCGAGCGGGACTGCTCGGTGCAGCGGCGCCACCAGAAGGTCGTCGAGATCGCGCCGGCGCCGAATCTCGACCCCGGGCTTCGGCGCCAGATCTGCGCCGACGCCGTCCGCTTCGCCCGCCAGATCGGGTACGTGAACGCGGGCACGGTCGAATTCCTCGTCGGCGAGGACGGCCGTTATGTGTTCATCGAGATGAACCCCCGGATCCAGGTCGAGCACACGGTGACCGAGGAGGTCACCAACGTCGACCTGGTCAGCAGCCAGATCCGGATCGCGGCCGGCGAGACGCTCGTCGGGATGGGTCTCACCCAGGACGCGATCAGCGTCCGCGGCGCCGCCCTGCAGTGCCGGATCACCACCGAGGACCCGGAGAACGGCTTCCGTCCCGACACCGGCACGATCTCGGTCTACCGCACGCCCGGCGGCTCCGGCGTCCGCCTCGACGGCGGGGTGGTGTTCGCCGGCGCCACCGTCGGTGCCCACTTCGACTCGATGCTGGTCAAGCTGACCTGCCGCGGCTCCGACCTGCACTCGGCCGCCCGCCGGGCCTATCGGGCGCTGAGCGAGTTCCGCGTCCGCGGCGTCTCGACGAACATCCCGTTCCTCGAAGCGGTGATCTCCGATCCCGACTTCCTCGACGGGCACACCAACACCAGCTTCATCGACGAGCGTCCGCACCTGCTGCATTACCACATCCCCGCCGACCGGGGCACGAAGCTGCTCACCTACCTCGCCGAGGTCAGCGTGAACAAGCCCAACGGCGAGGCGCGCTCGCTGATCCGGCCGCAGGAGAAGCTGCCGCAGCTGCCGAAGGGCGCGCTGGCGGTGCCGCCGCCGTCCGGCTCGCGGCAACGGCTGCTCGAGGTCGGGCCGGCGCAGTGGGCGGCCGAGTTGCGCGCGCAGACCGCGGTGGCAGTGACCGACACCACCTTCCGGGACGCGCACCAGTCGCTGCTGGCCACCCGGGTCCGCACCCGCGACCTGATGCACGTCGCGCCGGTGATCGCCCGGACGCTGCCGCAGCTGCTCAGCGTGGAGGCGTGGGGCGGTGCGACCTATGACGTGGCGCTGCGGTTCCTCAAGGAGGACCCGTGGGACCGGCTGGACGCGCTGCACGCGGCGATGCCGAACATCCCGATGCAGATGCTGCTGCGCGGCCGTAACACCGTCGGCTACACCCCCTACCCGCTGGCGGTCACGAAGGCGTTCGTGCACGAGGCCGCACGATCCGGGCTGGACGTGTTCCGGATCTTCGACGCGCTCAACAACGTGGAGCAGATCCGTCCGGCGATCGAGGCGGTGCTGGAGACCGACCACGCCGTGGCCGAGGCGGCGCTGTGCTACACGGGCAACATGACCTCGCCGTCCGAGACGCTGTACACGCTCGACTACTACCTGCGCCTGGCCGAGCAGTTCGTCGAGGCGGGCGCGCACATCCTCGCGATCAAGGACATGGCCGGCCTGCTTCGGGCGCCGGCCGCGGCGAAGCTGGTCACCGCATTGCGTGGCAACTTCGACCTGCCCGTCCACCTGCACACCCACGACACCGCCGGTGGCCAGCTCGGCACCCTGCTGGCCGCGATCGATGCCGGCGTGGACGCGGTGGACGTCGCTGCGGCGTCGATGGCAGGGACGACCTCGCAGGTGTCGATGTCGGCGCTGGTGGCCGCGCTGGAGGACACCGACCGCGACACCGGGCTGAGCCTGGACGCGGTGGAGGCGCTGGAGCCGTACTGGGAGGCCGTCCGCAAGCTCTACGCGCCGTTCGAGTCCGGCCTGCCCGGGCCGACCGGACGCGTCTACCACCACGAGATCCCCGGTGGCCAGCTGTCGAACCTTCGCCAGCAGGCGATCGCGCTCGGGCTGGGCAACCGGTTCGAGGCGATCGAGGACATGTACGCCGCGGCGAACAAGATCCTCGGCAACATCGTGAAGGTGACGCCGTCGTCCAAGGTCGTCGGAGACCTGGCGCTGGCCCTGGTCGGGCGCAAGGCGGACCCGGCCGATTTCGAGGCGAACCCGGAGAAGTACGACATCCCCGACTCGGTGATCGGCTTCCTCAACGGCGATCTCGGCGACCCGCCCGGCGGGTGGCCCGAGCCGTTCCGCACCAAGGCGCTGGCCGGACGGACGCCGAAGCCGGTGGTCAGCGAGCTGACCGAGGAGCAGGCCGCCGACCTGGAGTCCAACCCGCGCCGGACGCTGAACCGGCTGCTGTTCCCCGGCCCGCTGCGCGACTACGAGGAGTCCTTCGAGGCCTACTCGGGGCTGACGGCGATGCCCACCAAGGAGTTCCTGCACGGCGTGAAGCAGGGCGAGGAGGTCGAGGTGCGGATCGAGCGGGGCAAGTCGCTGCTGCTCGGCATCTCGGCCATCGGCGACCCGGACGACCGCGGCATGCGCCAGGTGATCTGCACGGTGAACGGCCAGATGCGGGTGATCTCGGTCCGCGACGAGTCGGTCACCTCCACGGTGGCGACAGCCGAGCAGGCCAACCCGAAGGTGCCCGGCCAGGTTCCGGCTCCGTTCGCCGGCGTGGTCACGTTGATCGTCGAGGTGGGCGAACAGGTCAGCGCCGGCCAGCAGGTGGCAACCATCGAGGCGATGAAGATGGAGGCGGCGATCACCACTCCGGTAGCCGGGACGGTGAAGCGGCTGGCGATCGGCCACGCCCAGGCCGTCGAGGGCGGCGACCTCCTGGTCGAGATCGCCTGACCGCCCCGTCCACTTCACGTCGTCCCAGCTCGGTCGGCGCGTTCGGGTCCGCGTTCGGGGACGGTTCCCTTCCCGTTCACGCTGCCGGTTCGGGGACGGTTCCCTTCCCGTTCACGCTCCGCCCATGATCGGGCGAAAGTGGGCGGGACTTGGGGACGGTTCCTTTCCCGTTCAGTCGCTGACAAGGGCAACGGCTGGTGAACCGAAAGGGAACCGTCCCCGTGAACGGGAATGGGGACGGACCATCCGAACGGGAAGGGAACCGTCCCCGTGAACGGAAACGGAACCGTCCCCGGGCTGCCCCGCGGGCTGCCCCACGTGAACGGAAACGGAACCGTCCCCGGGCTGCCCCACAAGGTCTACGGGTCAGCCGGGACGGAAGGCGGAGCCCATGTGGGCGTCGTCGGCGAGCGGGAGCTTGCCGGACTTCGCGGCGGCGACCAGAGCTGACCAGTCGGCCTCGGTCTGGTCGGCGTAGCGGCGGGCGAAGCGGGCGAACGCCTCGCCGGCTGCCTCACCATCGCCGAGGTATCCGGCGATCATGGACGCCCCGGACGTGCGCGCATGGCCCTTCGCCAGCAGCCGTCCGACGATCCCCGCGTAGTCGCTCAGCGCCCGCTCGTGGATCGCGTTCAGGGGCACCGTCCCCTTCATGTTCCGGAACTGGCGGACGTAGTACTCGCGCCCCTCGATCGTCGTCCAGCCCAGCAGCGGGTCGCTCACCGTCTGTAGGGCCTGCTGGTACTCGACCACCCGCTGTCCCTGGTGGTGGTGCCACGCCTCGTCGCCGTGCACGAACCGCGCCAGCACCGAGCGCCGCGCCTGCTTGAGCTGCAGGAACAGCACGTCGTCCGCGCTCGACCCGACCAGCAGCACCACGTACGCGCGCAGCCCCACCGAGCCCACTCCGACCACCCGGTGGGCGATGTCCTCGACGGTGTAGCCGCCCACCACACGCCGCCAGTGCGGCCCCAGTGAGGGCAGGTAGTCATCGAGCCCCGCGGCGACCGCGTCGGCCTCGGCGGACTCGAGCGACGTGGTGATCGGCGGCTCGGCGATGATCCGGCGACGCCCGTCCACCTCCGCGGTGAGCTTGGGCAGCACCCGGTCGTTGGTCCGCCTGCGGGCGCTCTTCACCGCCCTGCGGATCTCCTTGCGCAGGCTCTCATCCCGCACGCTGCTCTTCAGGTGCGAGACGTCGAGCCGGTTGAACGAGCGGCGCAGCAGCCGCTGCGTGGCCAGCGCGCCGACCTCGGCCGCATACTCGCGGACGCAGGACCGCGCGGACGCCTCGCACGCCTGCTCGCTGTAGCCGTTCTCACGCCCGGCCACCCACACGCTCGCGACCAGCCGGCGCACGTCCCACTCCCAGGCCCCCGGGTGCGCCTCGTCGAAGTCGTTCAGGTCGATCACCTGCGTGCCCTCCGGCGAGCGGTAGAACCCGAAGTTGCCCAGGTGCGCGTCCCCGCACACCACGGGGTGGATGCCCGTGGATGGCAACGACGCTACGTCTGCGGCCATCACCGCCGCAGAGCCACGCAGGAAGCCGTACGGGGTAGTAGCCATCCGGGCGACCCGGATCCCGACCAGGTCGGACACCCGGCCGACATGGCTCATCGCGATCAACGCGATCGGGTCGAACCGTGCCGGACCCGCCGTCCACTCACCGAGCGCGGCGTAGGGCACCTTCTCGCGCAGCGACCTGCCGAGTGCGAACCGCTCGTCCCTGGTGCTGGGCGTCTCCCGGACGGAACCGAACGCGCCCGGGCCTGCGCCGGGGAACACCTGGTGTGCCATGGATCCTCCTCGATCGCGGCCATCTTCGCGCGCCCGGACCCACCCTGACCAGACCGGGCCCTCTGCCGGACACACCTGGTGAACGGGAAAGGGGACGGTTCCTTTACGGTTCGCGTGGTGTCCCTTGTGGGGGCGTGAACGGGAAAGGAACCGTCCCTGTGAACCGGAAGGGGACGGTTCTGGTGAACGGGAAGGGAACCGTCCCCGCGAACTGCGCCCGGTGTCTCAAGCCAGGGGACGGCGGTACTGGTCGCTGCCGAAGCCGAGGATGAGGTAGCCGATCGTGCTGAAGATGACCAGCAGGAAGATCGACCACGCCGCGCCCTTGCCGAACCGCTCGCCGAGCTTCAGCGACAGCACGATCGCCACGACCACGTTCACGAGGGGGATCAGCATGAGCAGGAACATCCACGGGTTGAGCCCGGCGATCCGGAACAGCACGAAGGCGTTGTAGATCGGGATGATCGACTTCCAGCCGGCTTCACCGGCCTTGCTGAAGATCTTCCACATCGCGACGATCATCAGCACGCCGAGGACGATGCTGAGGATGATCACGGGGGTGCTCGCCAGTGCGGCGGCAGCGTCGTTGGTGTTGGGGTTCATGGTGCTCCTGGGTTCGGATCGGGGTGGCGTCGGAAGGAGCTTATTCAGCCGCGAATCGTCCGCGGGTCATTCCCGTCGTCCGGGCGGGTCGTCGCGGATAGGGCACAGTGGACGCCGTGAGTTCTTCCTGGCCGAGCCCGCCGGTGGACGTACCGGCCCTGATCCTGCGCGGACGCCGCTTCGACGCAGTCCACCCCGCCGTGATGGGCATCGTGAACCGCACCCCCGACTCCTTCTACGCGGCCGCACGCTACACCGACCTCGAACCGGGGCTGGCCGCGGTCGACCGGCTGCTCACCGAGGGGGCCGACCTGATCGACGTCGGCGGGGTCCGGGCGGGGCAGGTCGGGCCGGAGGTCTCAGTGCAGGAGGAGGTCGAGCGGGTTCGGCCGTTCCTGCTGGCGGTCCGCGAGCGGCATCCCGACATGGTGCTCAGTCTCGACACGTGGCGTGCGGAGGTGGCGTCCGCGTGCGCGGAGGCGAGCATCGACCTGGTCAACGACACCTGGGCGGGGGCCGACCCCGAACTGGTGGACGTCGCCGCCGAGCTCGGCGCCGGCTACGTCGTCACCCACACCGGCGGGCTGCCCCCGCGCACCGATCCGGTGAACGTCAGTTACGGGCCCGACCCGGACGATGTGGTGCGCGACGTGCTCGCCACGCTCGCCGCAGGCGCGGAGCGGGCGGTCGCCGCCGGCGTCCCCGCCGAGCGGGTGCTGGTCGATCCCACCCTCGACTTCGGCAAGACCACTCGGCACTCGCTGCGAGTGCTGCGCGCCACCGGGGCCGTCGCCGGGCTCGGCTACCCGGTGCTGCAGGCGTTGTCGCGGAAGGACTTCGTCGGCGAGACTCTCGATCTCGGCGTCGACGAGCGGCTGTTCGGCACCCTGGCCGCGACCGCTGTCGCCGGCTGGCTCGGGACGGTGGTGTTCCGCGCCCACGACGTCGCCGCCACCCGTCAGGTGGCCGACATGGTGGCCTCGATCCGCGGCGATCGGCCACCGTCCGTGGCTGTTCGTGGGGAGCCCGGCTGATCGCTGATCGGTCGACGGGGGTGGACGCTCCCCCGGAACGAGGGTGCACCCTTGTCGCCATGGACTTCCTGGACCTGTGGGCCCGCCAGTCGCCCTACTCTGACCCGGGGCGGCATGCCGACCGGCTGCGCGCCCTGCCCGACGACCTGGACGCGCTGTGCGCGGCGTCCCGCAACACGATCGCGCACTACCGGGCCGAACTCCCCGACCTGCCGGTCGAGCGGCGAGGCGAGGTCGACAGCCGGTGGCTGGAGCGCATCCTCGACCTGGACCGGGCGCGGCACCCGGCGCCGCTGACCGAGCCCCGCGAGACCGCGTCCAGGGTCGCCGGCTGCTGCCGTGATCACTCGCTGTTCGTGGTCGGAGCGCTGCGGGCGCGCGGTGTGCCGGCACGCACGGTGGTGGGCTTCGCCAGCTACTTCGGGCCGCCGTTCCACCACGACCACGTCGTCGTGGAGTACCTCGACGGCGAGCGGTGGGTGCGCACCGATCCGGAACTGCGTCAGGAGGACTTCGACTTCGACGTGCGCGACATGCCGCGCGGTGCCGGCGCGCCGTTCGAGACCGCCGCCCAGGTGTGGCGTGGCCACCGGGCCGGAACGCTCGATGCCGATTCCTACGGCGTCGATGAGAACCTGCCGCTCAAGGGCCCGGACTTCGTCGGTGAGTACGTCGTGTTCCAGATCGCCCATCGCTACGGCGACGAGCTGCTGCTCTGGGACGATTGGGGCGCCCGTCCCACGCCGGAGCAGCTGGACGAACTCGCGGACCTGCTCGAGCGGGCCGACGCGGGCGGGGAGGACGCCGAGTCCGCCCTGCACGAGCGCTACACGTCTGACCCGTCGCTGCACCCGGGCAGCACGGTGATCCGGCACTCTCCCTACGATGATCCCGACATGACGGAATCCCTCCAACACTGAGCGGAAGATCGTCTGCGCCTAGGCTGGCCGCGTGGACCTCAGGTACCTGCGGAAGAACTACGGACGCGACTCCCTCGACGAGTCGGAGGCGGGCAGTGCGCCGTTGGCTCTGTTCCAGCGCTGGTTCGACGAGGCCGTGGCAGGCGACGTCCCCGAACCCACCGCGATGACTCTGGCCACCGTAGGGCCGGACGGGCGTCCGTCCACCCGCGTCGTGCTGCTGAAATCCGTCGACGAGCGCGGCCTGGTCTTCTTCACCAACTACCACAGCCGCAAGGGACGGGAGCTGGCCGCGAATCCCCTTGCCGCAGTGCAGTTCCACTGGGTGGTGCAGGAGCGGGTCGTCCGTGTCGAGGGATCGGTCGAGATGACTTCGGCGGAGGAGTCGGACGCCTACTTCGCCACTCGTCCGCTCGACTCGCGGATCGGGGCCTGGGCGTCCCCGCAGAGCGAGGTGATCGCCAATCGCGGGGTGCTGCTCGCCAATGCGGCGAAGGCGTCCGCGACGTACGGGCTGAACCCGCCGCGTCCGCCGCACTGGGGCGGCTACCTGCTCGTCCCCGACAGCTGGGAGTTCTGGCAGGGCCGCCGCTCCCGCCTGCACGACCGCGTCCGCTTCCGGCTGGAGGACGGCCGGTGGCTCAAGGAGCGCCTCGCGCCGTGATCCGACGGGAATCGTCGCCGCGAGTCGCGCGGCCGATTCGGGTTCGGCTCAGGAGAGCCCCCTGGTTCATTCGGAATCAGCGACCCAGCCGTGGGCGGAAGGCCGCGACGAACTCGTCCACCCCGGGGACGCGCTTGGGAAGCACCACGTCGAAGTGCTCCGGCGCGTGCAGGAAGTAATGCCGGGGGCCCTCGGCGAACTCGACCGCGGGCCACGCCGCGTGCTCGACGACGACCGCGTCCTCCTGCCCGACGCCCGCATGGTCCAGCCAGACCCAGCGCCGATCGCCGCCCGCGGCGAGTCGGTGCCGGCCCTCCGCCTCGGCTCGCGCGAAGGCGTCCCGGACGAACGACCTCGGCGCCGCGAGCCAGGCCACCACTCCGGGCACCGCGCTCGCGGCGAGAAGGAGGCCGAGGCCGGACGGTCCGGAGAGGTCCCACGAGGTCCGGTTGAGGAACGAGAGCAGGACGAACGACACCACGACTGCGCGTCCGGTCCAGACCAGGCGCCTGTCGCGCAGTTCCCGCGGCAGGCGCCGCCTGGCGTGAACCCGTGCCGCGAGCTCCTGAACGTCCGACACGGTGACCGGGAAGTCGATCCGGGTGCTGCGTTCGGCGTACTGCCAGCGGCTGGTCGGTGCGTGGCCCACCGGCCAGGTATCTCCCGGCTCCTGCGCCCGCTGCGCCATCCTCGACCTCACCTCAGCGGCGAACCTGTCCACTTCGGCCGTGTCGATGCGCCGGGGAACGGCGAGCACAGGGCCGAAGTACCGCGGCGTGACCAGAACGTGGCCGCCAACTTCGGCCACGCTCTCGATTCCCAGCCATGCGAGGTGCTTGTGTACCGGGCCGGTCGTGCTGTTGACGCCGGCGCCGTCCAGCCACACCCGTGTGACACCTCGGGGACGGAAGTCGTCGCGCGCGTGTCGGTCGATGCGCCGGTCCGACCAGTCCCGCCGCAGGTTCGGACGGATCTTCATCAGCACCAGCCACGCGGACGCGGCGACGACGATGCCGGCCAGCTGGAGTATCCGGGTGGAGTCGTCGAGCGCCGTCCCGACGCCCCAGCCAGCGAGCGCGCCGGCGAGGATCGCCACCAGCAGCCCGATCAGCCAGAAGTACACCCGCCCTCGCAGGTCGCTGCCGCGGCCGGCGGCGAGGGCGCGCGCCAAGTCGACCGCGTCGTCGGGAGTGGGGGTGAACTCGAGCACCTCTGGAGAGTAACTGCCGGCCCGCTCCTCGGACCCGGAAATGGCCGGACCAGCGCCGCGTGGGACGATCCAACCATGAGCAAGGGCTTCCGGCTGGCCGGACGGTTCGAGGGCGTCACCACCTCTCCGGTGCGGGACATCCTCGCCGTCGTGAACCGTGGCGACGTGATCAGCTTCGCCGGCGGTATTCCGGACGCGTCCCTGTTCGAGCTGGACGATTTCCGCGCGGCCTACGACCACGTGCTCGCCCGGCAGGGCCGTCGGGCGCTGCAGTACGCCGGGACGAAGGGCGAACCGGAGCTGCTCGAGCAGGTCGCGGCCCGGATGGACCGGCACCTGCCGACCACGCCTGAGCAGGTGCAGGTGACCAGCGGGTCGCAGGAGGGCATCTTCCTGGTTGGCCAAACCCTGCTCGACCCGGGGGACGTGGTGCTGGTCGAGCAGCCCACCTATCTGGCGGCCGTTCAGGCGTTCACGCTTGCCGGTGCGCGATTGGTGGCGGTGGAGACGGACGCCCACGGCATGCTTCCGGACGCGCTGTCCGCCGCCATCGCCGCGCACCACCCGAAGTTCGTCTACCTGATCCCGACCTTCCAGAACCCCACCGGCCGCTCGATGCCGGCCCAACGTCGGCGCGACGTGGCCGAGGTGTTGCTGCGCACCGGCGTGCCCCTGCTCGAGGACGACCCGTACGGCGAGCTCCGGTTCGAGGGCGAGGCCGCCCCGCCGTTGGCCGCGGTGCCGGGGATGTCGGCCCAGACGGTGTTGCTGAACTCGGCGTCCAAGGTGATGGCTCCGGGGGTGCGGATCGGCTGGCTTCGGGCGGAGGGACCGATCCTGCGCGCACTCGAGATCGCCAAGCAGGCGGTCGGGCTGCAGAGTGCTGTAACCGACCAGCTGGCCGTCGCACGCTATCTGGCCACCTGTGACCTGGACGCGCACATCGCGCACGTTGTCGAGGTGTACCGCGAGCGCAGGAACGCCATGGCCGATGGTCTCGTCCGCCGGCTGCCGGAGGGTGCCGCGGTGACCCGTCCCGAGGGCGGCATGTTCTTGTGGGTCGCGCTGGGCGACGGCACCGACACTGCCGCCTCCTTGTCGTCCGCCGTGGACGCCGGGGTCGCCTACGTGCCCGGCTGGTCGTTCTTCGCCGCCGACCCCGACCGATCGACGATGCGGCTGTCGTTCGTGACGAACGCCCCCCGCGTGATCGAGGACGGCCTCGACCGGCTGGCCGGCGCCCTCGACTGGTAACCCCGCCAACGGCACTCCCGTTGAGATCCGGAGATTCGGGGACGGTTCCCTTCCCGTTCATCCGGGAGATCCGGGGACGGAGACTCGAGATCCGGGGACGGTTCCCTTCCCGTTCATTCAGCCAATCCTGAGTCGAATGAACGGAATTGGGGACGGTTCCTGCCCTGCGTGCGGCGCTGACAAGGACCGGTAGCTCGGCGGACGGTGACGCTGACGGGCCGGGCGTCCCGGAACCCTGGGTGAACGGAAAGGGAACCGTCCCTGTGAACGGAAAGGGAACCGTCCCCGTGAACGGAACTGTGAACAGAAAGGGAACCGTCCCCGTGAACGGAAAGGGAACCGTCCCCGTGAACGGAAAGGGAACCGTCCCCGAGGCCGACCGTCGCCGGGACCGGAGGGGCGGGCGACTCAGGGCAGGCGGCGGCGGAGTTCGGCGACGAGTTCGGTGACCTCGGCGCCGGCGCGGCGCGGGATCACGTGGGCGGCGTCGGAACCGGTGAGGACGAACACGTGGTCTCCGGTCTCCGCGACGCGGGTGACGCCGGCCCAGGCGACGTGCGCCGTCCGCTCACCGGCCGCAACGTTCAGCCCGTCCGGGTCGAGCCAGACCTTCCGGGACGCCCCCGACTTCTCCAGCGCCACACGCGCGCGGACGAGGTTGCTGCGCCGCAGCAGCAAGCCGGCCACCCGACCGGTGCGCCACTCCCACCAGCCGACGGCGGCACCCAGGGCGAGGTCGAGGAGTTCCAGCACCGCGGCCAGCACCAACTCCAGATTCAGCAGCAGCGGCAGCACCGAGACCGCGAACAGCACGAGGTAGGCGGCCGACCCGGCCAGCCAGGCGCCCCTCACCCGCATCCGCCGCCGGCGCGGATCCGCTTCGCCCGCCTCGGCCGAGCGCCAGGCGGCGAAGGCGGCCAGGTCGGAAGGGGTCAGGGTGTACTCGAGCACGGGTGCGAGGGTACTGGACAGCTCACAGTCCGGGGACGCCCAGCGCCCGCAGCCGGCAACGCAGGTGGCCGTAGGTGTCGGTGGCGGAGAAGTGGACGGCCCGCAGCCCGGCCCGCTGCGCCCCGCGCACGTTGACCTCCATGTCGTCGACGAACACCGCCTCCTCGGGCGCGACGCCGAGAGTGGTGACGATGTGCGTGAAATAGGCGGGGTCCGGCTTCGCCAGACCCACCTGGAACGAGTGGAACTGGTGGTCGAAGTGGGCCTCGTGGCCCAGGTTCTCAAGCATGAAGCTGCCCCGATAGCTCTGCTGGTTGGTGGCCAGCGCGGTGACGATCCCGGTCGCACGCACCCGGTCGACGAGGCGCAACATGTACTCGTCCGCCTCGATCCGGCACCACACCTCGAGGATGTCGTCGGCCGTGCAGTCCCGGCCGTCGCGCTCCAGCAGCCCGGTGACCAGCGGGTACAGGTCGACCTGCCCGGTGAGGGTCTCCTTCTCGGTGCGGAACACGTCAGCGACGAACCGCGGTCCGCCCAGCCGAAGCATGTCCCGCAGCCAACCCTTGCGCGGGTACTGCACCACCCCGTCCGCATCCATCAGCAGGGCACGGATGGGCGGCTGGTTCATCGAGGTCACCGCTCCATCCTCACCGGATACGCCGGCGGGGTCCAGTCGCCTCCGGACTCGGGGCTGGCGCTCAGCCGATCGGGTGGGGTTCGGGACGCGCTGCCGGTTGGGTGACCAGCTCGATCGAGCGGGCCGCGCCCCGGTCGGCACTCAGCGCCATGGCCGCGTACACCTGCAGGGCCTTCGAGACCACACGGTTGCGGTTCTTCGGCTTCCAGCCGAGCTCATCCTGGCGGGCCCGGCGCTCAGCCAGCGTGGAGTCGTCCACCAGCAGGGTCATCGTGCGGTCGGGGATGGAGATCTCGATCAGGTCGCCGTCCTCGATCAGGCCGATCGCACCGCCGGAGGCCGCCTCGGGGGAGACGTGCCCGATGCACAGCCCGGACGAGCCGCCGGAGAAGCGTCCGTCGGTGATCAGCGCGCACGTCGGGCCGAGGCCCAGCCCCTTCAGATAGGACGTCGGATACAGCATCTCCTGCATGCCCGGGCCGCCCTTGGGGCCCTCGTACCGGACGATCACGACGTGGCCGGGCTGGACGCGCTTGGACAGGATCGCCTCGACCGCCTCCTCCTGGCTCTCGGTGACGATCGCGGTGCCGCGGAACGTCCACAGGTCCTCGGGGACGCCGGCCGTCTTCACGATCGCGCCGTCCACGGCGATGTTCCCCTTGAGGATCGCCAGGCCGCCATCCGCGGTGTACGGGGTGGCGGTCGAGCGGATGCACCCGTTCAGGCTGTCGGTGTCGAGGCTCTCCCACCGGGCGGTGGACGAGAACGGCTCGGTGGTGCGGACGCCGCCCGGCGCGGCATGGAACAGTTCCACGGCCTCGGGCAGCGGCGAGCCGCCACGCAGGTCCCAGTCCGCCAGCCACGCGTCCAGCGACGGGGAGTGGACGGCGTGGACGCTGCGGTCCAGCAGGCCGCCGCGGTCGAGCTCACCGAGGATGGCGGTGATGCCGCCGGCGCGGTGCACGTCCTCCATGTAGTAGTTCGTGGTGTTCGGGGCCACCTTGCAGATGCACGGGGTGGTCCGGGACAGGGCATCGATGTCGTCGGAGTCGAAATCGACGCCGGCCTCGTGGGCGGCGGCCAGCAGGTGCAGCACGGTGTTGGTGGAGCCACCCATCGCGATGTCCAGCCGCATGGCGTTGGCGAACGCCGGCTTCGTGGCGATCGACTTCGGGAGCACCGAGGCGTCGTCGCCGTCGTACCAGCGCTTGGCCAGCTCGACGACCAGGCGGCCGGCGTTGAGGAACAGGTCCTTGCGGGCGGACGCGGTCGCGAGCGTCGAGCCGTTGCCCGGCAGCGCGAGGCCGAGCGCCTCGAGCAGGCAGTTCATCGAGTTGGCGGTGAACATCCCCGAGCACGATCCGCAGGTCGGGCAGGCGCTCTGCTCGATCGAGAGCAGCTGCTCGTCGCTGACCTTGTCGTCGACGGCCTTGTACATCGCGTCGATCAGGTCCAGCCGCGGCTGCGCCACCCCGGCCACCACCTGCGCCTTGCCGGCCTCCATCGGACCGCCGGAGACGAACACGGTGGGGATGTTCAGCCGCAGTGCGGCCAGCAGCATGCCGGGGGTGATCTTGTCGCAGTTGGAGATGCAGACCAGCGCGTCCGCGCAGTGCGCGTTCACCATGTACTCCACCGAGTCGGCGATCAGCTCGCGGCTGGGCAGCGAGTAGAGCATGCCATCGTGGCCCATGGCGATGCCGTCATCGATGGCGATCGTGTTGAACTCCCGGCCCACTCCGCCCGCCTCCGCGACCGCGCCGGCGACCAGGGCGCCCATCTCCTTGAGGTGGACGTGGCCGGGGACGAACTGGGTGTACGAGTTCGCGATGGCCACGATCGGCTTGCCGAAGTCGGACTCGACCAGTCCGGTCGCGCGCCACAGGGCGCGGGCCCCGGCCATATTGCGGCCGTGGGTGACGGTTCGGGAACGCAGTGCGGGCATGGCTACCTCGATTCGACTACAACCCAGCCAGCCTAGTCCGCGCCCTGTTCGGCGTGCACCGGCCCGACCGGAGGGCGAGATCATGGCAACCCGGGGGTCGGCGTACCGATCGCGAACGCGGCCCGCGCGGCGAGTGACCCGTGCCGTGCCGGCTCGCCGAAGCCCCTACAGGCGCACCTCTCCGCTGATCACGGTGAGCGTGCGTCCGCCGATCCAGATCTCCTCGCCGTCGTCGTGCACGAACACCTCGCCGTGCCGGCCCACCTGCGAACCCTGGGTGGCGACATAGTCGGCGGGGACGACGCCCCGTCCGCGCAGCCACTGTGCTACCGAGGCGTGCAGGCTGCCGGTGACCGGGTCCTCGAGGTCGGCGACCACGCCGCGCACCTCGTAGGCATAGCCGGCGTCATCCCGTCCGACCAGCCCGAGGTGGTCGTGGCGCCCGAGCTGCGTCGAGTCGACCCAGGCGCGACGGACGGAGCCGGCGTCGGCGAGCTCGACCATCATCCACGGCGCGCCGTTGTCGCCCCACTCGTGGTCGACCCAGTCGGTGCGGGGCATTCCGAGCGCGGCCTCCGCGAGAGCGAGGTGCGCCTCGTCGAGCGGCCCCGAGCGCCGGCGTGGCGGGGCGGCGAAGGCCAGCCGCTCGCCGTCCCAGCGCAGCCGGACGAGCCCGACGCCACACTCCTGGACGATCTCGCCCCGGTCCCGGGGGACGCCGCCGGTGTCGAGCCAGGCGTGCGCGCTGCCCAGCGTGGGATGCCCGGCGAAGGGTAGTTCGGACGTGGCGGTGAAGATCCGCACCCGGTAGTCGGCCTCCGGCCGGGTGGGACGCAGCAGGAAGGTTGTCTCGGACAGGTTGGTCCAGGTGGCGAACGCCTGCATGGCGGCGGGGTCGAGTCCGTCACCGTCCAGCACGACGGCGAGCGGGTTGCCGGTGATCCCCCCGTCACCGAAGACATCGACCTGGCAGAAACGCCGGATCATGGTCGCCTCCGAAGGGTTGTGCAGGGCCTCAGTCGCCCAGGCCAGTACCGAGTTTGCGTGCGGTGAGGATCCACTCGTGGTCGGGCGGCACCAGCTTGAGCTGCCCGGCCACCTCTGTGAGCGGAACGAGTTCGGTGTCCTCGCCGCGGGCGGCGACCATCACGCCGAACTGGCCCTTCCCGACGGCGTGTGCCGCGGCGGTCCCGAGGCGGGAGGCGAGCAGCCGGTCGGCGGCGCACGGAATGCCGCCACGCTGGACGTAGCCGAGGATCGACACCCGCGACTCCAGCCCGGTGGCCGCCTCCAGCTCGCGGGCCAGCTTGAAGGTGTGCTCGCGCTGCTCGTCCTCGACATTGGCCAGGTGGGCCTTCGCCGCCCGGATGGCCTCCGGTGTCTTCGCCGCCTTGACCAGCAGCTGGGCCGCCTCGTAGTCGGACGCGTCCTGCGTGTCGCGCGCGCCCTCGGCCACGGCCACCACGCTGAAGGTGCTGCCCCGGTCCAGCCGTTGCTTGATCGTGTCGGCCACGCTCGCCACCGAGTAGGGGATCTCCGGCAGCAGGATGATGTCCGCGCCGCCTGCGATGCCGGCGCCGAGCGTGAGCCAGCCGGCCCGGTGGCCCATGATCTCGGTGAGGATGATCCGGTGGTGGCTGTGCGCGGTGCTGTGCAGCCGGTCGACGGCCTCGGTGGCGATCTCCATCGCTGTGGCGAAGCCGAACGTGGTGTCGGTGCGGGCGATGTCGTTGTCGATCGTCTTGGGCAGGGTGATCACGTTGATGCCCGCCTCGGCGAGCCGCAGCGCGTTCTTCGCCGTCCCACCGCCGCCGAGCAGGACGAGGGCCTCCAGGCCCTCCTTCTGGATGTTCTCGACGACCTGGGGACGCATGTCGACGACCTCGCCGTCGATGGACATCTTGTGCACCTTGTCGCGGCTGGTGCCCAGGATCGTGCCGCCGATCGTGAGGATGCCGGACAGGGCCTTCGAGTCCAGCACGGTGTAGCGATCCTCGACCAGGCCGCGAATGCCGTCCCGGTAACCCAGCAGTTCCCAGCCGTTGCTGATCGCTGCCTTGCCGAAGCCACGGATGGCCGCGTTCAAGCCGGGACTGTCGCCGCCCGCGGTGAGGATCCCGATCCGCTTCTTCGCCTGCGCCATGTCCGCCGCCCCTTCGCCTGGTCCGGAACTCAGGCTAGACGACGAGCCGCCGAGACGCGCGAGCGGCTAGGCGGCGAGGAGCAGGCGACCAGAGGTCGGGATGCGCGGCTGCTCCACAGTGAGGAGCCCGGACAGCGGGGTGCGGGACGGGTCACGATGACCGGTGCGTGCCGGGTGGGGGTGCGGCGGGTCGGGAGGGATACTGGACGCACTGATCCAGCGAGGGAGCCCCGCCATGCGTCGTCGTGCCCTAACCGTCCTGTTCGTCGGCCTGCTCGCACCCGGCCTCGCCGCCTGCGCGACGACCTCGCCGGTGGCCTCCCCGTCGCCGTCCGTGACGCCCAGCCCGGTCGTTCCCACCGTCACCGCGACCAGCGCGACACCGACGCCGACGCCCACCGTGACGCCGACGGCGGACAGCGCCCGGCTCGTGCTGCGCGGGGACGGGCTCGGGACCTACTCGTTCGGGGCGAAGCAGTCCGACGTCACGGCGGTACTCGAGGACGCCCTCGGCGAGCCCGAGGAGAGCTCGCAGGGCATCCGGTGCGAGCTGGACGACAGCAGCCCGTGGGCCCAGACGGTGAGCTGGGGCAACTTCTGGGTGGAGTACGACGCCAAGGACACATCGAAGAAGTCCCCGCGGACCCTGGCTGCCTGGGGCGTGACGGCCGGCTCGACGCTGCCCGCCGCGCTCGCGGTGCAGGACGGCGTACCGCTCACGCTCACGTTCTCCCAGCTGAAGGCGAAGTACCCCGCCGGCACGCTCGAGGACCTGGGCCTGGGTGACGGCAGCAAGCGGTTCACCCTGCCCAACAAGATCTTCTTCGTCGGCGCGGGCAACAAGCCGACGCACGTCCAGGCCGGTGTGTTCGGTATCTGCGAGTGATCGCCTGCCGCACCGGTCGCTGAGCAGCGCCTGAGCGCGTCAGGAAGGCCGGGATCGGCCGACCTGCCGGCGCCGGCTCAGCCGGCCAGGGCGAGACTCAGCTCGTCGCCGGAGCGTACGAAGCCCACCCGTTCCAGGTAGGTGCGGGACATCTCGGAGTCGGCCTGGGCGACGATCCGGGTGAAGCCGGCGCTGGTGAACACCCTGGCCCCGCGGCCGTACAGCCAGGTGCCGATCCGGGAGTCCCGGTAGGCCTGCATCACGTAGTCGAGGCGAAGCCGCAGGGTGTTCCCGTCCGGGGTGCCGACGAGTGCTCCCGCGGGCAGGCCGTCCCTGGTCAGGATGAGGACGAGATCGCCGGGACGCGGGGCGTCGAAGTCGGGGTGGATGCCGGCGATGTCGGCGGCGTGCGAGCGCAGGAAGTCGAGCAGGAAGGGGGCGTCCGGTTCGATCGGCACCGCGCCGAGGTCCCGGTTCGGCGCGAACTCCTTGCGGAGGAACCAGACGTTCAGCCCGGCCACGGCGGCGTTCGTGATGACGATCGGGACGGAGGGCAGCAGCAGGCCGTAGCCGACGAACACGACCGATCCCACCAGCGAGACGATCCGCAGCCGTACCACCGAGGTCATCGCCAGTGACGCCACGACGAGTGCGGAGGCGAGGTAGCCGATCAGTTCAACGGGGGAGAGTCCCATCCGGCCAGCCTAGCGAGGAGTTCCGCCCGGCGTGCGAGTGGTGCCCCGGGCGGCGAGGCGGCGGATCCACCCGCCCCGGTGGGTCGGCCGGCCGAGGCCGCCGGCCGGGTCGCGGGACACTACGGTGGTGTCCGTGCGCGGACAGCAGTCGCAGAAGGTTCAGGCCCCGGGTGGGCCGGGATCGCCGCGCGCCCGGCTCCGGCTGGCGGCGGTCGTGCTGCTCGGCCTGCTCGCGCTGACCTATCTCGGGCTCGGGGTGCGGCTCTACTTCTTCCCCGCGGGCGAGGCGGTGGCGAGCGGACTGGTCGCCGTGGTGCTGGGTCTGGCCGCGCTGACCTACCTCCTGGTGACAAGGGCGGTGATCCGGCAGTCCCGCCTCGGCCACATCCTCGCGATCGTGGTGTGCGGTCTCGCCGCGGTGCTGGGCGTGGCGCCGGGCATGACCTGGCTCGACTGGGTGGTGTTCGGGGTGAACGTGGCCACGGCGGGCCTCCTGCTGGGCTGCACCCCGCGGAAGGCCGCAGCGTAGTCCGTCACCCTGCCGGGTCGCGCCGGCCCGCCGAAGGGGGTAAGGATGGACCTCATGCCTCTCGACGCCGCCAATCCGCTCGCCGCCCCGTCCACGCTGCCGTTCGGGCTGCCTGACTTCGCGGCGATCCGCGACGAGCACTACCAGCCGGCGATCGAGGCCGGGATCGCGGAGCACCTTGCCGAACTCGCAGCGGTGGCCGCCGACACCGAACCCGCGACCGTCGCGAACGTGATCGAGGCGTGGGAGTCGTCCGGACGCCTGCTCAGCCGGGCCCTGCACGCCTTCGAGACGAAGCAGCCGGCCGACACCAACGAGGTGCTGGACGCGGTCGAGGCCGCCGTCGCACCCGAACTCGCCGCCCACGCGGACGCCATCCTGCTCGACCGGGCCCTGTACGAGCGGGTGGCGGCACTCGCGCGGCGGGTGGAGTCCGGAGAGGTCGAACTCGACCCTGCGTCGGAGTACTGGCTGGAGCGCCGGCTGCTCGACTTCGAGCGCGCCGGGGTGAACCTGCCGGAGGACGAACAGGCCCGGCTGCGGGCGATGAACCACCGGATCGCCGAGGTGCAGTCGGAGTTCGGGCGCACGGCGCTCGCCGGCATGAACGCGGGGGCCGTGCTGGTCACCGACGAGGCCGAGCTGGAGGGGCTGAGCCCGGCGCAGGTCGCGGGCGCGCGGGAGCGTGCGGCCGCGGAGGGCCACGCGTCCGGCTGGCTGATCGAGCTGGACAACACCTCGGGCCAGCCGTCGCTGCACGTGCTGGCCAACCGCGGGCTGCGGCGCCGGATCCAGCAGGCCTCGGTCGGCCGCGGACTGGGCGGCGAGCACGACACGCGTCCGCTGGTGGTCGAGCTGGCCCGCCTGCGCGCCGAGCGGGCCGCCCTGCTCGGGTTCGGGAACCACGCTGCCTACGTCGCGGCGGACGGGTGTGCGCGCACCGGCCAGGCTGTCTGGGACCTGCTCACGAAGCTGGCTCCCGCGGCAGCGGCGAACGCGCGGGCGGAGGCCGCCGACATGGAGCCGGTGTGGCAACGGATCGCCCCCGGGGAGCCGATGGCCGCGTGGGACTGGCCCTATGTCGCCGAACTGTTGCGCACCGAGCGATACCAGCTGGACGCGACGCTGCTGCGTCCCTATCTGGAGCTGGAGCGGGTGCTGCACGACGGGGTGTTCGCGGCGGCGACCGGCCTGTACGGCATCACCTTCGCCGAGCGGGACGACCTGGTCGGGTACAACGATGAAGTACGCGTCTTCGAGGTGCGGGAGGCTGACGGGTCGCCGGTGGGCCTGTTCCTCGCGGACTTCTACACCCGCCCGGGCAAGCAGGGCGGCGCCTGGATGAACAACCTGGTCGACCAGAACCACCTGCTCGGCGAGTTGCCCGTGGTGATCAACAACGCGAACCTGGTCAAGCCGCCGGCGGGGGAGCCGAGCCTGATGACCTGGGACGACGTGGTCACGCTGTTCCACGAGTTCGGCCACGCGCTGCACGGGCTGCTCTCGGACACGCGCTACCCGTCCCAGTCGGGCACCGAGACCCCGCGCGACTTCGTGGAGTACCCCTCGCAGGTGAACGAGATGTGGGCGCTGGACGCGGACATCCTGCCGCGCTACGCCGTCCACCACGCCACCGGTGAGCCGATGCCGGCCGAGTGGGTGGAGACGCTGCGGGGTTCGACGCTCTTTCAGCAGGGCTTCCGGACGACGGAGTACCTGGGGGCGGCGCTGCTCGACCAGGTCTGGCACCGGACGCCGCTGGAGGAGCTGCCCACGGATCCGGAGCAGGTCGAGGAGTTCGAGCGGGCCGCGCTCGCGTCGGTCGGCCTGGACGACGAGTTGGTGCCGCCCAGGTACCGCTCGACCTACTTCCGGCACACCTTCGAGGGCGGCTACGACGCCGGGTACTACTCCTACATCTGGTCGGAGGTGCTGGACGCGGACACGGCGGCGTTCATCCGCGCGAACGGAGGCCTGACCAGGGAGAACGGTGAGCGCTTCCGCCGACGCCTGCTCGCCCGCGGCGGTTCGATCGACGCCATGGACGCCTTCCGTGACTACCGCGGCGCCGACCCCGAGCTCCGCCATCTCCTGGAGCGTCGCGGCCTCGAGCTCTGACCAGACCGGTACGCCGGTTCGTCCGCTGTGGCCGGAGGTTGGCCGATAAGGGGACGGTTCTCCTTTTCGTCCAACTTCTCCACAGGTTCAGCACCCTCGCCAGCTTCTCCACAGCCGGTCGACGCCGCAGACGCCGTCAGCGGGCCGTTGCCAAGGATGTGAGCGGAGGAGAGGAGCATCGTGCCACGACGACCGAGGCAGCGTGCCGAGTCCGGTGTGTACCACGTGGTTCTGCGTGGGGTGAACCGGGACGCTGTGTTCCTGGAGGACGAGGACTTCGAGAGGTTCCTGAGTGCCCTGCGCGCCGTCCGGGACGCGACCGGCTGTCGGGTGCTCGCGTACTGCCTGATGACCAACCACGTCCACCTGGTGCTGCGTACCACCGATGAGCCGGTTGGCCTCGTCCTGAAGCGGCTCGGGATCAGGTACGCGGGCTGGTTCAACCGCAAGTACGGGCGGGTCGGCCACTTCTTCCAGGATCGCTTCGTGAGCCGTCCGGTGGAGGATGACGCCTACCTCCTCACCGTGCTCCGCTACGTCTGGAACAACCCGGTCAAGGCCGGCATGTGCGAGCGCGCGGAGGACTACCGCTGGAGCAGCCGGCGCTTCCTCGAGCAGGACGCGGGTGGGCGACCGGTTGACGGGGAGGAACTGCGTCGGCTCGTGCCCGCTCGCGTCCTCGCCGAGATCGCCGATCCGGCCCCGGAGCGGATCGCGTCCGTGGCCGAGCCTGCCATCGGTCGTCCGCTGCGACATACGGACGCAGAAGTGGTCAGTCTGTTCCGGACCGCCTCCGGTGTCGGCGACCCGCGGGAGTTCCGGTTGCTCGACCCGATCCGACAGCGGACCGCGATCAGCGAGTTGCGGACGCGTTCGGTTTCCTACGACCAGATCGCCCGGGTCACCGGCCTGAGCGCGTCGACGGTGAAGCGTCGTCACGCGTCCTCGGTCGGGAGAACCAGGCCAGAGGACGCCGGGCTCGGTTCGACGGGGTGGGGTGGCTGATAAGGAGAACCGTCCCCTTTTCGGCCGGGTCGAGGGGGTCAGTGGCCGGCAGGATGGGGTGGCCGATAACGAGAACCGTCCCCTTTTCGGCCAGGCCGACTGGGTCAGTGGCCGACGCGGGCGGCGATCAGGGACTTCAGTGCGGCGGCATCGTTGGGCAGGTCGACCACGTGGCGAGGGAGGTCCTCGATGCCGGCGAAGCGCTCGGGACGCTCCGGTTCGCGCCCGACCGCCTCCACGATCGTCTCGGCGAACTTCACCGGAAGCGCGGTCTCAGTGACCACCAGCGGGACGCCGGGACGGACGAACCGACGCGCCACCTGCACCCCGTCCGCGGTGTGCGGATCGATCAGCACACCGTCCTGCTGCCACACCTGGGCGATGCTGGCCAGCCGGTCGGCGTGCGTGGAGGAGCCCGAGACGAACCCGAACCGGTCCGCCAGCCCGGCGAACTCCGGCGTCCCGGACAGGTCGAAGAATCCCTGCGCGGGCAACTGGACCGCGAACAGTTCGCGCACCCGGTCGGCGTCCCTGCCCAGCAGGTCGAACACGAACCGCTCGAAGTTGCTCGCCTTCGAGATGTCCATCGACGGCGAGGACGTGGCCTGCGTCTCCGCTGCCGAGCGCACCCGGTAGACCCCGGTGCGGAAGAACTCGTCCAGCACGTTGTTCTCGTTGGTCGCGAGCACCAGCCGCCCGATCGGCACCCCCATCATGCGGGCCACATGCCCGGCCATGATGTTGCCGAAGTTCCCGGTCGGGACACAGAAGTCGACCACCTCGTCGTCGGTCGAGCTCACCCGCAGCCAGGCCGCGACGTAGTACACGACCTGCGCCACCAGCCGCGCCCAGTTGATCGAGTTCACCGCGCCGAGCGAGTAGCGCTGCTTGAACGCGAGGTCGCCCGCGACCGCCTTGACCAGATCCTGGCAGTCGTCGAACACCCCCTCGACCGCGACATTGACGATCGCCGGGTCGTCCAGGCTGAACATCTGTGCCTGCTGGAACGGCGTCATCCGGCCGGCCGGGGTGAGCATGAACACGCGGACGCCGTGCCGGCCGAGCATGGCGTACTCCGCTGCCGAGCCGGTGTCGCCGCTGGTCGCGCCCAGGATGTTCAACTCCCGGCCGCGGCGGGCGAGCTCGTACTCGAACAGCTGGCCGAGCAACTGCATGGCCAGGTCCTTGAACGCTGCGGTCGGCCCGTCGGACAGGTGCGCGAGCCACAGCCCGCCGTCCAGCTCGCTGACCGGCACGATGTCGGCGGTGGCGAAGACCGAGTCGTTGTAGGCCCGCGCGCAGATCGCGCGCAGGTCGTCGGAGGGGACGTCGTCGATGTACTCCGAGAGGATCGCGTGTGCCAGTGCCGGGTACCCCCCCGAGCCCAGCAGGATCCGCCAGCTCGCGAGGACGCCGGCGTCCGCCCGGGGATAGGTCTCGGGCAGGTAGAGCCCGCCGTCCGGCGCGAGCCCCTCCAGCAGGATGTCGCTGAAGCCGGGACGCGGGTCGTCGGGACGGCCACGGGTGGACAGATAGCGCACGCGAGAACTGTACCGAGCGGTCTGCGGGCCGGATCACCGCCGGGATCGTGCCGCCGCTCGACGCTGCCCGGCGAGGCGGATCCGCTGCCCGGATTCTCCCGCGGACAGGCCTGCGGGCGGCGCTCGACGCCGACGAAACCCGATGCCGACGGCGAAGGCTAGACCACCACATCAGAATCGCGTTACGACACTCCGGGCCGGGTTGCTTTCTGGCTTGTCGGACGGGGATCATGGCGGGGTGCTCGATCCTGCCGTGCGTCCCCTCGCCCAGCCGGCCGGTGGCGAGCTGAGCAGACAGGCGACCGAGATCCTGACCCAGGCGCAGAACCTGGCTGATCAGCTACGCACCGAGGCCCAGGCTGAGGCCGATGCCGTGCGCGCAGAGACCGCCCGCAACCGGGAGTTGAACGACCAGCTCGCCCGTGAGGTCGCGGAGCGCCGGGCCGCGGCCGAGCAGGCGATGACCAGCGCGGCGGCCCGGCTCGACGAGGCGCGCCAGGATGCGGTCACGCTGCTCTCCGACGCCGCGGCGCAGGCCGGGCTGATCACGGAGACGGCCGAGCGCACCGCGGCGGACGTGATCGCCGCCGCTCGCAGTGAGGCCACCAGGATCGTCGAGGACGCCCGGATCAAGGCCGCCACGGTGATGAACACGGCCAAGCGCACCGAGTCCGAGGTGCACCAGCGGCTGGACGCCAGGGTGGCCTCGGTGGACGCCGAGCTCGGCGACCGCCGCCGCGCGCTGGAGGCGGAGGAGGCGCAGCGCCGCGACCTGCTCGAGGCCGAACTCGCCGCCCTGCGCGGCCACGTCACCGACGAACTCGACCAGCAGCGCAGCGAGCTGGAGGCCGAGGCGACCCGGGTGCGGGCCGAACTGGCCGCCGACCGGGAACGGTTCGAGGCCGAGGCCGCCGAACTGCGCGCGAACGCCCAGGCGGAGCGGGACGCGCTGGCCGCGGATGCGCAGGCGAAGGCAGAGGAGCAGATGCAGGCCGCCGCTGCGCACGTGGCGTGGACCGAGCAGGCGATGGCGGAGTTGCGGGCGAGCGTGGCTTCGGAAGCCGAGGCCGCCCGGCGCCAGCACCACAACGAGCTGGCCGAACACGTCCGGAGCGTCCGTGAGCAGGCCGAGGTGGCGCTGACCACGACGGCCCATCGCAACCAGGCGCTGGTTGCCGAGGCGAACGCGGTCGCCGAGGACCTGCACGGGCGCGCCCGCGCGGTCCTGGACGCGGCCGAACGGGACGCGGCCAACACCCGCCAGCAGGCGAAGGAGGAGGCCGAACGGCTGCTCGCCTCCGCGCGCGCGGAGGCGAAGGCGCAGATGGAACGCGCCGAGCGGCGACTGGCCGAGGCCGAGTCGGGCGCGAAGCTGATCCGCGAGCGCTCCGCGGCCGACATGGAGAAGCTGCAGCGGGAGACCTACGAGAAGGCGCGCGCGTCACGGGACGAGGCGGTCAGCCTGCTCACCGAGGCGCGAGCCGAGGCGGACGCGGTCCGCAGCGAAGCGCGCGCGATGCTCGACCGGGCTCGCGCCGAGGTCGCCCAGCTGGCCCGCCGCCGCGACGACATCAACGCCCAGCTCGGGCACCTCTCCGGGGTGATCGAGGCGCTCGCCGTCTCCGAACGTCCCTCCCCCACGACCCAGCAAGGAACGGAAGAAGGATCATGACCCAGCAGAACGCCGCTTTCCGCACGGTGATGCGTGGCTACGAGCCGAATGAGGTCGACCGGGCCATCACCGACCTGCAGAGGGCACTCGAACAGGCCCGCGCCGAGTCGGGGTCCAGCTCGGTCGCTGTGACCAAGCTGACCTCGCAGGTGAGTCACCTCGAGGAGCAGGCGAACGGCTACCGGACGCGGATCGCGGCGCTGGAGCAGGAGCAGAAGGAATCCAGCGCGCCGACCTACACCGACCTGGGAGCCCGGATCGGCAAGATCCTGAAGCTGGCCGAGGACGAGGCGAACGATCTGCGCACCAAGGCGCGGGCCGAGGCCGAGAAGCTGGTCGCCGAGGCCGAAGCGGCCGCGGAGCAGGCCCGCACCGCGGCCGACCGGTACGCCGCGGACGTCACCAGCCGGGCCGACGCCGAGTCGACCCGCGTGCTGGAGGCCGCGAAGCGGCAGTCCGACGAGATCCTCGACTACGCCGACCGCGAGGCCACCGCGCGCCGCGAGGAGGCGGAGGCCGTCTACGAGCACCAGCGGGCCCGCGCCGCCGCCGCTGCCGCCGACTTCGAGAAGACCCTCGCCGAGCGCAGGGACAAGGCGGCCGAGGAGTTCTCCAGCCTGATGCAGGCCAACGAACAGGCGATCGCGATGGCGCAGGAGCGCCAGGCCGCGATCGAGGCCGAGGCCGACCGGACGCTCGCCGAGGCGAAGGCCCAGGCCGAGGCGCACCTGAAGGCGGCCCGCGAGGAGGCCGCCCAGCACGTCGACTCCGCCCGCCTGTCCGCGGAGAAGATCCGCCGCGAGTCCGAGCGCGAGTTGCAGGCCGCCACGGCCCGCAGGGACTCGATCACGGCGCAGCTGACCAACGTCCGGCAGATGCTGGCAACCCTCGGTGGCGCGGCCATCGTGAACCCGCTGGCCGAGCCGGAGGAGCCGGTGGCGCCGGTCGCGCCGGTGGAGGCGGAGAGCGAGGCTGACGACGAGGCGGACGCCGCCGCCGAGGCTGCAGTGGACGCCGGGCCTGAGGCGGACGTCGAGGGCGACACCGGAGATGCGGAACTGGAAGTCGAGCAGGAGGCGGCGGAGGCCGAGGGCATGGTGGAGCAGGAGACGCTCGCGTGAGACATCGCTACCTCGGCAACTCGGGGCTGAAGGTCTCCGAGATCTGCTACGGCAACTGGCTCACCCACGGTTCGCAGGTCGAGAACGAGACTGCCGAGAAGTGTGTCCACGCCGCCCTCGACGAGGGGATCACGAGCTTCGACACTGCGGACGTCTACGCGAACACCGTCGCAGAGGCGGTGCTCGGCGAGGCGCTGAAGGGCCAGCGGCGGGAGTCGCTGGAGATCTTCACCAAGGTCTACTGGCCGACCGGGCCGAAGGGGCCGAACGACTGCGGCCTGTCCCGCAAGCACATCATGGAGTCGATCGACGGTTCGCTGCGGAGGCTCGGCACCGACTACGTCGACCTCTACCAGGCGCACCGCTACGACCACGAGACGCCGCTGGAGGAGACCATGCAGGCGTTCGCCGACGTGGTCCGGCAGGGCAAGGCGCTCTACATCGGCGTCAGCGAGTGGGACGCGGCCCAGATCCGCGCGGGGCACGCGCTGGCGAAGGAGCTGGGCTTCCAGCTGGTCTCGAACCAGCCGCAGTACTCGATGCTGTGGCGGGTGATCGAGGAGTGGGTGGTGCCGACGTCGGCCGAGCTGGGGCTCTCCCAGGTCTGCTGGTCGCCGGTGGCGCAGGGCGTGCTGACCGGCAAGTACCTGCCGGGCGAGGCGCCGCCGAAGAACTCCCGCGCGACCGACACCAGGGGCGGCGCGGCTATGATCCAGCGGCTGATGGGCGAGGAGGTGCTGGTCGCTGTGCAGCGGCTGCGTCCGATCGCAGAGGAACTGGAGCTGAGCATGGCCCAGCTCGCCGTCGCCTGGGTGCTGCAGAACCCGAACGTCGCCTGCGCGATCATCGGTGCGTCGCGCCCACGGCAGGTGAAGGAGAACGCCGCGGCGTCCGGGGTGGTGCTCACTCCCGAGGTGATGTCGCGAATCGACGACGCCCTGGGCGACGTGGTGGTGCGCAACCCGATGCTGACTGCCGAGCACACGCCGAAGGAGCGTCCCTGCTGAACCCGGGCCGCCGGGGCGGGCGGTCGCCCGTGGCCGGCGTGGTGGAAGAACTGCGCGTGTCCTGCTGAGGCATCCAGGGACAACGATGGGCAGGGGCGCACGGGGAGCCGCTCCCGGGGGGTGCGGGTCATGTCCGTGGACGTGGCGGAAGCCGTTGACACAGTGGTGGTCGGGTCCGGGTTCGGCGGTGCGGTGGCTGCTTACCGACTGGCCGACGCCGGGCGATCGGTGGTGGTCGTGGAGCGCGGCCGCGCCTATCCGCCGGGTTCGTTCGCGCGGTCGCCGACCGAGTTCGCCGAGAACTTCTGGTCACCGGGCGACCACCTGTACGGGCTCTACCAGGCATGGAGCTTCAGCGGTCTGGAAGGTCTGGTCTCCGCCGGGCTCGGCGGCGGTTCGCTGATCTACGCCAACGTGCTGTTGCGCAAGGACCCGGAGTGGTTCGTGCGCGATTCCCCGATTCCCGGCGGCGGCTACGAGACGTGGCCGATCGGGCGGGAGCAGTTCGACCCCCACTACGACCGCGTCGAGGAGATGCTCGGCGCCCGGTCCTACCCCTACCCGGACACGCCCAAGACGATCGCCTTCGAGGCGGCGGCGACGCGCGCCGGCTACGCGACGATCCGTCCGCCGCTCGCGGTGTCGTTCGCGCCGGGCCGGAACGATCCGCCCAGCCTCGGCGTCGTCCCGACGCCCGGCTACGGGAACATCCATCACGCGCCGCGGTTCACCTGCAGGTTGTGCGGCGAGTGCGACATCGGCTGCAACTACGGGGCCAAGAACACCCTCGACCACACCTACCTCTCCGCAGCCGCCCACGCCGGTGCCGACGTCCGGACGCTGCACGAGGTGAAGGGCTTCCACCGCGACGCCGACGGCTGGGTCGTGCGGCTGGCCGTGCACGACCCGGACGGCGGGCCGAGTGTCACGCGGACCATCCGCGCCCGGACGCTCGTCCTCGGCGCGGGCACCTTCGGCTCGACCTTCCTGCTCCTGAAGAACCGCGCGGCGCTGCCGGGCCTCAGCGACGCCATCGGTACCCGGTTCAGCGGCAACGGGGACCTGCTCGGCTTCCTGTTCAACGCCCGCGAGGGGATCGAGCGGGAGGCCAGGGCCCGCACGGTGGCGGGCAGCAGGGGCCCGGTGATCACCAGCGCGATCCGGGTCGGCGACGTCGTGGACGGCACGGGCGCCCGCGGGCGCGGCTACTACGTGGAGGACGCAGGCTATCCCGGCTTCCTGAACTGGCTGATCGAGGCCGCCCAACTGCGGTCGGTCGTCTCGCGCAGCACCCGGATCGCGGCCCGGCTGATGCTGTCCCGGATCGGGCACTGGAAGAACTCGGACGTGTCCCGCGACCTCGCGGACGCGGTCGGGCGCGTGTCGATCTCGTCCAGCTCGATGCCCCTGCTCGGCATGGGCCGCGACGTCCCGGACGGACGGATGTACCTCGACCGGGGGCGGCTGGCCATCGACTGGACCACGGCCACCTCGCTGGCGTTCTTCGACGACATCCGGGGCACGATGGCCGACGTGGCGAAGGAGTTGGGGGCGGACTACCAGGACGACCCGCTGTGGTGGGCGAAGCGCGTGATCACCGTCCACCCGCTCGGCGGCGCCCCGATGGGCCGGAACAGCCACGAGGGCGTCGTCGACGAATGGGGCCGGGTCTTCGGCACCGAGGACCTGTGCGTGGTGGACGGCGCGGCCATGCCCGGGCCGGTCGGCGCGAACCCGGCCCTCACTATCGCCGCCTTCGCCGACCGGGCGATGGAACACGAACTCGAAGCGCCGCGGTCGCGTGCCCACCGGCCGCGACGCTCCCCGCGTCCCGAAGGAGTCGCCGTGAACCAACCGACACCCGGACCCGGTGCCACCGCGGTCTCGTTCACCGAGCAGATGAAGGGATTCGTCGGCCTGGGCACGGCGGACCCTGCCGAGGCCTACGAGGACGCCCGGCTGCGGCGTGAGGACCTCATGTTCGAGCTCACCATCACCGCCGACGACGTGGCCGCCTTCGTGGCGGACCCGGCCCACCAGGGCGGTGCGACGGGCTACGTCGAGGGCGAGGTGATCGGCGGCCGTTGCGTGGTCGAGCAGGGCTGGTTCAACCTCTTCGTCGCGGCCGGGCAGGGCACCGACCGGCGGATGCTCTACCGTCTCTGGTTCACCCCCGACAGCGGGGAGCCACTCACCCTGGTGGGCTTCAAGGACATCCACGACGACCCCGGGTTCGATCTCTGGGAGGACACGACGACGCTGTTCGTCCAGCTCCTCGACGGGCACGTTCCGCCCGGGGACGTGACCGTCGAGACGGGCCTGCTGCCGGTCGCGGACGCGCGGGTGCGGGGCGCGGGCATCCTGCGGATCGCTCCGCTGGACTTCGCGAAGCAGCTGACCACCTTCGCTGCGGAGGGCCCGCAGGGCGCGGAGGCGATCGCCGAGTTCGGGGAGCTTTTCCTCGGTCAGCTGTGGCACACCTACGCGGGCCTCGCCACCGGACGGGGAGGCCGGTGATGGACCCCGTGGAGGTGGTGCCGGCGCCCGGGACGCCCCGCTACGTCCGTCCGGGCACCCGGGGGCAGCACACCGAGGTGGTACCCCTCACCGCGGGCGACGGGCACCCGCTCACGCTGCTGCACGTGACCCGGGCCGACGGGATCGCCCCCACCCACGGGCCGGTCCTGCTGGTCCACGGCGCCGGCGTCCGGGCCGAGATCTTCCGCCCGCCCCTGCAGCGCACCCTCGTGGACGCGCTGCTGACCGACGGCTTCGACGTCTGGCTGCTGAACTGGCGTGCATCGATCGACCTGCCTCCCGTCGGCTGGACCCTCGACGAGGCGGCGGCCTTCGACTTCCCGGTGGCTGTGCGTACGATCCTGCACGCGACGGGGGCAGCCACCCTGAAAGCCTTCGTGCACTGCCAGGGCTCGACGTCGTTCATGATCGCCGCCATCTCCGGCCTCGTGCCCGAGGTGACCACCATCGTCAGCAACGCCGTGTCGCTCCACCCGGTGCTCCCGGCCTGGTCAAGGGTGAAGATTCTTGGCCTGGCTCCGTCGATCAGGCGGTTCACCCCCACCCTCTCGCCCAAGTGGGGCTACCGGACGGAGGGCTGGTTCTCCCGAGTGCTCCGCGCCGGAGTCGGCCTCACCCATCGCGAGTGCGACAACCCCGTGTGCGCGATGGTGAGCTTCGTGTACGGCAGCGGCCACCCCGCGCTGTGGTCGCACGCGAACCTCGACGATCAGACCCACGACTGGATCCGGGGCGAGTTTGCGGGAGCTCCGATGACCTTCTTCGCGCAGATGCGCGAGTCGGTGCGCGCCGGTCACCTGGTGCCGACGGGTGCGGTGCCGGGGATCGTGCCCGACCTTACTTCGGCTCCCCGGACCGACGCCCGGTTCGTCCTGCTGGCCGGGGAGGACAATCGCTGCTTCCTCCCGGCCAGCCAGCAGCGCAGCTTCGAGCACTTCGACCGGCTGGCGCCCGGACGCCATGTGCTGCACCGGATCCGGGGTTACGGCCACCTGGACGTGATCTTCGGTGTCAACGCCTGGCGGGACACCTACCCCCTGATCGTCTCCGAGTTGCGTGGCTGAGCGCTGCGTAGCTGTCCCCGGGCCCCGATAGGTTGGTGGCGTGGACGAACCGAACGGACGGGACCTGTTCGAGGCCCTCGGCGAGCACCCCGAACTCGAATTGCACGCGCTGCTGGTGCTCCGGCACGGGGTCACCGTGCTCGAGCGGTATGCCGAACCGTACCGGCCCGGTGACCGGCCCCTGGTGTACTCCGCCAGCAAGACCTTCTCCGCGACCGCGGTCGGGCTGGCGATCGGTGAGGGGCGCTTCGCCCTGGACGACCGCATCGTCGACCTGCTCGACGCTGCCCCGGACGTTGACGACCGGGTCGCGCAGATCACCGTCCACCACCTGCTGTCGATGTCGACCGGACACACGGAGGACACGATCGACGCGATGACGGCGGGCCCACCCGAGGGCTGGGTGGAGGCGTTCCTGGCGATCCGTCCCCCGCAGCCCGTGGGCTCCTGCCACGTGTACAACAACGGCGCGTCGTTCCTGCTCGGCGAGCTGGTGCGCCGCCACACCGGGGCGGACCTGCTCGACTACCTGCGTCCGCGGGTGCTCGAACCGCTGGGCATCGAGGCGACCTGGGACACCGACCCGGTGGGACGCTGCCTGGGCTGGACCGGACTCCACGTCGACGTTCGCGGGCTGGCCGCGCTGGGCGAACTGCTGCGCTGCGACGGGGTCTGGCAGGGACGCCGGCTGCTGCCGGAGGGTTGGGTGGCCCGGGCCACCGCGAAGCAGATCGCGACCCTCGAGCCCAGTCCCGAGTGGAACCTCGGTTACGGCTACCAGGTCTGGATGGGACGCGATGGCTTCCGCCTGGACGGTGCCTACGGCCAGTTCGCCTTCGTGCTGCCCGGACGCGACCTCGTGGTGGCGGTCCAGTCCGCGCAGTCCTGCACCCAGGTGCTGATCGACCTGCTCTGGGAGCACCTGCCGACCCTGGGCGACACCGGCTCCGGGCTCTCCGCCGTCCCCATTCCCGCCGACTCCGGCCTCGGCACCACCTGGGTGCACGCCGGCGCGGTCGCGCTGGACGCCACGATGGTCGACGACGGCGAGGAGGTCGGCCCGCCCGCGGACCTGGCCGGGGTCGGAGCGTTCCGCACGGGGGACGGCATAACGCTCGACCTGGTCGCCGAGGGCCACGAGGTGCGGCTGGCCGTGACACCGGGGCAGTGGCGGCGGCAATCGCTGCGTCTGGGCGGGATCGAAGTGCCGGTCGCGCTGGCCGCGGGTGCCGACGAAGCGGGCACGCTGCACGTCCGGCTGGTGTTCACCGACACTCCGCACACGCTCCGGCTGCGGTTGGGCGCCGACGGTTCGGCAGCCCAGGCCTGGAAGGTGAACCCGCTGCAGGGGCCGTCGCTGGCCGCCATGCGGGCCCACTGAGGAGGCGCCATGGGTCTGCTGCGGGTGCTCACGTTCCTCGTCGTCGCGGTCGTGGTCGTGGTGATCGTGCTGCGTTTCGTCCTGCCGATCCTGCGGCGCGCGCGAAGTGCGCCGACGATCGTCCCTGGCAGCGTGGTGGAGTACGACGCGCCGCTGCCGGGCACGCTCCCGCTCGCCCGCGGGCACGGCTACGACACCGCCGACGTGGATCAGTTGCTCGAGCGGGTCTACGGGCTCTCCGGCAGCGCGCCGGGACGGGCGGAGGCGCTGGAGCTGATCCGGTCCGCGCGCTTCCACCTGGACCGCACGGGCGGCTACGAGCCGGTCTATGTCGACCGGCACATGGACGCCCTCGCGGCGGCTCTCTCCGGCGGAGGCGAGTTGCCGCCGAGGCCCGGCTACCGCTGAGCCTGGGCACTGCTGACACTGACGCGCGACGACACTCGCCCCTACGGTGACGGCATGGACGCTCCGAAGCTCGAGACCCTGCCCGACGCCGACTTCCAGCGGGTCCTGTGCGTGGTGGCCCATCCCGACGACGTCGAGTACGGCACGTCCGCCGCGGTTGCGGCCTGGACATCCCGCGGCATCGAGGTGGCCTACCTGCTGCTCACGGCGGGGGAGGCGGGCATGCAACGGCTGCCGGAGGAGACGCGGGTCGTGCGGGCAGGGGAGCAGCGCGCGGCCTGCGACGCGGTGGGCGTGCGCGACCTGACCGTCCTCGACCACCCGGACGGGATGCTGGTGTACTCCCTCGACCTGCGCCGGGACATCGCGCGCAGGATCCGGCAGTTCCGGCCGGACGTGGTGGTGACGATGTCGTGGGAGGTGGAGGCTCCGTGGGGGCTGAACCAGGCCGATCACAGGGCCGCGGGGCTGGCCTGCCTGGACGCCGTCCGCGACGCCGACAACACCTGGGTGTTCCCCGAACTCGCTGCGGACGAGGGCCTGTCCAAATGGGGTGCGACCTGGTTCCTGGTCGGCGGGGACGCGCGTCCGACCCACGGCGTGGACGTCTCCGGCGACCCCCTCGAACGGGGCATCGCCTCGCTGGCGGCGCACGCCGCCTATCTCGCCGACCTGCCCGGCCACCCGACTCCCCGTGACCTGCTCAGCGGCTCCACCAGCGGCGCCGGTCAGGCTCTCGGGGTCGCGAACGCCGTCCTCTTCCGCGCCCACAAGCTCCGCTGAATGGCCGATAAGGGGACGGTTCTCCTTCTCGGCCAGCGCCGCCGAGGTGGACGGAAAGGAGAACCGTCCCCTTATCGGCCAGGTCAGTCGCGGGCGTAGCGGGCGACGAAGTTGCGCAGGACGAGGTGCTGCTGGCCACTGACCTGGCTGGCGTAGGCCATCTCGGTCAGGTCCTCCAGCTCGGACGGGTCAAAGTAGCCGGCGTGCTGGTAGATCCGCATCCGGGCGGCCAGGTCGTCGGCGTCCAGCTCGGGGTGGAACTGAGTGACGTATACGTTCGCGCCGACCCGGTACATCTGGACGGGGCAGTCGACCCCGGTGGCGAGCATGACCACCCCGGGCGGGGCGCCGTTGCAGGCCTCCTTGTGCCCGACGAACGCGTGGAAGGACGGACTGACGCCCTCCAGCAGCTGGTCCTCCCGGCCGGCATCGGTGAGCTCGATCTCGATCGCTCCCACCGGCTCGCTGAAGGTGCGGTCGATCACCCCGCCGAGGTGGGTGCTGATCGTGCCCACTCCGTAGCACATGCCCAGGAACGGGAAGTCGGTGTCGACGATCTCGTCGACCAGCGCGGCGAGGTCGGCCTCCACGCGCAGCTGGATCTCGGTCTTCTGTGCGTCGGAGATGTTGAACGAACTCCCCCCGAGGATCACGCCGGAGTAGTCGGCCAGGTACAGCGGCGGCAGGGGACGGGACTCCACCCGGATGTGCTCCAGCTGGTCGGCGGCCAGGCCGGAGTGCCGCAGCACCGAGCGGTACTCCGCCGCCGCGGCCTCGTCGTGGTCACGTGTCGCGAGCATCAGGAACGGCTTCACGGCGGTCAGAGTAGCCCGCAGTCCGCCCGCGGTGGCATCAACCAGTTCAACCAGCGGTACGGGTCAGCCGGCATCCGGCCCAACCCGGCGATCTCTCAGAACGGGGACGGACGCCCGGTTTCGGCGAGCAGCAGCCGCAGCGCCGCCTCGGGACCGCCGGCGTCCCGCTGCCGGGAGTAACTGGCGCCCCGCTCGGCCAGTTCGCCAGCGAAGCGCAACTCCTCCTCGCAGCCCAGGTCGCGAGCCACTGGTTCGAGCCGCTCCAGCCACTGCGCCAGACCCTCGCGCAGCGGCACCTCGCGGCGGGCCCGGTTGGGCGTGATCACATCCGCGTCCAGTCCGTAGCGGGCGGCGCGCCACTTGTTCTCCCGCACCAGCCACGGCGGCAGCGCCTCGTAGGTCTGGTCGTGCTCCCAGGTGCGGGAGACGTGCTCGGCGAAGCACTGGGTGAGAGCGGCCAGGCAGCCCAGTTCGGCGAGGGTGGGCACCGAGTCGGCCGTGCGGTTCTCCACCGTCCCGAACCGCGGTGCCGGGCGGACGTCCCAACGGATCTCCCCGGGAGTGCTGATCATGCCGCAGTCGAGCAGGTCGTCGGCGTACGCCTCGAACTCGGCCCAGCTCGTCATCGGGTAAGGCAGGCCGTTGGTCGGCAGCTGCTGGAACAGCATGGTGCGCTGGGACGCGTATCCGGCGTCCTCACCCTCCCAGTACGGGGACGAGCAGCTCAATCCGAGCAGGTACGGGTAGAACCGGGCCAGGCCGGTGGTGATCGGCAGCGCCTTGTCCCGGTGCTCGACACCGACGTGGACGTGGGTACCGCAGATCGCCATCTGGCGTCCCCACCAGCCGTTGCGCTCGGCCACCACGTCGTAGCGGTCGCCGTGGAACCGCGGCTGGTCGGCGGCCCGGCTGAACGGGTGCGTGCCCGATCCGATCAGGCCCACGCCGAGCCGACCGGCCACCTGCTGCACGACCGCGAAGCTGGCGGCGACGTCGGCCACCGCCTCGCTCACCGTGGCATGGACGCCGGAGACCAGCTCGACCATCTCCTGCAGGTACTCCTTGCGGATCGGCGAGCCCGTGTCGCTGTCGCAGGCGTCCAGCACTTGTGGTGCGGCCGCGGTCAACTCGCCCGAGGCGACGTCGACCAGCGCCAGTTCCCACTCGATCCCCACGCTGGAGCGGGCGGACGGGGCGAAGTCGATCAGCATGTCGGCTCCTCACTGGCGGCTGCGGCCGATTCTAGGTTCCCGATACCCGCTGTGTGACCTGCCCGCCACCGCACGGCCGACGATCCTTCCTGCCGTCGCCGCCGTCGCGCCCACTCTGCGGGGCGTGGTCCGTACACCGGTTCCGCATGGTGTCAGGGTTGCCGCCTGACAACAGGCCGTGCCGCGCGTAATGTTTGTCGGCTATGCATGACTTCCCGCCCCGCGTCGACGCCTACACCCCGGCCGAGACGTCCCGCCCGGACACCCGTAGCCCGGCCCGCTTTCTGGGCTGGCTGCTGCGGGTGCAATGGGACGTGGTCGCGCTGCTCGGCGTCACGGGGCTGGTCTGGTTCCTGCCCGGCGCGCTGAGCCCGCTGCTGCTGGGCAAGGCGATCGACTCCGGCGTCCTGCACGGGGACATGTGGGCCACTCTCGGCTGGGCGGGCGTCCTGACCCTGGTGATCGTGGTCGGCGCCGCGGCAGGCATCGCCAACCACACCTTCGTGGTGCGCGGCTGGTTGATCGCGCTGTACGGCACCCAGAAGCTGGTCACCCGCAAGGCCGTCCAGCTGGGCCACGTGCTCAGCCGCCGGCTGCCCACCGGCGAGGTGCTGAGCATCTCCAGCTCGGACTCGAACACGTTCGGCCAGACCATCGAGATCGTGTCCCGCACGATCGGGGCGATGTCGGCGTTCGTGCTGGTCTGCGCGCTGATGTTCACCACGTCGCCGCCGCTGGGCTGGGTGGTCGTGATCGCGGCACCGCTGCTGGTCGGGGCGGCGTCCCCGGTGTTGCGTCCGTTGAACCACGCCCAGACGGCCGAACGTACCCGGACCGGCGAGCTGACCTCGATGGCCACCGACATCGTCTCGGGCCTGCGGATCCTGCGTGGCATCGGCGGCGAACGCACCTTCGGCAACAACTACGCCGCCCTGTCGCAGAAGGTGCGCCGGCTCGGCGTCGCCACCGGCACCTGGCAGGCGGTCACCGAGACGATCAGCGTGCTGCTGTCGGGCCTGTTGCTGGTCGCGCTGGTCTGGCTGGGTTCCCACGAGATGCTGGAGGGGCGGCTCAGCGTCGGCCAGCTGATCTCCTTCGTCGGCTACGCGCTGTTCATGGTGTGGCCGCTGCAGACCTTCTTCGAGTTCGCCGAGAAGTGGGTGCAGGGCCTGGTGTCGGCGCGCAAGGCGATCGCGCTGCTGGCTCCCGAGCTGCCGTTCAGTGAAGGCGCCGAGCCGTTGTCGCCGCGTCCGCGGCTGGTGGACGCGGTGTCCGGGGTGGCGGTGGAGCCGGGCCGGTTCCTGGCCGTGGTCAGCGCCGTCCCCGAGGAGTCGGCAGCGCTGGCCGATCGGCTGGGCCGCTACCTGCCCACCCTGCAGGGGGCGCAGGAGAACGACGACGACGATTCCGAACTGCGCGGACGCAGGGCGCGGCTGGCCAGGGAGAGCAGGGAGGCCCGCCGCGCCGAGGTGGCCGAGCGGGACCGGGATCTCGGCGGTGGCGAGTGGGGCGTGAGCGCGGACGGCGTCGACTACAGCCGCCTGCCGCTGGCGTCCCTGCGCCGGACGGTGGTGGTCTCCGACACGGCCAGCCAGCTGTTCGCCGGAACCCTCCAGCAGGCGGTCGACCCGTGGGGCACCCACACCCTCGAACAGGCGCAGGAGGTGCTGCACGCGGCGGCAGCGGAGGACGTCTACGCCGGGCTGCCCGGCGGCTGGCAGGGCCGCGTCGACGAGCTGGGCCGCGGGCTGTCCGGCGGCCAGCGCCAGCGGGTGGTGCTCGCCCGCGCGCTGCTGCTCGACCCGGAGGTGCTGGTGCTGGTCGAGCCGACTTCGGCCGTGGACGCCCACACCGAGGCCCGGATCGCCGAGCGGGTGGTGGAGCACCGCCGCGGCCGGACCACGGTCGTGATGACCGCGTCACCGCTGCTGCTGCACCACGTCGACGAGGTGAGCCTGCTGGTCGACGGACGCGAGGTCGCCCGCGGCACCCACGCCGACCTGCTCGCGGATCCGCGGTACCGCAGCATCGTCGGCCGCGGCATGGAGGACGACGAATGACCGCTTATCGCGCGACGCCCGACGACCTCGCGGAGGACCGGAACCGGCGGGACACCCGCGCCACGGACTGGGTGCACGGCCCGACGGACGAGCAGGTGCCGCCCGAGCTCCTGATCACGCCCGGCCTGCCCTGGTCCGACCGGCTGGCCGCGCTGCGTCGTCGGCACCGGCTCCGAGGCGAGCGTGCCCGTGCGTTCTACGCCGCGTCCCGCACGCCGGAACGGGGGCTGCCCGTGGCCGGCAACGCGGCCGCGTGGGCGTTCGTGAAGCGCCTGCTGCGCACCCGCAAGGGCAGCTTCGCCCTCACCGTGGCCTCGAACCTCGCTGCGGCGGTGGCCGGACTGATCGTCCCGCGCCTGCTGGGGAACCTGGTCGACGAGGTCACCGGTGGGGCGACCGGCGCCACCCAGGTGGATCCGATCATCGGCGGCGTCATCGTCGTGGTGGTCGTCCAGGCCGCGCTGGTACTGGCTGCGCGGCGGGCATCGGCCGTGCTGGGCTACGACCTGCTTGCCGCCGCGCGGGAGGAGATCGTCGACACCGTGCTGCGGTTGCCCCTGGGCGAGGTCGAGTCGGCGTCCAGCGGCGACCTGCTCACCCGGATCACGTCCGATGTGTCGAAGATGAGCCAGTCGGTGCGTTGGGCATTCCCACAGCTGGTGATGTCGTCGGTGCTGGTGGTGGCCAGCCTGGTCGCGTTGATGCTGAACTCGGCGTTCCTCGCGCTCACGATGAGTGGGTCGCTGGTCGTGCTGTGGTTCGCCACGCGCAACTATCTGCGGCACGCGGGTGCCGGCTACATCACCGAGTCCGGCACCTACAGCCAGATCAACTCGACCACGACCGAGACCGTGGAGGGTGCGCGGACGGTGGAGGCCCTCGGTCTGGGCGAGCGCCGGATTGCGATCGGGGACGCGGACGTCGAGGTGTCGAGTCAGGCCGAGCGCTACACGATGACGCTGCGGAACCTGTTCTTCATCTTCCTCGACATCTCCTACCAGCTGCCGCTGGTCGGCGTCGTGCTGCTGGGCACCTGGGGTTACGCGGAGGGCTGGGTGACGTTGGGCGAGATCACGACTGCGGCGATCTACGTCCAGGGCCTGGTCGAGCCGATGGACCGGCTGATCCAGGTGTTCGACACGCTGCAGGTGGGGCTGGCCGCCACGACCCGTCTGCTGGGGGTGGCGGAGGTTCCGGAGGACCGGGTGGCGGGCGAGGACCGTCCGCGGGGCACCGACGTGGTCGGGGTGGACCTGCGCTTCGCCTACCGTCCGGGCGTGGACGTGCTGCACGGCATCGACCTCGACCTGCGGCCGGGGGAGCGGCTGGCGATCGTGGGCCCGTCCGGGTCGGGCAAGTCGACCCTGGGCCGGCTGCTGGCCGGGATCAACGGCCCCCGCACCGGGGAGGTCGATATCGGCGGGGTGGACGTGATGACGCTGCCGCTGGACCTGCTGCGCACCGAGGTGGCGCTGGTGACTCAGGAACACCACGTGTTCGTCGGCAGCGTCCGGGACAACATCGTGCTGGCGCGCGACCGCCAGCTCGAGGGCGACGCCGTGGACGAGGCGGTGCGGGACGCGCTGCGCGCGGTGGACGCGCTGGACTGGGTCGAGCGACTGCCGCAGGGACTGGACACTGTGCTCGGCCACGGCCGGGTGCACCTGACGCCCGCGCAGGCCCAGCAGGTGGCGCTGGCCCGACTGATGGTGGCCGACCCGCACACGCTGGTGCTGGACGAGGCGACGTCCCTGATCGACCCGCGTACGGCCCGCCATCTGGAGGGTTCGATGGCTGCGCTGATGGAGGACCGGACGGTGATCGCGATCGCACACCGGTTGCACACCGCCCACGACGCCGACCGGATCGCCGTGGTGATCGACGGACGCATCGCCGAGCTCGGCTCCCACGCCGAGTTGCTCGCCCTCGACGGCGAGTACGCCCGCCTGTGGCGCACCTGGCGCTCGTAGCGTCGCGTCCGTTCACCGATGGCCGGGGACGGTTCCTTTCCCGTTCACCGGGTCCGTCCCCGTTCCCGTTCACCGATGGCCGGGGACGGTAAGGGAACCGTCCCCGGACCGTTCACCGCGCGGGTCGTCGGGACGGGGGGTGCTCAGCCGACCGGCCGGTACTTCGGGATCACGTAGGGTCCCTCCGGGATCACGGCGACGGCGCCGGGGTGCTCGGCGATGCTCCTGAGCACAGCCGCCTCCACCGAGGTTGTCGGCTCGACGCCGGTGAGGAGGAGGTCGTCGGCGTCGAGGCCCGTTGCGTACAACCGGATCGTTCCGACCCGCATCGGCTTGAGCTGCATCTCGGTCTGCCACTCGTCGATGTCGGCGAGTTCCTTGTGGGAGAGGGACTCGGCGAAGGCGTCCATTCCGAGGGCGACCAGCCGCCGTTGGGCGTCCCGGAAGTGCGCACTGCCGAGGCCCTCGGAGCACTCCGAGACCATGATGATCGTGCCGCCGGGTTCGAGGATGTCCATCGGCGTGACCATGCCCTTGATGGTCTGGTAGTAGGTCCGATCCAGCGGGTACCCGGCCGAAGAGGTGACGACGGTGTGGAATCGCCGGGGTGAGTCGACGACCGCGTAGGCCTGCACGAAGTCCACCGCCCGCAGATGGCTCTCCTCGATCCGGCCGAAGTTGACGAAGCTGAGGTCGCGGTCCTCGTCGATCACAGTGTTCAGCGCGTAGAGCTCGCCGATCCTGTGCACGATCTCCCGTTGCGCCAGGTGGAGCGGATTGCCCTCGAGGTTGCACTGGACAGCCCGGGGATCCTCCATGAAGCGCGACGAGTGGAACGTGCGGATGGTGTCCTCGCCGGCGACCCCCGGCGCGACGACCTTGCGTCCGCCCGACCACCCGGCCATGAAGTGGGGCTCCACCAGGCCGGTGACGATTCTCAGGTCGGCATCGACCAGGAGGCGGTTGACCCAGACCGGGCAGTCGCTGGCCGCCGTGCGCCCGAGGTCGGTGAGGGACGCCCGGTCGCAGGCATCGTGCGACACGACCCGGACGTTCTCGACCACCCACGGGTCGCCGATGATCTCGGCGATCTCGGCGTCGTCGCCGGCGCGGTGCATCCCGTTGGCGATCAGGATGGTGATGCTCGCCAGGGGGATCCCGGACGCGCTCATCCGCTCCAGCATGGGCCGCAGGAAGAGATGGTTGGGCACCGGCCGGGTGATGTCGCAGACGACGATGCAGGCGTTGCGCCGGCCACGCGCCAGCTCGGCCAGGCCCGGGCAGTCGTCGGGGTGATCCAGGCTGTCCTCGACGGCGCGTCGCGGATCGGTGAGCTTCGGGAGGGGTCGCTTGCGGATGACCTCGACATCGACCGATTCCGGGAGTTCGACCCGGAGCCGTCCGCGGCCGTAGAGGAGATCCACCTGTGTGCTGTCGTCCATGCCAGAGCTCCTAATCGACGGTGAGAATGACTTTGCCGGTGTTCTGTCCGGACTCCAGCCGGCGGTGGGCATCGGCGACCTGTTCGAGCGGGAACCGGGTTTCGGGCGCGGGCCGGATGGCCCCGGACGCGACCAGCGGCCAGACGCGCTCGGCCACGGCTGCGCAGATCGCGGCTTTCTGTTCGACCGGGCGGCCACGCAGGCTGGTCGCGGTGACCGTCCCACGCCTGGTCAGCAGCCGGTTCAGGTCGAGGGTGCCCTTGCGCCCGCCCTGCATTCCGATCACGACCAGGCGCCCGTCCATGGCGAGCGCCGCGACGTTCGACTCCAGGTACTTCGCCCCGATCACGTCGAGGATCACGTCCACCCCGCGTCCCCCGGTTGCCTCGGACACGGCGACCGCCCAGTCGTCGTGGTAGTCGAAGGCAAGGTCGGCGCCCAGTTCGCGGCACAGGTCGAGCTTCTCCGGCGAGCCTGCGGTGGTCAGCACCCTCGCGCCGAGGGCCTTCGCGTACTGGATGGCGAAGGTGCCGACACCGCCGGCGCCGCCGTGTACGAGCACGGTCTCCCCGGACGACAGGTGCACGTGGTCGAAGTTGGAGACCACGGTGGCAGCCACCTCGACCAGACCGCCGGCGCTGACCAGGTCGACGCCGGGAGGCGGCGCGATCACCTGGCCCGCGGGTACGCCGACGTACTCGGCGTACCCGCCGCCGGCGAGCAGGGCGACGCATTCGTCCCCGGGACGCCACGCCTCGACCCCGGCGCCGACCGCGTCGATCGTGCCCGACACCTCCAGCCCGATCACCTCGCTGATGCCCGGTGGGGGCGGGTAGAAACCTTGGCGCTGCAGCAGGTCGGCGCGGTTCACGCCGGCCGCCTGCACGGCGATGACGACCTCTCCCGGGGCAGCAACGGGACGTGGCGCCTCGGCGATGGCGAGGTTCTCCGGCCCGCCGGGCTCGGTGAGGGTGACGATACGCATGTCACCAGCTTTCCACCCGCGGCCGGGCCGGCGCAGTGTCTCGGGGTCGCGCGCGCCGCGGATCTTGCGGCTCGGCTGAGGGTGGAGGCTGGCGATGGGTACGATGGGCAGTCTGGCGAGGTCGCATAGTGGACTAGTGCAGCCGCCTTGAAAGCGGCCGAGCTCAACGGCTCCGTGGGTTCGAATCCCACCCTCGCCGCGGGGACCTGTCGAGGGAAGGGGTGCGGTGCCGGCTACCACGCACAGGGTGCGGCAGCGTCCGCCGCTGCGAGCGCTCGGGCTGTCCGCGATCCTCATGCTCGTGGGCGTTGTCGTGGTGCTGATGGCGCAGTTGCTCGAGGAGAACCTGCCGCTGCTGGTGATCGGGCTGGTGGTGATCGCGCTGGGCTTCGTCCTGTTCGGCGTGTCGACGTGGGTCGCCCGGGCCATGCGCGTCCACGTGATCCTCGACGAGGACGGCTACGTCCTCCAGGGCAGGGACACGACCGAATCCGGGAAGTGGTCGGACGTGGGCCGCGTCACCCGGGGAAGCGATCGGATGACCCTGCATCACAAGGACGGGACCCGCGTCCAGCTGGTCGTGGCTCGCGGTGCGCGCGCAGACCTGGACGCGCTCGGCGCGGACATCGCGCGCCGCCTCGACGCGAATCGGGGCTACCGGGGCTGAACTGCGAGCCCCCTGACCGGTCGAGTTGGTCGGCCTTCCGGCGGCCGCTCAGCCCTTCCCGGGGTGGTACCCGCAGGTGTAGTCGAGGTCTTCGCTCTTCGCCTTGGTCGTGGCCTTCGTCGTGGGCGAAGTGCTGGCAGACGGCGAGGTGGAATCGGTGCTGGTGGGCGTCGGCGTGGCAGTGGCCTCGACCCCCGCGGCGGTCTCCTTGAGCGCCTTCTGCACCTTCTTCCGCACGTCGGTCCAGTTCGGATTGGGGCTGTTGAACCCGTTCTGCGGGTCGAACACGACGCTGCGCAGCTTGGTGTTCTTCACCTTCATGCCGAGGTCGACCAGGTCGCTCAGCAGGTTGCGGGGTACGTCCGTGGTGATGGTCTTCTCGCCCGCGGCGGCGATCGACTGGAAGTTCGTGAGCACCGTTTCAGGCGTGGTCTGCTGCACGACGGCGTTGATCACGCAGCGCTGGCGCTCCATCCGCTTGTAGTCGTCCAGGTGGTACCGACCGCGCGCGTACCACAGGGCCGTTCCGCCCATCATGTGCTTGTTCGGGCCCGGCTCGATGTACCCACCGGGCGCGATATTGGCGTCGGTCTGGCCGCCCATCGGGATCCGGTAGTTGACGTTCAGGGTGATCCCGCCGATGGCGTTGATGAAGTCCTTGAACCCGTCCATGTTGATCTTGACGAAGTAGTCGATGTCCAGCCCGAGGGCGTAGCCGACCGACACCTTCATCGCGCTCGCGCCGAAGTCCTTCGTCTTGCCGAGGACGTCGTGCGGTACCCGGGCCGGCACGTCGCGGTACATCGCGTTGAGCAGGTACTGCGAGCGCTCGTACAGAGAAGGATTCGCGCTGGGCGAGGTGAAGCCGTTCGGGTAGTACTTGTGCAGCGGGGAGTTCGGCGGGAAGGGCATCTTCTCGGCGTTGCGCGGCAGCGTGAACAGCGTGGTGGCGCCGGTGTGGGTGTCGATCGAGGCCACGATCACCGTGTCCGCCCGCATCCCGACCGTCGCGCTTCGCCCGCTGCCGGTGCCGGAATCGCCGCCGAGGATCAGGAAGTTCAGCCGGTCCTTGTTGGCCCAGGGATCCTGGACGTTGATGGTCGGCTGGGTGGAGTCCGGGGTGTTGGAGTCGGAACCACCGACGAGACTGTCGAGGGTGGTGCCGGCGATCCAGGCGACGTTGGCGCCGACGGCCATCGGCGCGGCGACGACGAAGGAGAGGGCGCCCACGACGAGTGCGCCCGCGGCGCGCTGCCCGACCGAGGGACGGGAGGGCCGCAGGGCCAGGTGGCTGACGCCGATCACGACGACCCAGAGCACGGCCAGCACCAGCAGGGCGATCGCCACGTTCTGGAGCATGCCCTGCTGTGCGATCACGAGGTTCTCGACCGCCTTGCGGCTGGTGAGGAAGAGCGTCGCCGCCCCGCCGACCAGCACGACGAACAGGCCCATGATGATGCCGCCGGCGACCCTGCGTCCGGCACGCCACAGACCCAGCCCCGGGATGACAGCGCCGAGCACCGTCCAGCCGAGCGAACCGGAGAAGCTGTTGCTGTGCGCGACCCGGCGTGCGGGTCCGGCGGGTTCACCCGGTTCCGAGGCGGCAGCGCGGCGTGCGTTCGCGCCGTCGGGCGCGGAGGGGTCGGTGCTCATGCGGGAGAGGATCCTTACTACAGTCGAAGAGCCGAAGCAAGCTTACCGGGCTTGAACAAACCGGCTCTTCCAGCGATCGGAGCCGGAGACGCTGGGGAACAGCGGCCGACGCGGCCGGACCCCCCTTTTGCCTCGCCGGATCGCCGCCTTGTAGGCTGGCCTGCGGTCTTGGAGGTGTCGCCTAGTCCGGTCTATGGCGCCCGCCTGCTAAGCGGGTTGAGGGCTTCAACCCTCTCCGGGGTTCAAATCCCCGCACCTCCGCGTTGACTAGGGGAAACGCCTCTCCCGAGGATGTCTCGGGAGGGGCGTTTCCTGGGGTCGGGGAGGCTTCAGTCTCAGTTTCAGTCTCAGTTGCTGTCCGCCGAGCGTGTTCGATTTCGGCTGTTCGGGCTTGGCCGGGGCCGTTCGACGAAGCCGCTCAAGCCCGAGAGCGTCGATGCTCGCCAGCCCACAGGCCCGACTCCCTTGTCTGGACCACCGGCGCACCAGATGTAGGGGCTGCCCTCAGTGGGCTATTCCATATCGTGTCCATGCCGCTACGGCGCCGCCCGACGGCCGGGGATTGTCACTTGCCAGGCCGAAGCGTGGTTGGCTGAGAACGTGTGCGGGCTCGACGCTTTCCCTCTGAGTCGAGTGGGTTGATCAGTCGGCTGCCGAGCTAGCTCGAGATAGGTCGTATGAAGAAGATGAGCGGACAGAACACGAGCAGTTCCCGCATCCTTCGCCACGTACTCGTGGGCCTCGCAGTCATCGCATTGTGCCTCGGTGCATTGAGTTGGGTGTCATCTGCGGCGGGCCTGGGGCTGTTCGGCTTCTTGCAGCCGAGCATGGAGGATGTCCTCGACGGTCGTAGGGCGAATGCGGAGCGCCTGGCCGCGATTCAGACGGTCGACAAATGGATGACGCAGTCGATCACTGCCGGCGCGACGCTGGCGGGCACTCAGACCTTCACGAGGTGCGAGTGGGGTCAGAACAACCCCGAGGTCAACGATGGCTATCGGCTGCGTTGCACCGCGAGCGGTGTGCTGGTTAGCTCCTGGGAGGGCAGTTTCGACGGGTTCACGCAGGCCATGGCGTCACGGCTTGAAGCCACTTGTCCGGGTGCTGGACCGTGGCGCACGCCACTTTCGCCGGGCTCGAGGGGCCACTCCGACCCCCTACGTTACGAGTGCTCGAACGGCCTCACGCTGTACCTGATCTTCGGGGACTCCAGCCGCGTGGCCAGCGATGGCTTGGCCAACGGAGTGCTGCCTTGCACGGACAACTTCCGCTGCATCTCGGGGGCCGCCGACGGTGAGCTTCGGCAGGCCGTGACGGGCTCAGACTCCTATGCGATCCAGCAGATCGACAAGACCTATTACGAGGATCAACTGTGGTGATTCACATCATCGCCGGGACTGTTGCACGGACCGGTGACAGCCAGTGTCACTGGGGATTCCCGCGAGCGCGCTCTGGTCACGGACATGCTCATGCCCCGTGCGTGTCGTTGGTGCCGCGATGCATTAGGCGTTGTCAAGCCAGAGCAGTGAGCGTCACCCAAGGCTGACCACCGCACAGAGCAGGATCAGGTGGGTCGCGTTCTGGTGCGTCGGCAGATGCCGGGTCCGGGTCGTTCCCCTCGTTGCCGGGGCTGGGAATCTGGCGTCCACGCTGGCAGCGAGTTCCCGGCTCGCCCCAGGGCCATTCCCGCGGATCGCCGGCGGAGGTCGAACGACCTGATTACCTTGGCACAGGGACTCTGACGCGAGAAGCCGCCCCGGGGTGGCCATCCGCCTCCGCCCTGATGGCTCGGTGTTCGGGTTCGCAGGGATCCTACTTTCCGACTGGAGCGGCCACCGGCTCTTGCTGGAGGCGGCGTCTCTCGGCAGAGTCCGTGGAAGGAGAGCCGTACCGTGAGCAAGCGGCGCCCCCGTTGGTTTCCTGGATCGTCGGACATCACAATCTCGCCGACTCGCGGCTGGCTACTTTCTGGCGGGGAGCGGTGGGATACCGATGAGCCCGATGCTGAGCCGGTCGCGCTGTTTCGTGTTCTCCTGGAGGCTCCGGATCGACTGAGGTTGAGCTTCCGGCTCAACGATCAGAGGGAACGCCATCTCGTGTTCGACGGGCTTGTCGATCTTCGGATTGACGGACCGCTCTTCACCGAGGAGCCGGATTGGGGGTGGGAAGTGATGGACATGTGCATGCTGGAAGCCTCCTCGTTCCCCGACGGCGGCCGGGTGGTGCGTGCTGACGGACGGGTTGTGTACGACCTGGGCCTGGTGCACGCCGGCATCTGTTTCGCCAGCTGGGTTGGCAGCGTCGAGTAGTTCTGCGGTCCGCGATGTGCCGCAGGAACCTACCGAGTCCGACGAATAGGCCAACCACCACCCAACACCACCTCCCTGATGGGTGCGTTGGGTGTTGCCAGCGCCCTCGGCGTTCTTGGGGCCGAGGACTAGGATGCGTTGCCTATGCCGCGATCGAAGAAGGCCCTTCGGCTGCCAACCCTCGAAGAGGTGGCAGCGCAGGCAGGCGTGTCCCGGGCCACGGTCTCGCGGGTGGTCAACGGGGTGGGCACGGTCGATCCGGCCCTGGCGGAAAAGGTACGGGCCGCCATCGCCCGGGTCGGGTACTCCCCGAACCTGGCGGCGCGGGCGTTGATGACGAATCGCACCGACCTGGTCGCACTCGTCGCCCACGAGCCGGATACCAGGGTCTTCAGCGATCCGTTCTTCGCCGGGATCGTGCGGGGGGTCAGCCAGGAACTGCGCCGGGCCAAGCTGCGGATGGTGTTGATGATGATCCAGAGCCCCGAGGACCTGGACCAGTTCAACGCCTACCTGCGCGCCGGGCACGTGGACGGCGTGCTGCTGATCTCCGAGCACGGGTCGAACCCGATCTCGTCGCACGCCGAGGAGGCCGGCCTGCCGATCGTCATGGGTGGCCGCCCGTTCGACTCCTCCGATATCACCTTCGTCGACAACGACAACCGTGGTGGAGCGGAGTTGGCGGCCGCGCGCCTGGTCAGCCTGGGGCGGCAGCGCATCGCCACCATCGCGGGGCCCCTCGACATGAGCGCGGGCGTCGACCGACTGGAGGGGTTCCGTAGGGGTCTGGGCGACCGGTTTGACGAGACGCTGGTGGAGCATGGCGACTTCACCCTGAAGGGTGGCGCCGACGCGGCTCGCCGGCTGCTCGATCGTCACCCCGACGTCGACGGCATCTTCGTCGCCTCCGACCTGATGGCGCTGGGGGTGCTTCCGGTTCTTCGTGAAGCCGGGCTCCGCGTGCCCGAGGACGTCGCGGTGGTCGGCTTCGACGACATCGAGTTGGCGACCTACGCCGACCCGCCGCTCACGACGGTGCGCCAGCACACCCGGGATCAGGGACGGCTGATGGTCCGCACGCTTCTGGCGTTGCTGGGTCGCGAACTCCCCACCGAGGACGAGCGGCTGGTGGATGGTACCCAGTCGCTGGTCAATCCGGTTGAGCTGGTGGTGCGTCAGTCCGGCTGAACCGGCGTGCCGAGGTCGGGTCCGTTCCCGGGAGTGTGGACGACGATCGAGCTGACCCGATTCGACCGGGAGAAGACCTCGCGTGAAAGATCCGTCGGCAGGACCGTCCCCGGCAGCCGCTGGCTGCTGCCGTCGCTGAACGCGACCTCGATCGACGCGGTCGCCGAGCGGCTTCGCCGGTAGCTGACGGGAGTGCGGCACATGCTGAAGGCCAGGGAATCGGCGGGCAGGTCAATCCGTCGGGAGGTCCCGGTCGAGTCAACCACGTCCCAGGACGTGGCCGCGCTGGTCCAGTCATCGTCGCGGACGAGCTGAGGCCGGAACTGGATCTGGCCGCCGCTGACCGCCACCCCCAACTCGCCGATGCGGATCAGCACGTCCTCCTTCACCTGACCGGTCATGCCGGGCTGCCGCGCACCGGCATGTGCCGGGGTGTGCGAGTAGGGATCGATCGGGAAGGCTCCGTACCGGGACGGTGACTTCCGGAACCCGAGCCCTTCGCGGATGTCCTCGAAGCGGTCGACCAGCTCGGTCACAACCGCGTCGGGTTCGTCGTTGAGGCGTGCGTGCTCGATGGTCTCCTGGACGGCGAGAAGGAGCTTGGAGACCATGTGCCAGTAGATGCTCCCGAGGCCTTCGAAGGCGAAGAACGACCCCGACCGCCCGGTGAAGTTGCGGTGGCCGAACGTTGCTTCGTAGTGCTCCAGGACCCGTCCGCGGTCCCGGGACACCGCCTCGGTGAACCGCGGGTCTTCGGCCAGCCTGTCGAGAGCCTCCCGCAGGTGGGAAGCGTTCCGCATTCCGGGGGCGAAGTGCACCGAGCCGTGGAGATCGGTCACGGTGACCGAGCGATCGTTGAGCTCGGCGGCCAGAGCGTAGAGAGGGCACTCCGCCGCGGCGCCGGCCTCGACCACGTTCCGGGCCAGGAACCCGGGCAGGTCCTTGTCCGGGTACAGCAGGTAGCTGTGCTGGTCGGCCCGGAAGAGGGCGCTGTTGCGCAGGGCCCTCAGGACGCGCAGCGAAGCGGCCCCGTCCAGCAACCCGGAGGACAGCATGCTCACCTGGCCCTCGAGCATCGGCGCGAGCCGGCCGATCGTGGCGCGCCCGTCGGTGAGCTCGAGGGTGTTGTAGCTGTGCACCATTCCGTCGCTGCGGACGTTGCGGGCCAGGCTCAGCTCGACATAGTGCCGCGCCAGCTCCAGCAGCGCGCTGATGTCGGCGGCGGCAAGGCTGACCCGCGCGGACGGCGCCGCCCGGTAGGCCCGTTGCCGGTAGGCGTCGCCGGCGCGGCCCAGATCGACCAGTGCCGTGTAGCGGGCCTCCTCGCTGAGCCCGGCGTCGAAGCCATCCTTGTGTGTGCCGAGGATGTCGATCAGTGCGCGGATCAGCTCGGCCAGGTCAGCGCTCACCTCGGCCGGCCCGGTCAGCATGCTCTGCAGGTGCACCAGGTAGCGGCGCAGGTAGCCGAGGGTGACCACCGAGAGCCCGCGGCCCACCAGGGCGTTGTTGGCATCGTTCCATTCGGGGCGCTGGGTATTCATCCAGATCCCGCCGTCCGGCACGAGGTTCACCAGCTTGGCGGCCAGCAGGAGCAGCAGCTTCTCCGCGAGCGTGACCCGGTCGAGGTCTCCGTCCGGGTTCACCCGCAGGGCGCCGTCGCCGCCGAGCTCGCCCTGCCGACGAAGGCTGTCCTGGTGGGCAGGGACATCGAAAGCGATGGTCTGGGCGGGGTCGGCGAGGACGTCGTCGAACGGCTTGAGGCGGTAGGGAACGTCGGCATGGGTGAAGATGCGCCGTGCCAGCAGGGCCTCGGCGGCTCCGGGATCGAAGCGCCGGGACGCCTCGAGGAGCTTCTGCAAGTAGATGATCTGGTGGTCACTCCAGTAGCCGAGGTTCGCCCAGGGGTTGTCGGGTTCGGGCACCTCCCAGTCGATTCCACTGCGGGAGATGCGGTAGGGGTTGTAGCCGTCGACGGTGGTCGCGTTGACGAAGATGCAGATCATGTTCTCCAGGTAGTCGGGGTGCGACCACGCCAGGGCCTCCCAGTTCTGGAAGATGTCCCGCCAGTTCCCCTGATAGCCGACGATCGGCCCACCGGAGGGGTCGAGGAGGCGGATCTCGAAGCGGTTCCACGGCCGGCTCGGATCGCCGTGGCGCCGGCTGAACATCAAGGGCAGGTATTCCCGGGCCAGCCGGGCGAGATCGGGATCGCCGGTCGCGTCGGCCCAGGTTCGCAACGCGCTGATTTCCAGGGTGGGCGGAAGCACGGCCAACGCCGCGGTACTGCGTTCGAGGACCGCGCGGTTGCGTTGCCCGATGAAGGCCCGGAAGTCGGCGGCCTCAAGCCGGTAGCCGTCGACCGGCACGCCACCCCGCATCGCGTTGAACAGTGCGCTCGTGGTGTGGTGGGCAGTCGTGCGTTCGTCGCTGCCCACCTGGAAGCCGTCCACCGAGGCAACGATGCTGTGGAGCCGACGGCGGCCTTCGGCGAGATCGTCGTCGAGCTGCTCGACCAGCGCGCCAGGGTCGAGCAACGCATCCTCCAGTGCCACGACCCGGGCCGCGTCGAGCTCGACGTCGGCTGCGACCACCCACTCGCAGGTGGCGCCGGGCGGCAACTCGAGGCTGGAGTGGTTGAGGTAGGCGCCACGCCGGCCCCGGACGTCGCTCTCCGCGCGTACCGGACGCCCGGCGCGGAAGCCCTCGAGTTGGGTCGTCGAGAGCAGGGTGGTCGCGGACGGGAGCCCGACCTGCCACACGGCGGTCGCCGAGAGGGACTCCGCCGGCTCGGCCAGATCGGTGAGCAGCGAGCTCATGGTGAAGAGCCCCAACCCGGTCGCGGGATCCGCCTCGGCGCGCTTGTAGGCGTCGACCAGATTGCTGAGGTCGGTCTGGACCTGGGCGGTCACGCCCGAGGGGAGGACGTTGCGCAAGCCGTCCAGCACCTCGAGGGAACGGCTGCTCCTCCCCGTGTTCGTCAGCCGGCAGCGCCGGATCAGGCCGAAGCGCTGGCTCGCCGTCCAGGTGACCGAGAAGCGCAGGCCGATCCCGGCGGCGTCCTCGGTGAACTGGATTGAGTCGTCGAGGACGGTCTTGGTCAGCGAGCGGGAGCAGCCGTCGGGGCGGGAGGCCCGGGAGAACGGCTCCCAGGCCTGGGCTTCGGGGGTTGCGGTGTCACGGATCAGCGTGATGCCACCGGTGTTGCCGACGTTCTCGGTGACCTTGTCGTCGGTGTAGTACGGCAGCAGGGCGTGGTTGGCGTCCCATCGTCCGGCCGTCAGGCCGCCGGTGCTGGCGAGGAAGCACCAGACCTCGGTCGCCGTGGCCAGCGTCATGAAGAACGGCGGCAGCAGGTCGACGTCGTTGATCCGGTAGGAGCGCTCTCCATCGAGGTCGCAGAACTCGCCGCCGGCGGTATCGGCTGCTTCGGTCACGGGCATGCTGCGTTCCTTTCGAGGGGTCAGAAAGCGCTCTCTCGAAACTATCCCATCTCGACGAGGCGCTGACAACGGCCGCGTTCCATCGTGCAGCCCGATCGGACCGGCTCGCGAAAGAGTGACCGGATCGTTATGTCCCCAAGTTGACGAGAGAGCGCTTTCTCATCCACAGGGGGATCCCAGAAAGCGCTCTCTGACCGATGTTGCGGATCAGGGCGCGCACCAAAGACGAAGGAGTCCACATGCGCTCATCCCTGATCCGGGGCGCGGCTACAGCGGCAGGTCTGGCACTTGTCCTGGCCGGTTGCTCCACCAGTACGCCGAACCCGGGTGCCTCGACGGCCCCCAGCGACGAGAAGGTCACCTTGACTGTCGCGACCTTCAACGAGTTCGGGTACGACGACCTGTACGCCGAGTACACCGCGTCCCACCCGAACGTCACGATCGTGCCGAAGAAGGCCGCGACCTCCAACGAGGCCCGCGAGAACTACTTCAGCAAGCTCGCGGCAGGCTCGGGCCTGAGCGACATCGAGGCCATCGAGGTCGACTGGATGCCCGACGTCATGCAGACCGCTGACAAGCTGATGGACCTCAGCGGCGACGACGTCGCCGGGCGCTGGCTCGACTGGAAGGCCAAGGCCGCCACCACCCCGGACGGCAAGCTCGTCGCCTTCGGCACCGACATCGGCCCGGAGGGCGTGTGCTACCGCTCCGACCTGTTCAAGAAGGCCGGCCTGCCGACCGACCGTGAGGAGGTCGCCAAGGCGCTCGGTACGACGTGGGACGACTACTTCAACCTCGGCAAGCAGTTCGTCGCCAAGTCCGGCGGTGTGGCCTGGTTCGATGGCGCGGACGCGATCATGCAGGGCCAGATCAACCAGTTGCCCAACGCCTTCTCCTCCTCCGACACCGAAGAGGTCCTGATCCCGCTCGATCAGAACCAGCCGGTCAAGGACATGTACAACTCGATCCTGAAGGCGTCGATCGACGACAAGTTGTCCGCGAACCTGCAGCAGTGGCAGCCGGACTGGACCAACGCCTTCCAGAAGGGCAAGTTCGCCACGATGCTGTGCCCGGGCTGGATGCTCGGTGTCATCGAGGGCAACGCCAAGGGCGTCGAGGGCTGGGACATCGCCAACGCCTTCCCCGGTGGCGGCGGCAACTGGGGTGGCTCCTACCTGACCGTGCCGGCGCAGGGCGCGCACCAGGCCGCGGCCCGCGAACTCGCCGCGTGGCTGACCGCTCCCGAGCAGCAGATCAAGGCGTTCAAGGCCAAGGGCACCTTCCCGAGCCAGGTCGAGGCCCTCAGCAGCCCTGACCTGCTGGGTGTGAAGAACGCGTTCTTCAACGACGCTCCGACCGGCCAGATCCTGGCCGACCGCGCCAAGGCCGTCACCATCGTCCCGTTCAAGGGCCCGCAGTACTTCGCCGTCCGGGGCGTCCTCTCCGACGCGATCAACCGGGTCGACATCACCAAGAAGCAGACGGCCGCCGATTCCTGGGCACAGGCCGTCAAGGAGTTTGAAGCGCTCGGCTGAGCTACCCGCCCGATCCGTGGGCAGGACGCCTGGCGTCCTGCCCACGGCCTGAACCCATGAAGGGAATTCCACGATGATGTGGCATCACCGGCTCAGCCGTTGGGACGTCAAGAGCGCCCCCTATCTCTACATCGCACCGTTCTTCATCCTGTTCGCCCTCGTGGGCCTGTTCCCGCTGCTGTACACCGGCTGGGTTGCGCTGAACAAGTGGAGCCTGATCACGGGCAACCAGGGTTTCATCGGGTTCGGCAACTTCAGCTACGTCCTGGACCAGCCGCGGTTCTGGGACGCGGTGGTGAACACCTTCAGCATCTTCCTGCTGTCCTCGGTGCCGCAGATGATCATCGCCATCGCGATCGCCTCGGTGCTGGACGCCAACCTGCGCGCCAAGACCTTCTGGCGGATGGGCGTCCTGGTGCCTTTCGTGGTCGCCCCGGTCGCGGTGTCGCTGGTCTTCGGGCAGCTGTTCGCCGACCAGTCCGGCGTCATCAACGCCATCCTCACCAACATCGGCCTGGACCCGATCGGCTGGCACTCCGAACGGTTCTGGTCCCACATCGCCATCGCGTCGATGGTCAACTTCCGGTGGACCGGCTACAACACCTTGATCTTCCTCGCCGCCATGCAGGCCATTCCGCGCGACGTCATCGAAGCGGCGGTCGTTGACGGTGCCAGCCGGTGGCGGACGTTCTTCCACGTCACGGTGCCGATGCTGCGTCCGACGATCATCTTCGTGGTGATCACCTCGACGATCGGCGGCCTGCAGATCTTCGACGAGCCGCGCATGTACGACAACTTCGGCCTCGGCGGTCCCGACCGCGAATGGATGACCGTCACGATGTACCTCTACGAGCTGGGCTGGGGCAGCCAGCGGAACCTCGGGCGGTCCGCAGCGGCGGCCTGGCTGCTGTTCCTGATCATCGTGCTCTTCGCCGTCGTCAACTACGCCATTACCCAGCGGATCTCCACAACCGAGGGCCGCCCGGCCAAGACCAGGAAGGTGGTGGCCCGATGAGTTCGGTCGCGACAACCCGCCAGCTCGCAGGGAAGGGGGCGGCCCGCGCGGCCGCTCGCAAGCGCTCCCGGATGGAGGGCGGCGTCCGAAGCCCTGGCTGGGGCACCTACACCTTGCTCACGCTGGTGGTGGTGGCTTCGGCGGTGCCGCTCTACTACGCGTTCCTGCTGTCCACCTCGACCGCAGGAGAGATCGCCCGCAACCCGATCCCGTCCCTGATTCCCCAGGGCCACTTCTTCGAGAACGTGACCCGGGTGCTCACCGCAGGCATCGGGTTCTGGCAGGCCCTGCTGAACAGCATCATTGTCAGCCTCGCCACCGCGGCCTCCGTGGTGCTCTTCTCCACGCTCGCCGGCTACTCGTTCGCAAAGCTGCGGTTCCGTGGGCGCAACTGGATGCTGGCCTTCGTGATCGGCACCATGGCGGTCCCGACCCAGCTCGGAGTCATCCCGCTGTTCATCGTGATGTCGCGGCTCGGCTGGACGGGGAAGCTGATCGCGGTGATCGTGCCGGCCATGGTCACGGCCTTCGGCGTGTTCTGGATGACCCAGTACCTGTCCGAGGCGCTGCCGTACGAGCTGATCGAGGCTGCGCGCGTCGACGGCTGTTCCATGATCCGCACCTTCTGGCACGTCGCCCTGCCGGCGGCCCGGCCGGCCGCGGCGATGCTGGCCCTGTTCACCTTCGTCGGTAGCTGGACCAACTTCTTCTGGCCGTTCATTGTGCTCGGCTCGTCCAACCCGACCCTGCCGGTGGCCCTGCAGTTGCTGCAGGCGTCCTACTTCAAGGACCTCGCCCTGATCATGGCTGGCGTCGTGCTCGCGACCCTGCCGTTGCTGGTCCTGTTCGCCGTTGCCGGCCGACACCTCGTCTCCGGCATCATGGCTGGGGCCGTCAAGGGATGACCGGGGGCGCCCGATGAGCGCGACACAGCCCGCAGGCCCCGAACTCGACCAGTCGGCCGCCGCTGCGGGCCCGGGCAGGGAGCTGGACGATCACGGCGACCTGCGCGTGCTGCGCGCGCGGGACGCCTTCCAGCGGGGGTGGCAGGCGCACCTTCTCGGGGACCGGGTGGGCGCCCTCCTGCACCTCGAGGCGGCGAAGTGGGGCGTCGACGGGATCGAGGAGCGGGACTGGCCGCTGGCCATGTTCGTGCTCTCCCTCTACGCGTTCACGCAGGCGAGCATCGGCTGCGAGGGCACGGCGACCGCGGCCGCGCAGCGGGCCGCGCGCACGGCCCGCGCGCACGACCCCTCCCGGAACACGCCACGCGCGATCCGGCTGCGGCTCGCCAGCCGACTTCCCTCGGGGCCCCCCGCGGAGCGGTTCAGGGAGTGCCTCGAACGATGGGCTCTCGCAGTCGCCTACCGGCTGCCGTCCACTCACTACCGGCTGGCCCACGAGTCGGACCTCAATCGGCTCAGAGCAGCCCGCCTGTCCCCGGTCAGTGACCGTGCGGAATCGCTACCGGGCTAGAACCGACCATGCCCCATTCCGGCGCGCGATCCGCTGGTCACACCTCCAGGTCCGACATTTGCGGGTCGGAATGGCGAACGTGTCAGGACGGGCCCACCCTGCGATGCCTCATGCTGCGTGGGCACGGCGGTACCCACCAGGCCTACTTCCGGGATCGGCTTCAGGAATGGTCGACCACCCTCAGCGCCGGCGCAGGTCCGGAGCAGGACGCCGGCGAAGCGACTCTGCGCCTGGAGCGGGGCGCGACTCGCGGCTGACGCAGGGGAGTGGGTGCCTGGGCAAGGCTCCCCATTGGATCCTGCCGCCGCGTCGCGTTTGCTGGAGGTGAGGGCGCCGGGAGGGATGCCCGGCTCAGACGCGCCCCGGACGATGGGAGATTCCATGGCGGCACCGCAGACAAGAACCACGACCGGGCGGGGACGCCGCTTCGACAGCATTCTGGACACGGTGGGCAACACGCCGGTGGTGCGGGTCAACAACGTCGGCGTCGACGGCGTCACCCTCTACGTCAAGGCGGAGTACTTCAACCCGCTCGCCTCGGTGAAGGACCGGCTCGCGGTCAACATCATCGAGGACGCGGAGCGCCGCGGCACGATCGCGCCCGGGCAGACCGTGGTCGAGGCGACCAGCGGCAACACCGGGATCGGGCTGGCCATGGTGTGCGCGCAGAAGGGCTACCCGCTGGTCGTGACCATGGCGGACAGCTTCTCGATCGAGCGCCGTCGGCTGATGCGGATGCTGGGCGCGAAGGTGGTGCTCACCCCACGGGCCGAGAAGGGCTTCGGCATGTACCGCAAGGCGGTCGAGCTCGCCGAGGCCAACGGCTGGTTCCTCGCCCACCAGTTCGAGACCGAGGCCAACGCCGACATCCACGAGGCCACCACGGGCCGGGAGATCGTCAACGACTTCGCCGGGTCCCGGCTGGACTACTTCGTGTCCGGCTACGGCACCGGCGGCACGCTGACCGGCGTCGGACGGGTCCTCCGCAAGGAGCGTCCCGAGGTGCGAATTGTCCTGGCCGAGCCCGCCAACGCCCAACTCGTCGGCAGCGGCACGCCGCAGCAGCGGGAGGCGGGCGGAGCACCCGCGTCCAGCCACCCCGCGTTCGAGCCGCACCCGATCCAGGGGTGGACGCCGGATTTCATCCCGCAGGTGCTGCAGGAGGCCCTCGACGACCACCTCTTCGACGAACTGGTGCCCGTGGCCGGGTCGGAGGGCATCCGGTGGGCTCGCGAACTGGCCGCCAAGGAGGGCATCTTCACCGGTGTCTCCGGCGGCTCCACCTTCGCCGTTGCGCGGCAGCTGGCCGAGCGGGCCGAGCCCGGGACGGTGATCCTGGCGATGCTCCCGGACACTGGTGAGCGATACCTGTCCACACCGCTGTTCGAGGACATCCCCGCCGAGATGACCCAGGCCGAGCTCGAGATCTCTCGGTCGACCCCGGGCTACCAGATGCCCGCCGAGTAGACAGCACCCGTCGAGGTTCGGACCGGGGCGGCTGGGGGCCTCCCTATGCTTTCGCCATGACGAAGCTGCGGATCCGCGATGCTGCGGTCTTCCTCGGGGTGAGCGACGACACGGTGCGTCGGTGGGTGGATTCCGGCCTGCTGGCGCACGAGCTGGACCAGAGCAACCGGAAAGTGATCGACGGCGAGGTGCTGGCCAGGTTCGCGCAGTCGGTCGCCCACCCGATGCCCGACCCCTCGGATGTGGCGCGGTCGGCCCGGAACCGGTTCGTCGGGCTCGTCTCCCGCGTCGTGTCCGACACGGTCATGTCCCAGGTGGAGTTGCAGTGCGGTCCCTACCGCGTCGTGTCGCTGATGAGCACGGAGGCCGTTGAGGAGATGGGGTTGCGGCCCGGCGTGGTGGCCGTCGCCGTGGTGAAGGCGACGACCGTCATCGTGGAGATCCCCCAGGAGTCCGGTCGCCGGATCGAGCCCGACTGAGCGGCACTCCGCCGGTCCCAAGCCTTCCGCTACTGCGGAGACTTCATCGTGCTGGACACGCATCCGCGGATATCCTCGGGTGCCATCGCTACGCACACACGGGGAGGACTGCCGATGTCGAGGTCGATCGGGCTCGCCGCGAGCCTTGTGCCTGTCGTCCTGCTCGCAGGGTGCGCACCCGGGCAGACGGCGGGGACGACGAGCAGTGGTGCCCCGGCGCGGACTCTCACCGTCTTCGCTGCGGCCTCGCTGCAGACGACGTTCACCGGACTCCGGGAAACCTTCGAGGCGAGCCATCCAGGGGTCACGGTCGTGATCAGCCTCGCCGGCTCGCAGACGCTGGCGTCCCAGCTCGTCGAGGGTGCCTCCGCCGACGTCTTCGCCTCGGCGAACGAGACCCAGATGAAAGTGGTCACCGACGCCGGCCTGGCCGCCGGCGAGCCGACGGTCTTCGCCACCAACCAGTTGATGATCGCCGTGCCGCCGGACAACCCGGCCGGCATCGCCGCATTCGGCGACCTGACCCGGAAGGGACTCGCGCTGGTGGTCTGTGCGCCGGCGGTGCCGTGCGGGGCGGCGACGGAGAAGGTCGAACGGGCCACCGGCGTCCGGCTGGATCCGGTGAGCGAGGAACAGTCCGTGACCGCTGTGCTGTCGAAAGTCCGGACCGGTGAGGCCGATGCCGGCCTGGTGTACCGGACGGACGTGATCGCGGCCGACGGCTCGGTCAAGGGGATCGCGTTCCCGGAGTCGGACCAGGCGCTCAACCGCAATCCGATCGTGCTGCTGAAGGGCGCCCCCCAGGCGGAACTCGGCCGGGCCTGGATCGACCTGGTGCTGAGTGCGCAAGGCCAGAAGGTGTTCACCGACGCCGGATTCCAGGGCGCACCGTAAGTCGAACCGGGAGTGGGCCTCGCCGTCCGGTGTTGCCCACTCCCCGGAACCAAGGGAGAACGCTGGTGGTTGCAGAGGCTTCGCTGGTCGACCCGGCACGGGCCCGGATGGCCGCCGGGTACTCGGGGCTGCCCGGCTGGGTGTACGTCCCTGCTGCCGCGGGTGCCCTGTTCGTGGTCCTGCCGCTGGTGGCGATGGCGCTCCGGCTGGACTGGACGCGGTTCCTCGTTCTGGTCACCAGCGAGTCCTCGCTTGCGGCCTTGAGGCTCAGTCTGCTGACCGCGGGGACGTCCACCCTGCTCTGCCTGCTGCTGGGCGTCCCGATGGCGATGGTGCTGGCCAGGGAGCGATTCCGGGGACAGCAGCTGATCCGCTCCCTGGTGCTGCTGCCCCTCGTGCTGCCTCCGGTCGTGGGCGGCATCGCCCTGCTGTTCACCTTCGGGCGTCGTGGGCTGGCGTCCCCGGTGATGAACCTCTTCGGGGTCTCGATCGCCTTCTCCACCGCTGCGGTCGTGCTCGCCCAGACGTTCGTCGCGCTCCCGTTCATGGTGCTCTCCCTGGAGGGCACCATGCGGAGCGTCGGCCAGCGCTACGAGCTGGTCGCCGCCACCCTGGGCGCCCGTCCGTCCACCGTGCTGCGACGGGTGACCCTTCCGCTGGTCCTGCCCGGGCTCGGCGCCGGTGCCGTGCTCTCCTTCGCGCGGGCGCTGGGCGAGTTCGGCGCAACCATCACCTTCGCCGGCAGCCTGCAGGGCGTCACCCGGACGCTCCCCCTGGAGATCTACCTGCAGTCGGTGACCGACCAGGACGCGGCGATCGCGCTCTCCTTGTTGCTGGTGGTGATCGCGGTGCTGGTCACCGTCGCTACCGCCCGGATCCCGGCGAGCCGGCTCCGGTGAGCCTCCACCTCCGGGCGCAACTCGCCCGGCGTCAGTTCGAGGCGGAGCTCGAGGTCGGCGACGGCGAGCGGGTGGCGGTGCTCGGGCACAACGGCGCGGGCAAGTCGACGTTGCTGGGCGTCCTGGCCGGCACGCTGCGCCCCGACGCGGGTCGTGCGACGCTGGACGGGACCGTCCTGTTCGACCTCGGCCCGGGGCGACACCGGTGGCTGCGCCCGCACGCCCGCGGCATCTCGCTGCTCGCGCAGGACGCGCTGCTCTTCCCGCACCTTTCCGTGATCGAGAACGTCGCCTTCGGACCGCGGGTGGGCGGCGCGTCGAAGCGGGAGGCCCGGCAGCGGGCCGAGCGCTGGCTCGACGAGGTGGGCGCATCGGAGCTGGCGGGTCGCCGGCCCAGCCAGCTCTCCGGCGGCCAGGCGCAGCGGGTCGCGATCGCCCGGGCGCTCGCCTCGGAGCCCCGGCTGCTGCTGCTGGACGAGCCGATGGCGGCGCTCGACATCGCGGTGGCCCCGCTGCTGCGACGAGTGCTCGGCCGGGTGCTGGCGGACCGGTCCGCCATGGTGGTCACCCACGACGCACTGGACGCGCTGCTGCTGTCGGAGCGGATCATCGTGCTGGAGGAGGGCAGGATCGTCGAGTCCGGCCCGACCGCTGAGGTGCTGCGGCATCCACGGTCCCGCTTCGCCGCGCGGATCGCCGGGCTCAACCTGATCCGCGGCACCTTCGTCGAGGGTGGGGTGCAGGACGGCACCGGCCTGGTGATCGAGGGGATGCGCAAGGAGGGCGAGGAACTGCGGGTCGGGGACCCGGCCGCCGCGGTGTTCTCGCCGGCCGGGGTGTCGATCTACATCGAGCCGCACCCGGGGAGCCCGCGGAACAACGTTCCGGTGACGGTCGCCGAACTCGAACCGCTCGGCGACCTGGTGCGGGTGCGCAGCGACGACCACCACGGGCACGTCCTCTCTGCGGACGTCACGGTGCGGTCGGTGGCCGAACTGGACCTCTATCCCGGACGCGAGGTCACCTACTCGGTGAAGGCCGCCGCCGTGGTGCTCTACCCGTTGTGAGCACGACCGGCGGACCGGAACCGTCCGTGGCGCCCGGAGGACGGTCGAACCGGACGCCGGGGACCGCCACCGCTCACGCGGCCGGGCGCACCGCCTCCACCACGTGGTCGAGGGCAGTGTGGAAGCCGACGTCGTTCGGCACCTGGCGCCTGACCACCTCGGCCCGGCGTACCGCCAGGCCGAGGTGGGTCAGCAGGTCGGCGAGGTGAGCGGGCGTGGTCAGCAGGTCGGGATCGTCGGGGCCGCCCCAGCCGGAGTCGAGGTTGGACGCATCGTGGCCGACCACCAGCAGAGTGCCGCCGACGGCCAGCCCGGGGACGCAGTTGGCGAGCACGCGGCGCAGCTGCGGCTCCGGCAACTCCAGGTAGCTGAGCAGGATCAGGTCGAACCAGTCACGGCGGGGGCGGTACGACGCCGCGTCGGCGACGATCGCGTCGACGGGGTGCGCCAGCAGGGCCGAGCGGCTCTGGATGCGTCCCACTGACACGGTCTCCCGGTCCACCGCGGTGACCCGCCAGCCGCGTCCGGCCAGCCAGATGGCGTTGGCCCCCTCGCCCGCGCCGACGTCGAGCGCGACCCCGGGGCGCAGGCCGCGGCACGCCGCCTCGACGAACTGGTTGGGCGTGGTGTCCCAGGAAGTCGCGGCCGCGGCGTGGCGCTCGACCCAGCTGGCTGCGTCCGTCATGCCTCACCTCCGCCCCGGCGGGGTTCCGGGCGCAGGAGCGAGGTTAGGCGTCCGACTGAGACGGCACACCAGTTGCAACAGAGCCGTACCTAACCTGTAACCATGCCGTCCCTTTTCGACCCGCTGACGTTGCGGGACCTCACCATTCCCAACCGGATCTTCCTGGCTCCGATGTGCCAGTACCAGTGCGAGGCGCGTGACGGCGTCCCGACGGACTGGCACCTGGTGCACCTCGGCGCCCGCGCTGCGGGTGGCTTCGGCCTGGTCATCGCCGAGGCCACCGGCGTCCTGCCCGAGGGTCGGATCACCCCGCAGTGCCCGGGGCTGTGGAACGACGAGCAGGCGAACGCGTGGCGTCGCGTCGTCGAGTTCGGGCACGCCCAGGGCGCGAAGATGGGCATCCAGCTCGCCCACGCCGGACGCAAGGGCTCCACCTACCGCGACTTCGAGCCGGGCAAGTCCGGCACCGTGCCTCTCGAGGACGGGGGCTGGGAGACCTTCGGTCCGTCCGCGGTCCCGTTCCCCGGGCTGGCCACCCCGACCGAGGCGACGCCGGAGTACCTGGCCCAGGTCGTGGAGGCCTTCGCGGCCGCCGCGCGCAGGGCGGACGCTGCGGGTTTCGATGTGGTCGAGGTGCACGCGGCCCACGGCTACCTGCTCAGCGAGTTCCTCTCGCCGCTGTCCAATCATCGCGCCGACGGCTACGGCGGCGACCTCGCCGGGCGGGCTCGGCTGCTGCTCGAGGTCGTGGACGCGGTGCGCGAGGCCTGGCCGGTCGGCAAGCCGATCTTCGTGCGGATCTCCGCCACGGAGTGGACCGACGGCGGGTTCACCGTCGAGGACGCCACCGAGGTGGCCCGGATGCTGCGCCGGCACCACGTCGATCTCGTCGACGTCTCCAGCGGTGGCAACGTGCTCGCGAAGATCCCGGCGGCCCCCGGCTACCAGGTGCCGCTGGCGGCCGCCGTCCGTCAGGCCGGATTGCCGGTGAGCGCGGTCGGCCTGATCACCGAGCCGAAGCAGGCCCAGCAGATCCTCGACGATGGCAGCGCGGACGCCGTGGCGCTGGCCCGGGCGGCGCTGCGGGAGCCGTCGTGGCCGTTGCGCGCCGCCGCCGAACTCGACTGCGATGCCTGCGCCCGCTATCCGAACTCGTACCTGCGCGGCCGCTGGCCCGCCGTCGAGCCCGTCCGCTGACCCCGGGGACGGTTCCGAACTCGGTCCACCTTTTCCACAGGGCCCGATTTCGGGCCGAAGCTGTGGAAAAGGTGGACCGTTGGGAACCGTCCCCCGGGATCGACCAGACGGGTGGGGTCAGCCGACGACGATCTCGTCGTCCACGAGCGCAACGGGCAGCGGATCGATGATGGTGCCGCCGAAGCCGCCCTCGGGCGTCTCGTTCACGAACGCGAGGAACTTCCACTCGCCGGTGTCCCGCAGCTGGACCAGTCGGCCCACGTACAGCCCGGGCGGCGAGATCACGCGCGCACCGGCGATGTCGTAGGGTCCGAGCGGTGAGGCGGCCTTCGCCGCCCAGGTGCCGCCGGCCGTGCTGCCCTTGCGGGCGTCCGACACATCGCCGCCCAGGCAGTTGAACAGCAGGAACGTCCGTCCCTCGATCTCGACGTTGACCATCACCTCGAGCTGTCCGAACCCCTGACCCACCTCCGACAAGGGCGGACGGGCCTCCCACTGGCGCAGGTCGGGGCTCCAGGCGTGCCCGACGACACCTCGCTCGTCCACCGGTCCGGTGTTGCCACGCGCGGTGATCAGCATGTGCCAGCCGTCGCCGTCCGGATCGGGCAGCACCCACGGGTCACGGAACGCCCAGTCGTGCCAGCCCCCGTCCAGCTGCTCGTACCAGCGCGGGTCGGCCTCGACCACGAGCCCCTGCTTCGTCCACGTGAGGAGGTCGGGGGACGTGGCCAGCCCGATCCGCTGCATGTTGCTGCCGGACGGTGCCAGCGAGGCTCCCGTGTAGAACATCAGCCAGGTGCCGTCGGGATGCCGCGTGATCGATCCGGTCCAGGTGGCCAGATCGTCGAACTCCCCGGGCTCGCCGTGCACGATCGCGTCCTGCACCCGGGTCCAGTGGACGAGGTCGGACGACACCGCGTGACCCACGCCGGCCCGGTAGTGCCGGGCCCCCGGATCGTGCAGCGCCCTCGACGCGAACAGGAAGAACAGGTGGTACTGCTCCCCGTCGTCGACGGTCCAGAAATCCCAGACCCATGAATCGGGCAGTGCGAACATCAGCCCTTCACCCCCGATGATGCGATGGAGTTGATGAACGCCCGCTGGAAGGCGACGAACAGCGCGAGGACGGGGACGGTGATCATGGTGGCGTAGGCCATGATCTGGCCCCAGGCGGTCCCGGACGCACCGGTGGCCTGCTTGAAGTAGTCGATCCCGACCATCACCGGACGCAGCGACTCGGTCTGCACCACCATCAGCGGCCACAGGTAGGAGTTCCACGCCGGCAGGAAGGTGAGGATCGCCACGGTGGCCACGGCGGGCCCGGACAGCGGCATCACGATGCTGCGGTAGATCCGGAACCAGCCGGCGCCATCGACGGTCGCCGCCTCGTCCAGCTCCTTCGGGATGGAATCGAAGTACTGGTAGAAGAGGTAGATCGAGAAGGCGTTCGCGATGAACGGGATGATCTGGACGGCGTAGGTGTCCAGCCAGCCCTGCGAGCCGTCGAAGTAGGGGATCGTGTTCACCCACCACAGCAGCGGCAACGCCATCGTCTCGAACGGCACGATCAGCGTGGCCAGGACGACGCCGAGGATCACCTTCTGCCCGGTGAACTCGATCCGGGACAGTGCGAAGGCCGCCATCGAATTGACCAGCAGGCCCAGCACGACCGTCGCAACCGAGATGAAGATGGAGTTGACCATGAAGGTCATGAACGGGACGCGGTCCATCAGCCCGGTGTAGTTATCCAGGCTCACCTCGCCCACCGGCAGGAAGGCTGCCCACGACTCGAGGTCGGCGAAGATCTGGGTGTCGGGCTTGAGGCTCGACACGATCATGAACACCAGCGGCAGGCCGAATACGAGGCACAGCACGACCCGCAGCACCATCACGAGGGCGGGCCCGAGACGTCGGCGCGAGTTGGCGGTGACCGTCCCTGACGGGGCGTTCGCTGCGGGTGCGAGGCGGTCGCTCATCGGGTGGCCCCCTTGTCTCGGGTCAGGTAGCGCTGGATCAGCGAGACGGTGAGCACCAGTGCGAAGAACACCAGCGAGATTGCGGCGGCGTAGCCGGTCTGCTGCTGCTGGAAGCCGGTGAACACGGCCATGTAGACCAACGTCGAGGTGGAGTCGAGCGGGCCGCCCTGGGTCATGATGTTCACCTGCGTGAACAGCGAGAACGCCGCGATGGTGATCGTGATCAGGATGAAGATGGACGTCTGACGCAGCCCGGGCCAGGTCACGTGCACGAACTGCTGCCACCTCCCCGCGCCGTCGATCGAGGCAGCCTCGTACAGTTCGGCGGGGATGGTCTGCAGGCCGGACAGCCAGATGACCATGTGGAAGCCGACGGCCTGCCAGATCGACAGCACGATGATCGCGAACAGTGCGGTCTTCGGATCGCCCAGCCAGTCCGGGCCGGTGATCCCGACCTTGGCGAGCAGGACGTTGATGAGCCCGTCCGGCTGGTACATGAACAGCCACAGCATGGACACCACAACCATCGAGGTGACCACGGGCAGGAAGTAGACCGTCCGGAAGAAGTTGGTGCCGCGCACCTTCGCGTTCACGAGGATGGCGAGGCCGAGGGCGAGTCCGGACTGGACGGGGACGATCACGATCGTGAACACGATCGTGTTCAGCAGCGACTTCCAGAAGGTGTCGTTGGTGAACAGTCGGACGAAGTTGTCGAACCCGACGAACCGTGCCGGCACGGGCGAGATCAGGCGGGCGTTGGTGAAGGCCAGCCCGAAGGTGAGGAAGATCGGGATGATCAGGAAGGTGATCATCAAGACGGCGGCGGGGACCAGCATGGCCACCGCGACCGAGGTGGAACGCCGGTTGCGCTTGTGGCTGTGGGCCCGGACGACCGGTGGGGCGGGGTGTGTGGCTGCCTCGACGGTGCTCACGGCGGCTCCTCTCTGAGGGCGGTTTGTGCGGTGCGGTGCGGACGGCCCGGGAGGGGGCGAGGAACCCCTCCCGGGCCGGGGATCACTGCTGGAAGTAGTCGTTCGCCTTCTGGTTGTCGTCGATGTCCTTGACCGCCTGGTCCAGCGTGGTCTTCGGATCGGCGCCGTTCAGGATGTCCTGGGCGGCCTTGCCGAAGGTCGTCGCGATGAACGGGTAGCCGGGGGTCTCGGGCCGCATCACGGTGAACTTCTTGGAGATCTGGCGGAACACGTCGTTCTCCCCGCCGGGCTCGAAGCCGGGAACCATCGCAGCGGCCGCGTCGGTGGTCGGGATGTTGTTGGTGTCGGCGGACACCTTCGCGACGTACTTGTCCGCGGAGGCGAACTTGAGGTAGTCCAGCGCACCCTCCGGCGAGGAACATCCGGTCGAGTAGCCCCAGGTCCAGGAGCCGCCGCCGATCTTGCCGCCGTTGCCGAAGTCGACCGGTGGGGCGAACAGGACGTCGTCGCCGAACTTCTCCCGGGTGGGGACGGCGGTCCACGAACCGTTCCACAGGAAGGCGGACTTGCCGTTCATGAAGTCGGCCGCCGGGTCGGCGCTCGACTTCTTCGGCATGTAGCCGTCCTTGGCCATTCCGGCGAACCAGTTGGCCCACTTGATCGCGGCGTCACCGTTGAGCACGCCGTCGGCGCTCTTGTAGTCGGTGCGGTTGATCAGGTCGCCGCCGAATGCCTGCAGCTGCGGGGAGTAGCCGTAGGGCCACCACTCGCCCGTCCAGCCGGTGGCCATGTCGGCGGGGTACTTGAAGTCGCCGGAGTCCTTGACCTTCTTCAGCGCGGCCATGAACTCCTCGCCGGTCCAGGGCTGATCCACGGTCGGCACGCGGATGCCGTACTTCTTCAGGATCGACGTCCGCGTGACCCAGGTCAGCGCCACGTCGTAGTAGCCGTAGGCATAGGTCTTGCCGTTCCACTTCGCGACGGTGGACGGCAGGTACTTGGCCAGGATGTCGTCCATGCCGGTGATCGGGGCGAGGTAGCCGGCCCAGGCCCAGTTGGCCACGTTGGGCTGGTCGATGTCGAGGATGCAGGGGAGCTTCTTCGACGCGGCCGCCGCGACGACCGACTGGTTGTAGGAGTCCTGCGGGAATGCCTGCAGGTCGACCTTGTAGGTGGTCTGGCTGGCGTTGTAGTCGTCGACGACCTGCTGGATGGCGCCGAGCTCGCCCTTGTTGCCTGCGTTGTGCGTCCACAGGGTCAGGGTCTGGGTGCCACCGGCGGTGGCTGCGTTGGTGCTGGTGGCTCCGCCCTTCGAGCACGCGGCGACCGACAGCATCAGGGATGCTGCGACGAACGTGGTGGCGACAAGCCTGGCTGTGCGCTTGAGCACTGTTCCTCCGTTGGATCTGCTCCGGGCGGTTGGCCCGGTTGGCCTGCTGTTCTGTGCTAAAAGGATTTAGCACGCAGGACGTTAGCAGCTCTGCGGTGAGCGCTCAAGAGTCTGCTAAAAGGTTTGTGCAAGTGGTACCGGTACCATGTTCACGACACCCCGTGATCCGTGGAGGAATGATGGCCAAACGCGCCACCCTGGCCGACGTGGCCCAGCTGGCCGGCCTGTCCACCACGACGGTCAGCATGGTCCTGAACGACCGTCCGAACACCCGGCTGTCCGCCGAGGCGGCCGACCGGGTGCGCGCAGCCGCGGCCAAGCTGAACTACCGGCCGAACCCTGCCGCTCGCGGCCTCCGGCTCGGCAAGACCCGCACCGTGGGCTTCATCTCCGACGAGGTGACCATCACCCGCTACGCCTCGGCGATGATCCGCGGACTGCTCGAAGTGGCCGAGGAGCGCGACCACACCGTGCTGATCACCGAGTCCGGACGTCACCTGGACCGCATCTCGAGCGCGCTGGACCTGATGCTCGACCGGCAGGCCGACGGCATCGTGTTCGGGCTGATGGGCGCCAAGCAGATCGAGGTCCCGCCGGTGTCGATCGACGTGCCGGTGGTGCTCACCAATGCCACGTCCGCGGGCGGGCATCCGTGCGTGCTTCCGGACGAGTTCCGGGCCGGCCATGACGCCGCGAGCCACCTGATCGAGCGCGGGCACCGCCGGATCGCCTTCATCGGACGCTCCGAGGCACTGCTCGACCCTGCACTGTCGGTGACCATCGGCAACCGCTACGCCGGACTGGACGCGGCGATGGCCGAGCACGGGCTGGAGTTCGCCCACCAGGTCGACGGACGATTCTGGGAGCCCGACTTCGGTTACCGCGGCGCCCATGAGATCTTCGACACCACACCGGTGACGGCGATCGTCGCGGCGAACGACCGGGTGGCGTTCGGCATCTACCAGGCTGCCCAGGAGCGGGGCGTGCGGATCCCCGAGGACGTCTCGGTGGTGTCCTTCGACGACGAGTACCTGGCGTCGTACCTGCGTCCGCAGCTCACCACGATGCAGATCCCGTACCTGGAGATGGGCCGGACGGCGATGACGCTCGTGCTCGAGGGGGATGCGCCCCCGCAGACCCTGGTGCACATGCCGATCCAGGAGCGGGGCTCGGTGCGCGACCTGCGCTGAGGGTCGGGCATGCTGGACCCCCTTGAGGAGGTGGTCGTGTGCTCGTCGCACTCGTGCTCGGTGTGGTCGTCGGAGGGCTGATCCCCGTTCAGAGCGCGATCAACTCCCGGCTGGCGAGCCGGATCGGGGCCGTGCTGCCCGCTTCCGCCATCTCCTTCGCGGTCGGCACGGCCGGGCTCGGCCTGGCCGTGATCCTCACCGGGACCGCAGTGCCGTGGGCCACCACAGCTGCCACGCAGCCGTGGTGGATCTGGCTGGGCGGACTGTGTGGACTGGTGTTCCTGACCATGAACATCGTGCTGCTGCCGCGGATCGGCGCCTCGGCGACGGTGGTCCTGCCGTTGGTGGGACAGGTGTTCGGTGGCCTGGTGATCGACGTGACCGGGGCGTTCGGCATGACGGAGCGCCCGATCACCGTGCTGCGCGGGCTCGGCGCGCTGCTGGTCGTGCTGGGGGCTGCGGGGGTGAATCTGCTCGGACGCGGTGGATCCGTGGCGCCACCCGTGCACGCGCGACCGCACCCGCTGCTGTGGGTGGCAGCCGTGCTGGTCGGCAGCCTCGGTGCCGTACAGACCGCGGTCAACGGGCGTCTCGGCCAGGTGATGGGTTCGGGGCTGGCCGCCGCGCTGGTCTCGTTCGCGATCGGCACCGCGGGCCTGGTCGTGGTCATCCTGGCCACCCGCCCGCGGTTCCGGCGCGCGGGCGAACTGCGTGGGTGGATGTTCAGCGGCGGCCTGCTCGGCGCGGCGTTCGTGCTGGTCAACGCGCTGAACGCGCCTGTCCTCGGCACCTCGCTGGCGGTCAGCGTTGTGCTCCTGGGCCAGGTGGCGATCGGCCTCGGCATGGACCACGGGGGCTGGTTGGGGGTGCCGCGGCGCCGGGTCACGCTCGCCCGGGTCGCCAGCGCGGCCGTGGTCCTGCTCGGGGTGGCGCTGGTCCGCTTCGGCTGATCCCCGCTACTTCGTCACGGTGGGCAGGCCGGCCCAGCGGTCGTAGTGGGCGAGCACGGTGTAGCTGCCCCCTTCGGTGCGGACGAGCGCCTCGTACAGCACCCGCAGCTTCGCCCCGCTGCCGAGTACCTGCTTCCCCGTGACCGGATCGGTCCAGACGATCAGGGTCTTGCTGCCGGTGCTGAGTTCGACGTCGCAGTCCAGCTGGACGAGGCTCAGCGCGCCTTCCTGCACATCGAAACTGGCGATCGCGGGACCGCTCGGGACGGTGCAGTCGGCGGCCTTCACCGAGTAGTAGTCGCCGCCCCACGCCTCGGCGCCGGCGGTGAGCTTCGTGCCGTCCGCGGTGACGGAGGTGGTGCCAGCCTTCGGGCGCGCGGCCTCCTGCAGGGCCGCGAGCAGGTCGGCGTTGGTGCCGGTGGTGCTCACGTCCACGCCCGGCTGCTCGGCGAGCGGGGTGAACGAGACCGCGAGCCCCCGCTTCGCCGCCGTGGTTCCGCTGACGCCCTCGCTGCCGACGCCGGACGCGTAGCGCCAGCTGCCGGCGCCCTCCCTCACGTAGAGCTGCACCGCGTCGCTGTCGGCGATCGCTTTCTTCGCTGGTGTGACGTAGTAGCCGGCAACCAGGAGGTACTCGGTGCCGTCCGTGGTGGAGTGCGCGTAGACCTTCCTCACCGTGAACGTGTTCGGGAACGTGGACGGCTGGTAGGTCCCGGCGTCCCTCCGGGCGGCGCCGGCCTGAACCGCCGCGTCGTCCGCGACCCGGGCGGGGAAGGCGTCCACGGCATCCCAGGCCACCGGATCCCAGGAGGTCTTGTGGGCTGCCCGCCAGCCGGTGACGACCTGGTTCGCCACGGACTGGGCCTGTTTCACGGTGACGCCGGGTGGCGTCGTCGGTGTGGGGGACGGCGAGGGACCGCCCGTGCACCCCGCGCCGGCGATGGTGACGACGAGGAGCACCGCCGTGGCGGCGAGCCGTCCCGGGAGGCGGGCGGGCAGGGGCATGTCGTCGAGAGTAGCCGGTCCCCGCAGGACGCGGAGCCCGCGCGTCCCGGCCACGCGAAGGGCCGGTCCGACACGACCCCCGGACGCGCTAGCGGGCGGCCTCGATGCGGGCGCGGAGGGAGGCGAGCTGGTCGAGGAGCTCGTGGGGGAGCTTGTCGCCGAACTGGGCGAAGTACTCCTCGGTGAGGTCGGCTTCCGCTGCCCAGGCGTCAGGGTCGAGGGCGAACAGGGCCTCGAGTTGCTCCGCGGTGATGTCCAGGCCCACGGTGTCGAGCTCGCCGGGGGCGGGGATGCGTCCGCTGATCGCGTCGACTGCGCCGGCCCTGCCGTCCACCCGGCGCAGTGCCCATTCGATCGGACGGGAGTTCTCGCCGAAGCCCGGCCACAGCCAGTGGCCCTGATCGTCCTTGCGGAACCAGTTCACCTGGAAGATCCGCGGCGCCTTGTCGCCCAGGCGTTCGCCCATGCGCAGCCAGTGGGTCCAGTAGTCGGCCATGTTGTAGCCGCAGAACGGCAGCATCGCGAACGGGTCGCGCCGCAGCGACCCGACCGTCCCCTCCGCGGCGGCGGTCTGTTCCGACGACACGGTTGCGCCGACGAACACGCCGTGCTCCCAGTCGTAGGACTCGCTGATCAGCGGCACGTTGCGGGCGCGACGGCCACCGAACAGGATCACGTCGATCGGGACGCCGGCCGGATCCTCCCAGTCGTCGGAGATCGACTCGGCCTGGGAAGCGTGCACCGTGAACCGGCTGTTCGGGTGTGCGGCCGGCCGACCGCAGCCGGGCGTCCAGTCGTGGCCCTGCCAGTCGATCAGGTGCGCGGGCGGCTCGGGCGTCATGCCCTCCCACCACACGTCACCCTCGTCGGTGAGGGCGACATTGGTGAAGATCGTGTCCCGCGACAGCGCGTGCAGGCAGGTCGGGTTGGTCTCCTCGGACGTGCCCGGCGCGACGCCGAAGAATCCGGACTCGGGGTTGATCGCGTACAGCCGCCCGTCCGCGCCGGGACGCATCCACGCGATGTCGTCACCGACGGTCTCGACCTTCCAGCCCGGGATGGTCGGACGCAGCATGGCCAGGTTCGTCTTGCCGCACGCAGAGGGGAACGCGGCGGTCAGGTGGAACACCCGGCCCTGCGGCGAGGTCACCTTCAGGATCAGCATGTGTTCGGCCAGCCAGCCCTCGTCCCGGGCCAGCACCGAGGCGATCCGCAGCGCGTAGCACTTCTTGCCCAGCAGGGCGTTGCCGCCGTAGCCGGAGCCGTAGGACCAGATCTCGCGAGTCTCCGGGAAGTGGGTGATGTACTTCTCGTCGCTGCACGGCCAGGTCATGTCCGGACGGGTGTTGCCCTCGGCATCCACCAGCGGGTAGCCCACCGAGTGCACGGCGGGCACCCAGTCGGCCCCGGCGGCGATCGCCGCGAGTGCCGGGGTGCCCATCCGGGTCATGATCCGCATGTTCGTGACCACGTAGGGGCTGTCGGTGATCTCGATCCCGAGCCGGCTGATCTCCCCGCCCAGCGGACCCATGGAGAACGGGATCACGTACATCGTGCGGCCGCGCATGCTGCCGGCGAACACGCGGGCCAGCGTCCGCTTCATCTCGGCCGGCTCGGCCCAGTTGTTCGTCGGCCCGGCGTCCTCCTCGCGCTCGGAGCAGATGAACGTCCGCGCCTCCACCCGGGCCACATCGGAAGGCTCGGACCGGGCCAGGTAACACCCGGGCCGCAGGTCCTGGTTCAGCTTCACGAAGGTGCCCGAGGCCACCATCTCCTCGTACAACCTGTCCCGCTCGGCCACCGAGCCGTCACACCAGTGGATCGCGTCCGGCTGGGCGAGTTCGGCCACCCCGGAAACCCAGGCGACCAGCTCAGCAGGCGCTTCGGGAGGGGCGCTCATGGCGATGGCGGTGGTGTCCAGGCTCATATGGGGTCTCCTTGGTGCAGGTTCGCTTCGTTGCGATGGGCTTGCCCACCATCCTCGCAGCATCTGACGTTCTTCAGCGAGGGTGGAATTTTCGAAAACTCGCCAATTAACGGCGTTCAGGGGGGTGGCACTACCCTGAACCGGGAGGGGTATCTGCCGACGAGAGTCGGGTTCAGGCGGCAGCGGGATGCACCGTGAGTGCCAAGAGGGGTGCCAAGGGGAGCTGGCTGCGCACCCGGTGCATCCCGCTGCTCCTCGCCTCACGCCGTGCGCCCTCTCGCGAGCAGATCTGAGCCGTGACGCGGGAGTGCGCCCCGGATGGTGCCGCCAGCGCGGGTCCCGGGGCTCAGGGATCGCCGTTTCGGCCCGGTTGGACGCCCTCAGCGCGGTCGAGTAGGGTTGAACCCGCTTTCCAGCGCCCGTGGCTCAATGGATAGAGCATCTGACTACGGATCAGAAGGTTGGGGGTTCGAGTCCCTCCGGGCGCGCCGATGCTGGCCAGCGCCTCCGGTGATCCCGGGGGCGTTGTTGTTCTCCCTGCCGGGTTGCGGCGTCCTGTGGTCCGTCTGGCACGCTTGGGTGCGTGAATCGACACTTCGCGTCCCCGGAGGACCCCTGGTTCCGGCTCGGCCGGCTCGACGTGTCGACGTCCGTGCTCGTCGGGCTGATCGGCGTGGTGTCCGGCGTGGTGTGGGTGATCGTCCCCGACATCTACCAACTCCTCCTTTACCACCCCAGCCTCGTCGTCGCGGGCCAGGCGTGGCGGATCGCCACCTGGCCGCTCGCGAACACGATCTGGGTCGTGCTCAGCGCGATCATCCTGTGGTACTTCGGCACCGAGCTCGAACGCCTGGTCGGCCGGCTCCGGATGCTCTGGCTGATCATCGGCACCTGGGCGGGGCTCACGATCGCCTTCACGCTGGTCGCCCTGATGCCCGCGCTGAGCGGGTCCTACCTCGCCGGGCTCGGCCTCATCCAGTTCGCGATCATGTTGCTGTGGATCGCCGAATACCCGAACCGGCCGTTCTTCTTCGGCATCCCGGCCTGGATCTTCGGCACCGTGATCCTCGCCCTGCAGGCCCTGAGCATGGTCGCCATGCGCGACTACGGAGGGCTGCTGAGCATGCTGTTCAGCCTCGTCCTCGTTGCCGTCATGGCGCGGCGGTTCGGCCTGCTCAGTGCCTACGACTGGATCCCCGGCAAGCCCACCGTGCGGACGGCTCCGCCCGCCCGGACCCGGCACGAGCCTCGCTCCCGGGTGCGTCAGGAGCAGCGGCGCGCGTCGGACCGCGAACAGCTGGACGCCCTGCTCGACCAGATCAACGACCACGGCATCCAGAGCCTCACCGACGCGCAGCGCAAGGAGCTGATGCGGTTGCGGGATCGGCTGCGCAAGGGCTGAGCGGCGCGGTCCCCGCGGCACGACAACCGGAGGCCTCAACGCCGCAGTGACCGGACCGCGCCGGCGCGGACCGCGTCGGCGACGGCGTCCAGGCTCTCGGTGTGCAGCGCCCACTGCTGCCAGAACAGCGCCACGTCGAAGGGACGCAGCGCCGAGCCGGGCAGAGCGGCGAGGTCCACGCCAGGCCAGGTCCGGTTCTCGAGGTCGGGCAGCATGCCCCAGCCGTAGCCATGGCGGACCGCCTCGGAGAACTGGGTGCTGGCCGGCACCGTGTGCACGGGCGGCGCGTCCGAGGGGACGCCGGCCTCGACGAGCCGGTCGGTCTGCAGGAGGTCGCGGGTGTCGAAGACCACCACCGGAGCCACGGCCAGGGCGGACGGGCTCACGCCGTCCGCGAACCACCGGGCGACGAACTCCGCCGATGCCACCGGGCGGTAACGCATCGCCCCGAGCGGCTCGACCGTGCAGCCCTGCACCGGCAGCCGCTGGCTGGTGATCGCGGCCATCGCGGTGCCGTCGCGCAGCAGTTCGGCGGTGTGGTCCTGGTCCTCGCGCAGGAAGGTGATGCGCACTTCGTGAGCCACCGGCGCGAGCGCGGGCAGCGTCCAGGTCGCCAGTGAGTCCGCGTTCACCGCGAGCCGCACCTCCGGCAGCCCGGAGCCGGTGGACGGAAGGACGACACCCGCGTCCGAGGTGAGGGCGGCCAGCTGGCGGGCCAGCCGGAGCACAGGCTGGCCCGCCTGCGTGGGGACGGCCGGGCGGCTCCGCCGCAGCAGTACCGCGCCCACCGACTTCTCCAGCGCCTTGAGTCGCTGGCTCACCGCGGACGGGGTGAGGTGCAGGGCCGTGGCGGCGGCGTCGAGCGTCCCGTGGTCGACGATGGCGGCGAATGCACGTAGTTGGGCCAGGTCCCAGTCCATGGCTCATCTTAAGCCGTGCTAATGAAGGCGTAGAAACATTCGCTGGACTGATGGTTGTCCAACCCCTAGCGTCGAACCGTGCTCACCACCGCCCTCTCCGGCCTCGGCTTCGGCTTCAGCCTGATCGTCGCCATCGGCGCGCAGAACGCGTACGTGATGCGCCAGGGCCTCCGCCGCGAGCACATCGGCGTCGTCGTAGCGATCTGCGCGCTCAGCGACATCGCGCTGATCAGCCTGGGTGCCGCCGGCGTCGGCGCTGTGGTCCAGGCCCACCCGGCACTGCTGGTGGTGGTGACCCTCCTCGGCTGTGCGGTGCTCATCGCCTACGCGATCCAGGCCGTGCGCCGGGCGGTACGCCCGGAGGTGTTGGACGCGGACGGAACCGGTGAGGCCGCCGGGCTGGCCACGGTCGCCCTGACCGCTGCCGGCCTGACCTGGCTGAACCCCCACGTGTACCTCGACACGGTGGTGCTGGTCGGTTCGGTCGCGTCCACCCACGCCGAGCCCTGGGTGTTCGCACTCGGCGCCATGCTCGCCAGCGTGGTCTGGTTCTCCGGGCTCGGGTTCGGTGCGCGGGTGCTGCGTCCGCTGTTCACCCGTCCGGCGGCGTGGCGGGTCTTCGACCTCGCGGTGGCCGCGATCATGATCTCGGTTGCGGTCGGCATGGCGGTCAACCTGCGGGGGTGGCTGGGTAGCTGACGCCGCAGCCCCGACCGGCTGTCGAAGCCGGCGGCTACCCCGTGCAGAGCGTGGCGAAGGCGGACAGCTCGCTCTGGAAGCCGGTCATCGCGGCCATCGCGTCGGCCATCTTCGTCGGGTCCTTCACGCCGTCCTCGAGCAGGGGGATCAGTTTGGTGAGGGCGTCCACCAGCTTCTGGACCTGGGCCTTCACCTGGGCGTTGTCGACCTTCGCGGACGCCTTGGTGAGGGAGTCCTTGAACGTCTCCAGGGCCTTGACGGCCTTCGCCGGGTCGCTGCCGGCGTCCTGCACAGCGGTCTCGAAGGTCGACGAGGCCTCGCTCATCGCGGTGCCGAGCGCGGCACATGCGTCCTTCGTCGACTGGCCGGAGGTGTCTGTGGTCGCCGGTGCCGAGCTGGTGTCGGTGCTGGCTGTGGTGGCCGTGGTGGCCGGACCGGCGCCGGGAATGATGCCGCCGAGCGCGGAGCAGCCGGAAAGGAGGACGAAGCCGGCGACGAGGCCGACAGCGGTTCGGATCAGGTGTCGCATGGTGTCTCCCGTGGTAGGTGAGTCGCACCACCGACCCTAGACGACGGTCCCCGCGCGCACCACGGCAGGTCGGGCGGTCCTCCCGCCAGGGCCGCACAGGCGTTGTCGCGATCCGGCCACGCAAGGCATCCCACTGTGCCCAGACGTCACATCCCCGCGCGGCCCTGGTCGGATCGCGTCAGTCACTGGTGAGCCGCCTGCTCGGCCATCTGCTGCAGAAGGCGAGCGGTATCGCCGTCCAGGCCGCCAGTGAACCCGTTGCCGACCGGGCTCACGCCAAAGATCGTCGCGTAGGCGACGCAACCGGCGAGATAGGTGCCCTCCCGCGTCGGATGCCCGTCGTGCTGGTTGAGAACGATGTGCGGGTGCAGGGAGAGCGACCGGCCGAACGCGCTGCCCGCGGGGATCACCTCCGCCTTCAGGCTCTTTGCCGCCTTCGCGAAAGCGGTCTCGAGGGCTCGGGTAGTGACACCCTTGCTGTCGGGACGGGCCCACGTCTCAAGCAGCATCGGCTTCGCGCCGATCTTGCGCGTCTCGGCCACCAACCGTCGGGCCGAGGTCATGAACTGGCCGTAGAACCACACCGCGCCCTGGCTCTGCTCCTGCAGTACCACGACGTCCCAGCCGCCTTCGTGGAGCCTGTCCATGGTCGAGGAGGCGCGCAGGTGGTCGTACAGCTTGTAGCCACCGGCGGTCGCGCTGACCGCCTCAGTGTTCGGTGCGAGGCCGTGCAGGACCTGGTCGACGCCACCGTTGTAGAACGTGAAGCTGTTGCCGATGAACAGCACTCTCGTGGCCGGCAGGGTGGTGTTGCCGGCCGGGGTGCAGCCGGCCAGGACGAGCGTACCGAGCAGGACGAGAACGCCGAGGACGCGCTGCCAGCGGGGGTGCGTGCGGCAGGTCGGGGTGGTCACTCTGATCTCCTCTGGGGGTGATTGTGGAGATCTTCAAACTAGCCGGTGTCGCGATCCTGGCGCTGGACCCCTTGCAGGTGACAGGGGCGGCTGGTGAGACCGAACGAGAGGCCGGATCGCGACAGGCGCTGCGGATCGTCATCACCGAGGCGGTCGCGGCGTCCGGGCGAGCGATCGGACGCGTAGGGTCGAGCCCGGACGGAAGGACGACGTGATGGGCGAACCGGTGATCATCGACGGGGCCTCGGGCCAGGAGGAGTTCGCTGCGCTCTACCGGGACCTGCACCGCCATCCGGAGCTCTCTTTCGCCGAGGAGCGGACGGCGTCCATCGTGGCGCGGACGCTGGCCGGGCTCGGCTACGAGGTGCTCACCGGTATCGGCCGCACCGGGGTTGTCGGGGTGCTGCGGCGAGGGGAAGGCCCGACGGTGCTGGTCCGCGCGGACATGGACGGGCTGCCGGTCGAAGAGGCGACCGGGCTGCCGTATGCAAGTACTGCCCGCGGCACCGACCCCGCCGGCAACGAGGTCCCGGTGATGCACGCCTGCGGCCATGACGTGCATGTCACCTGCCTGCTCGGTGCGGCCCGCGCGCTGGCCGGCGACCCGGGGTGGTCGGGCACGCTGCTGCTCGTCGGGCAACCCGCGGAGGAGGTCGGTTCCGGGGCGAAGGCGATGGTGGCCGACGGCCTGTACGACCGGGTCGGTACCCCGGACGTGGTGCTCGGCCAGCACGTCGGGCCGCTGCCCGCGGGAATGATCGGGCTGCACCCCGGGCCGGCGTTCGCCACCTCAGACTCGCTCACGATCACGCTGCACGGCCGGGGCGGCCACGGGTCGCGTCCGGAATCCTGCGTCGACCCGGTGGTGATGGCGGCGTCCCTGGTGATGCGGCTGCAGGGGATCGTGGCACGCGAGGTCGCCGGGGCCGACACCGCTGTGGTCACCGTGGGCGTGCTGCGCGCGGGCACGAAGGTGAACATCATCCCCGACACCGCGGAGCTCCAGGTCAACGTCCGTTCGTACGACGAAGAAGTACGTCAGCGCGTACTCGCCGCGATCGAGCGGATCACGCTGGCAGAGGCGCAGGCGTCGGGCGCACCCCGTCCGCCGGAGATCGTGCACACAGACACCTTCCCGGTGGTCGTGAACGACCCGGACGCGTCCGCGCGCACCGCCGCCGCTCTCGCCGGTGTCTTCGGCCCGGCCGCCGTGGTCGACGCCGGTGCGGTCACCGGGAGCGAGGACGTGGGCGAGTTCGCGACCGCCGCGGGGGCACCCTGCGTGTACTGGATCCTCGGCGGGGCCGATCCGGCGGCCTTCGCGGGAGCCGTCGGTGCGGCCGGCATGGTGCGAGCGATGGAGGGCATCCCGTCCAACCACTCCCCGCTCTACGCGCCGGTGATCGAGCCCACTCTCGGCAACGGCATCGCCGCCCTGGTGGCGGCCGCGAAGGCGTGGCTCGGTGCGTCCGCGTAGTCGACGATGACGCCGGACATCCTGCTGTGGACCAAGCTCGCCCTGGCCGTTGTGGTCGGAGTGGTGGGCATCGCGGGCACCGCCGTCCCGTGGCTGCTAGGCCGGCGCTCGGCCAACGATCGCACCCTGGCGATCGCTGACACTTTCGCCGCGGGTGTCCTCGGTGGTGCGGGGCTGATCCACCTGCTCGGATCCGGCCAGCAGATGTTCAGCACGGCGCTGCCCGAGGTTGGCTTCCCGATCGCACTGGTCCTCGCCGGCGCGGGCTTCATGCTGATCCTCTTCATCGAGGCCGTCCTGGTGCCGGGACACCCGGGCCACCACGACTCACCGGCCACCTCGGGTCCGGCCACCCTTCAGCACGAGGCTCATGGGCACGCCCAGGGCGCGGGCTCGGTGGTCTATCCGATCGTGCTCCTGGTCGTCCTCTCGGTGCACTCGATCCTGCTCGGCACGGCGCTCGGCGCACAGAGCAGCTGGGCCGGGGCCCTGATCGTCTTCCTCGCCGTGATCGCGCACAAGGGCGCTGCTGGTGCTGCCCTGGGTGTGGGGTTCCACCGGGCCGGTCTCCGCTACCGCGCGGCGCTGCCTCGCCTGGCGCTCTTCTCAGCGATGACGCCGCTCGGCATCGTGCTCGGCGCCGCCGTGGGTGCGACCCTGTCCGGGCAGGCGGCCCAGGTCTTCGAGGGGGTCTTCGACTCCCTCGGCGCCGGGACCTTCCTCTACATCGCGGCCCTGGACATCATCAAGACCGAGTTCGACGCACCCGAGGACGCCGCGCTGAAGTGGTGGGCAACCGCTGCGGGCTTCACCCTGATGGCCGTCCTCGCGCTCTGGCTGTAGCGGGATGGGCTCCCGTTCACCGTGTACGCGGTCACGGGGGAGTTCAGGTGGTCGAGCGCTGACAGGTCAGGCCCACTCGCAGAGCTTGGAGAGCTTGGTGAGCTGCCGCTTCAGCTCCGCGAAGTCGGCCTTGACCGCGTCGCGGTGGCGCTGGGTCGGCTTGAACGTCCGGAGTTCGGCACCGAAGTTCCTCATCGAGATCGACGCCAGCTGCGCCCGTAGCTGGACGTCCGGATTCTCGACCTCATCGATCCGGTCCTCGAAGACCTTGGTGAACGAGTCGATCGCGCTGCCGGCGGCCTTGGGAGAGACGCTGCCGGTGGCTGCCTTCTCCAGGGTCTTTCCGGCTGCAGCGAGCTTCTTGTTGTCGAAGGTGGCGCACGCCTCCACCACCGACTGGTGTGTTTCGGGGGCGAGGCCGAGGACCGAGCAGCCGGAGAGCAGTACCGAACCGGCGACAAGGGCGGCCGCGGCTCGGCCCGTGGCGTACATGTGCGGGAGTTCCTCCGGGGTGGGCGATGGTGCCTCTCCACGCTAGCGGTGTCGCGAGCGGAACACCTGACCCCCAACGGGTGACAATGAGCAGCCCGGAGCCCGGACACCGGACGGCTGCGACCGGCAGCGGCCGTGAGCGTCCGGAGTGGCTCAGCGCGCCAGTGACCGCACCGTCTCGACCGTGTCGGCGTCCTGGGCCGTCCTGTCCTCGCGGTAGCGCACCACCCTGGCGAATCGCAGCGCCATGCCACCGGGGTAGCGCGTCGAGCGCTGGACGCCATCGAAGGCGACCTCCACCACCTGCTCGGGACGCACGAACACCACCTGCCCCTGCCTGCGGGTCTCCAAGGCGAGGAAGCGCTCGGTCTGCCAGGCGAGCATCTCGTCGGTCATGCCCTTGAACGTCTTGCCCAGCATCACGAAGTCGCCGGACGCCGGGTCGCGCGCGCCCAGGTGGATGTTCGACAGCCGCCCGCGTCACGGCCCGCTGCCCCACTCCACGGCGAGCACGACGAGATCGAGGGTGTGGACCGGCTTCACTTTCACCCAGGCCGCCCCGCGACGGCCGGCCGCGTATCCCGCGTCGAGCGCCTTGATCACGACACCCTCGTGCCCCGCGGCGAGCACTTCGTGCCAGAACGCCTCAGCCTCGCCGGCATCCGCAGTGACCAGGCGCTCGACCCTCAGCGCGGGCGGCACCAGCGCGGCCAGACGCGCCTCGCGCACCGAGGCGGGCTCGTCGACCAGATCGAGGTCGTCGACATGCAGCAGGTCGAAGAAGAACGGACGCAGCACGGACCCGGCGGACGCGGTGTCCTGGAACGGCATCGGACGCCCGTCCGGCCGCAGCGCCAGCGCCTCCCCGTCCAGCACGAGGCGCCGCGCCGGCAGGGCGCCCACCGCGGCGACCACGCCGGGCAGGCGGGCGGTGATGTCGTCGAGGCTGCGGCTGTACACCGCGACGTCGTCCCCGTCGCGGTGCACCTGGATGCGGATCCCGTCCAGCTTCGACTCGACCGCCACCGGGGCGTCGCCGAAGCGCTCGAAAGCCTCCCGGATCGTGGCCGCGCTCGAGGCCAGCATGGGCAGCACCGGGCGTCCGACCTGCAGCGTGATCGCGGCCAGCGCCGGCTCGCCGCCCGCTTTCGCGGCCACCGCTACCACCGGGATCGAACCCGCGAACATGGCGGCCCTGCGCACCGCGTCCGCCGGTACCGAGAACGCTGCGGCGATCGCCGGCAACAGCAGTCCCTCGAGTGCGCCCTGGCGGGTCTCGCCCGTGACCAGCCCGGCCAGGAAGGCCTGCTCGGGCCCGGTGGCCGCGCCGAGGAGTTCCGCCAGCAGCCCCTGGCGTACCCCCTGCGAGCCCTCGCCGGACAGCATCGCCAGCTCGGCGAACGCCTTGTCGACCGCAGCGATGGTCAGGGTGGGCGCCGACGCCGGTTCGGGACGCGACACCAGTGCGCGCCAGCCGACCCCGGTACGCCGCTGGCGCAGCGAACCGGACAGGTAGTGCGCGACGATCTCGAGCTCGTCGGTCGTCGCGGCAGCCAGGGTCTCGGCGAGCGCAGCCACCTTGGCCGTGCGGGAACTCGTTGCGGCCACCCTCGTCGAGGTCTGCACCACCTGGTCGAACAGCATGGGTCCACTATGGGCGCCGGCACTGACATCCCGGAAGCCCGACGTCGAGGGCCACCCACGCCCTCGAACGCCAGCGCTCAAGGCTGGCGTTCGGCGCAGCGGCTGGCTCTCGGTGTGGGTGTGGCGGGCTAGGTTGCGGGCATGGAATCCGCCCGCACCCGCGACTGGCGACCCGGCTGGCCGTGTCCGGTGGAGCAGGTGTGGGGCACGTTCAAGCGCGGCGCGGCCGACCCGACCTACCGGGTGCAGGACGGACGCCACTGGCGTGCGCTGAACACCCCGCAGGGCGTGGCGACGCTGGCGATCCGTCCGCTGGACCCGCGCGGTGTGATCGCGGCCGAGGCGTGGGGACCCGGTGCGGAGTGCGCGCTCGCCGCGACGCCGACGATGCTCGGCGCCGAGGACGACCCGTCCGGCTTCCGCCCGTTGCACCCGCTGGTGGCCGACCTGTACCGGCGACGCCCGCACTGGCGGCTGGCCCGCACGGCGAGCGTGTGGGACGCGCTCGTCCCGGTCGTGATCGAGCAGAAGGTCACCGGCCAGGAGGCCACCTTCGGGATCCGTGCGCTGCTCGCCCGGCACGGGCAGCCCGCCCCCGGGCCGGGCGCCGACCTCGGACTGAGGGCGTTCCCGACACCCGAGGTGGTCCGGCAGATCCCGTCGTGGGAGTGGCTCGCGCTACACATCGACCCGGCCCGTTCGCGCACCCTCGTCGGCGCGGCGAGGGTTGCCGCCACGCTCGAGCGCGTCCTGCCCGCCGACCCGGCCTCCGCGGACGCGCGGCTGCGCAGCCTGCCCGGAGTCGGCATCTGGACCAGCGCGGAGGTGCGGGCACGCGCCCTCGGGGACGCGGACGCGGTGAGCTTCGGCGACTACAACATCGCCCGCGACATCGGCTGGGCGCTGCTCGGCGAACCGCTCGACGACGCCGGCCTGGCCGAGGTGCTGGAGCCCTACCGTCCGCACCGGCTGCGCGTGCAACGCCTGGTCGGGATGGCCCGGATCGCCCCACCCCGTCGCGGCCCCCGGCTGGCCCCTCGCACGCACCTGCCCTGACCCGAACCGGAACCGTGCGGATCAATCCCGTCGTGACGGCGCGCTCCCGCCGAGAGTCAGGCCTCCAGGCCGAGCGCCAGCGGGAGCACCGAGAGGGGTACCGAGCCGAGGTTCAGGGCGCGGGTATGGAAGTCCTTGAGGCTGAACGCTGCGCCCGCGCGACGCTGGGCGTCGGCCCGGTAGTTCTGCCAGAGCCGCTGCCCGATCTTGTAGGACGGCGCCTGGCCGGGCCAGCCCAGGTAGCGGTTCAGCTCGAAGCGCAGGAACGCGTCGTCCATGTTCACGTTGGCCTTCAGGCAGTCCCAGGCCTTTTCCGCGTTCCAGGTGCCCCCGCCCCAGCGCTCCGGCGCCTTCTTGCGCAGGTGGACGCCGATGTCGACGACCACGCGCGTGGCCCGCAGCCGCTGCCCGTCCACGAGGCCGAGGCGATCGCCGGGGTTGTCCATGAACCCGAACTCCTCCATCAGCCGTTCGGCGTACAGGGCCCAGCCCTCGCCGTGCCCGGAGTTCCAGCTGGCCAGGCGGCGCCACGAGTTCAGTTCGTCCCGGTTCAGCACGGCCTGCGCGATCTGCAGGTGATGGCCGGGGACGCCCTCGTGGTAGACGGTCGTCTTCTCCCGCCAGGTGCTGAACTCGGTGACACCCTTGGGCACCGACCACCACATCCGTCCGGGACGGCTGAAGTCGTCCGATGGGCCGGTGTAGTAGATGCCGCCGTTCTCGGTCGGTGCGATCCGGCACTCGATCGTGCGCATCTGTTCGGGGATGTCGAAGTGCACGCCATCCAGCGCGGCGATCGCGGCGTCGGCGGTCTCCTGCATCCAGCGCTGCAGTGCATCGGCGCCGTTCAGGACGAGGGCCGGATCGCGCTCCAGCTTCTCGATCGCATCGGCGATGGACGCCCCGGGCCCAGCGATCTCCGCGACGATCGCGTCCTGCTCCGCGGCCATCCGGGCGAGCTCTTCCAGACCCCACTCGTACGTCTCGTCCAGGTCGACCGCCGCGCCGACGAACACCCGCGACCACAGCCCGTACCGGTCCGGTCCGACGGCGTCCTCGGCGGGAGCCCGGGCGATCAACTCGTCCTCGAGGAAGGTGACCAGTTCGCCGTACGCCGCCGCGGCCTTGCGTCCGGCCATCGCGAGGTCGTTGGCGAGCGCTCCACCGGCGGGCTGCCCGTCCGGACGCGCCCCGGCCAGGAACGTGACGAAGAACGACGACTCGGGGTCGGCCAGGTCCGAGGCCTGCTTGATGCACTCCTCCACCTGCAACTCGGCGGCCACCAGCCCGCGCGCGGCCGCGGCCCGCAGCGACTCGATGTAGCCGTGCACGGCCCACGGCACCCGGCTGACCCGGGAGGCGATGTTCGCCCAGTCGTCGGTGGTGGCGGTCGGCATGATGTCGAGCACGTCGCGCAGGCCCTGCACCGGGGACGCGATCACGTTGAGGGAGGCCAGCAGCTCACCGGACTCCTCCAGCTCCAGGCCCAGTCGCAGCCGGTCAGTCATGGCGGCGAGAGTGACGCGATCCACGTCATCGGTGGGCTCGGCCTTCGCGAGCTCGGCGAGGGTGACGCGGTCCAGGTGGGCGCGTTCGGCGTGGCCGTCCGGGGAGAGGTCGGTCATCAGGTGGTCATGGCCCGCGATCCCCATGCTGGTGGCATCCAGGGGGTCGAGTTCGGCGAACCTGTTGGTGTAGGAGTCCGCTATGGCGTCGATGGCAGTCGGCTGGCGTACAGTCACAAGCCCGACCCTAACCCTCAGCCACCAGGAGTGCCATGACCCGGATCTGGGCCCATCGCGGGGCGCGGCGCGACGCGCCGGAGAACACGTTGCCCGCCTTCGAACTCGCCGTCGAGCAGGGTGCGGACGGGGTCGAGTTCGACGTGCAGCTGACCGCCGACGGGACGGTGGTGGTGATCCACGACGAGACGGTCGACCGGACCTGTGATGGCACCGGGCCGGTGGTCGGATTCAGCTTGGCCGACCTGCAGCGGCTGGACGCGTCCGGTGGCCGGGAGGGTTTCGCCGGCTCCCGCATCCCGACCCTCGAGGAGGTGCTGGAACTCCTCGTCCCGACCGGGCTCGCCTTGAACATCGAGCTGAAGAACTCCGAGGAGGAGTACCCGGGCCTGGAGGAGCAGGTGCTCGCCGCACTGGCCGCGCACGACATCGCCGATCGCGTGGTGCTGTCCAGCTTCAACCACTACTCGCTGAAGAAGCTGCAACACCTGGGTGCGACCAGTGAACTGGGCATGCTCTACACCGACCCGCTGTACAAGCCGTGGCGGTACGCCGCCCGGTTGGGGGTGGGCGCCCTGCACCCGCCGGCCCGCTACCTGTTCACCGGCCGCTACGTCCGCAAGGCCCACGCCTCGGGTCTGGCGGTGCGTCCCTGGGTGGTGAACGCGGACGCCCGGCTGACCCGCATGTTCGAGTGGGGTGTGGACGCGGTGTTCACCGACGTCCCCGGTGTCGCGCGGCGCCTGTACGACCAGGGCGGGTGGGCTTCCGCGCACTAACCTGAGCGCATGACCAACCCCTGGCAGCCGGAGCGCTGGCAGCCCGTCGACGGCTTCGAGTTCACCGACATCACCTACCACCGTGCGGTTGACGTGCCGGCGGTGCGGATCGCGTTCGACCGTCCCGAGGTGCGCAACGCCTTCCGTCCGCACACGGTGGACGAGCTGTACACCGCGCTCGACCACGCCCGGATGAGCCCGGACGTGGGCTGCGTTCTGCTCACCGGCAACGGACCGTCCCCGAAGGACGGTGGCTGGGCGTTCTGCTCCGGCGGCGATCAGCGGATCCGGGGCCGCTCCGGCTACCAGTACGCGGACGGAGAGACGGCCGACACGGTGGACGCACGGCGCGCGGCGGCCGAGGGCGGACGCCTGCACATCCTCGAGGTGCAGCGGCTGATCCGGTTCATGCCCAAGGTGGTGATCGCCCTGGTCAACGGCTGGGCCGCGGGTGGCGGGCACTCGCTGCACGTGGTCTGTGACCTCACCCTCGCCAGCGCCGAGCACGCCAGGTTCAAGCAGACCGACGCCGACGTGGGCTCCTTCGACGCCGGCTTCGGCTCGGCCTACCTGGCCCGTCAGGTGGGGCAGAAGGTGGCCAGGGAGATCTTCTTCCTCGGTGAGACCTACGACGCGCAGCGCGCCTACGAGATGGGCACGGTGAACAAGGTCGTGCCGCACGCCGACCTCGAGACCGAGGGACTGGAGTGGGCGGCGAAGATCTGCGCGAAGAGCCCGACCGCGCAGCGGATGCTGAAGTTCGCGTTCAACGCGATCGACGACGGGCTGATCGGCCAGCAGGTGTTCGCCGGCGAGACCACCCGGCTGGCCTACATGACCGACGAGGCCGTCGAGGGCAGGGACTCGTTCCTGGAGAAGCGTCCGCCGGATTGGTCGAGGTTCCCCTACTACTACTGATACTCCGCTGAGGGAGCCGATTGGGAAGATGCGCAAGCTTGCGCACGTCCGTGCTCTGGCGGGTCGCCGGCCCCGCCCCTAGGGTCGAAGCATCCTTGGAAGAGGATTTCAGGGCCGCGACTCGGGTCGAGCTTGTGGGGGGTGTTGACAGAGTCGTTCTGCTGGTTGAGCGTCGGACAGAGTTCGGGGGGACTGGTGCCGGGCGCTCAACCAGCAATATCTTGTCCGGGCCCTAGACTCCGGGTTCATGTTCGGCACGCTGACTCCCGTCCCTGCCCTTGACCGACCGGATCTGCTCTCCGCAACGGTCTACGCCGCAGTCCGCGACCATGTGCCGGACGCGCAGGTCTTCGAGATCGATCCCGATCACGCCGACACCGAGACTCTGTGCGCAGTCCATGAACTGCCGCTGGAGGTGATGGCCAACGCCGTGCTGGTGCTGGGCCGCCGCGGCGGCGAGGAGCGCTACGCCTGCTGCATGACGCTGGCGCACCGGCGGGTGGACGTGAACAACGTGGCCCGGCGTCGGCTGGACGTCCGCAAGGCCTCGTTCGCCCCGATGGAGGTAGCGGTCGAGCGCTCGGGCATGGAGTACGGCGGGATCACGCCCGTCGGCCTGCCCGCGGACTGGCCGGTCTGGGTGGACGGCGCGGTCGCCGACACCGACCTGGTGTGCATCGGGGCCGGGAGCAGGAGGGCGAAGCTGCTGCTGGCCGGAGCGGATCTGCTCAAGCTACCCACCGCCGAGCGCGTGGACGACCTCGCCCGAGACATCGGCTGATCAGTCCAGGCCGATGAAGGACCGGAACGCCTCGGCTCCGGTGACGGTGAGTTCGGGTCCGCGGACGAGGTTCTCCGGCGTGAGCAGCCACTGCTGGCTGTCCTGCCACTCGCCGGGACGCCGGGTCTTGCGGGAGATCCCGTTGGGCAGGTAGCCGACCTTGCGGCTCACCGCGTTCGAGGCCGGGTTGTCGGCGTACGCGGCGGAGGTGATCTGCTCGGCGTCCAGGTGGTCGAAGACGAACGCGCAGATCGCCTTGCGCATGGCTGTCCCGATGCCGCGCCCCTGGAATCCCCGGCCCAGCCACGAGCCGGTCTCGCCGGTGCGCATGACCAGGTAGTGCTCGCTGAAGAAGCCCTGGCAGCCGACGATCTGGCCGTCCCACTCGACCGCGAACTCCAGGTTCCAGGCCTCCCGCCGCCACCCCGCGCGCAGGCCCCAGTGGTACTGGGCGTAGTTGAACGGCAGTTCGGGGGCCGGTGCGTCCGTCCACGGCACGAAGAACGGCATCGCCTCTGGGGCGTGGATGCCCGAGAGCGCCAGCTGGATCAGTTGCGGCATCACCTCGTCCGTGATCGGACGCAGCACCAGCGGCCCGGACTCGATCCGCAGGCCGAACGGAGGGAACGCCTCCGCCAGCGTCGTCACTGCGCCAGGCCGTAGAGCCGGTCGCCGGCGTCGCCCAGGCCGGGCACGATGTAGCCCACCTCGTTCAGGTGGTGGTCCAGCGCCGCGCAGACCAGCGTGCACGGCACGCCGATCGGGTCGACCAGTTCACGCATCCGCTGGACACCCTCGGGTGCGGCGATCAGGCAGATGCAGGTGATGTGGTCGGCGCCCCGGTCCACCAGGAACTGCACGGTGCCGCCCAGCGAGCCGCCGGTGGCGAGCATCGGGTCGAGCACGTAGCACTGGCGTCCGGACAGGTCCTTGGGCAGGCGCTCGGCGTAGGTGAACGGCTGCAGCGTGGTCTCGTCCCTGACCATGCCGACGAAGCCCACCTCTGCGGTCGGCATCAGTCGCATCATGCCCTCGAGCATGCCCAGCCCGGCCCGCAGGATCGGCACGACCAGCGGCCGCGGACGGCTGAGCTCGACTCCCGTGGTCGTCGTGATCGGGGTCTTCACCTCGACCGGCTCGACCCGCACCTCCCTGGTCGCCTCGTAGGCGAGCAGGGTGACCAGCTCCTCGACGAGCTGGCGGAAGGTTGCGCTGGCGGTGTTCTCGTCCCGCAGCAGGCTGATCTTGTGGGCGACGAGGGGATGTTCGATGACGTGAAGTTCCACGACGGATAGGTTCCCACACCCCGGGGGACCCCAAATGACCTGACCGGACTGTGCTCAGTCGATTCCATCTGACACGATGGGGGACGTGGTGTGGCGGAGGAGGCGGCGATGAGCACGACGGACGAGGAGTTCGAGATGCCGAACCGTGGCGACGACCGCCCCGGCCTGGATGATCTCGACGACCTGGTCACCGGCGAGGAGCTGGACGCCGACGACGACCTCGACGAGGACGATGACGACGACTACCCCGAGGACGCGACCGAGGACGACATCGACCTGGTGATCGCCTGCTACCGCGAGGATGGCCAGCCGGTCGCCACGCCGCTGGAACTCGACCTCGCCAACGATCTCGATGCGCTGATCGAGCAGCTGCGCCGCATTCCCGGCGACGCCGGGGCGATTGGCATGGTGTCGGTGGCGAACGAGGTGTTCGTGCTGGTGCGGGTGCGCGGCAAGCGGGTGCAGGTGTTCTGCTCCGACGCGCTGGCCGCCGACGACTGGCCGATCGCCCGCGACGTGGCCGATTTCCTCGAGGCGGAGCTGCCGGACGACGACAGCGACGAGCCTTTCCCGATCGGCGACGCCGACATCCTCTCCGACGCCGGCCTGCCCGACTTCGAACTGGAGGCCATGGCGGAGGACGAGGAGGAGGACTCCACCACCCTGCTGGAGCTGATCGCGGCGAAGCTGGGGTTCAAGGCGCAGTTCGCCAAGGCACTCGCTTCCTTCGAGTGAACCGCTGGCAGCCGGCCATGGCCGCAGCGCTGGCAGAGGCTGCGCTCGCGCCGGTCCACGGCGATGTCCCGATCGGCGCGGTGGTGCTCGACGGCTCTGGTGCCGAACTGGCCCGCGCCCACAACGAGCGCGAGCTGACCGGCGACCCGACCGCGCACGCCGAGGTGCTCGCGCTGCGCCGCGCGGCCGACCGGCTCGGCTCGTGGCGGCTGGAGGACTGCACGCTGGTGGTGACCCTGGAGCCGTGCACGATGTGCGCGGGCGCCGTGGTGCTGTCCCGGGTGCGCCGGCTGGTGTTCGGTGCCTACGACCCGAAGGCCGGCGCGGTGGCGTCCCTGTGGGACGTGGTGCGTGACCCTCGTCTGAACCACCGTGCAGAGGTGGTCGGCGGGATCCTGTCCGACCAGTGCGGCGCGGTCCTGCAGGAGTTCTTCGCCGCCCAGCGCTGACGACCGCGCCGTGTCGCAATCTGGCCACGCGGGTCGCCCCTCCCGTCCCGGCTGTCACAGCTGACGCGTTGCGTGGCCGAATCACGACGCGCCCCCTCGCGGCGGTCTCCGCAACCATCCGCGGACCCGTGTCGCGATCCGGCCACGCGGGTCGCGTGGTGTGACGGCAGAGACGTGTGGTGCCCGGTTCGCGGACGGATCGCGACCGCCCCGCGGCACGCAACCTGTGCAGGCGGCACGATTCGCCCGTCCTGACCAAGGCTCGGTACACTCCTGCGCGGTGGCGTGTCTGAGCGGCCTAAAGAGCGCGCCTCGAAAGCGCGTGAGGGGCAACCCTCCGAGGGTTCAAATCCCTCCGCCACCGCCAGGCGATGTCTTCCGGCATCGAGAACCGGCGAATTCCCGGGACGGGGGTTCGCCGGTTTCTGTCTCTGGGGCCGGTCGGGGAACCGTGGGGAATCGGTCCCGACTACGAAGTTGGCGCTGACACTCGTTCATCCGCCCACACGGTCGGTGCACGAAAGTGCGTGGCGGCGCCCCTTTCCCGGGGCCCACGGACGCGGCAGAGTTGGCAGTGCCCACCCACAACGCGCCTCAAAGGAGAGCCCCTGTGAAGAAACTGATCAACGACCCGGCCAATGTCGTGGCCGAAACCCTGGCTGGCTTCCAGGCAGCACACGCCGATCTGGTCACTGTCCACTTCGATCCTGACTACGTCGTTCGCGCGGACGCGCCGGTCAAGGGCAAGGTCGGACTGGTCTCCGGCGGCGGCTCGGGCCACGAACCGCTGCACGCGGGCTACGTAGGCAAGGGCATGCTCGACGCTGCTGTCCCGGGCGCCGTGTTCACCTCGCCGACTCCCGATCCGATCCTCGACGCCACCAAGGCCGTCGACGGCGGCGCGGGCGTTCTGCACATCGTGAAGAACTACACCGGTGACGTGCTGAACTTCGAGACCGCTGCCGAGATGGCCGAGATGGAGGACATCAAGGTCAAGGCGATCGTCGTGAACGACGACGTGGCCGTCGAGAACTCCACCTGGACCGCCGGACGCCGTGGCGTCGGTGGCACGGTCATGGTCGAGAAGATCGCCGGCGCGGCAGCCGAGCGCGGCGACGACCTGGACGGTGTCCTGGCCATCGCGACCCGCGTGAACGACAACGTCCGCTCGATGGGCATGGCGCTGACCGCCTGCACCGTCCCGCACGCCGGCAAGCCGTCGTTCGACCTGGGTGAGGACGAGATCGAGATCGGCATCGGCATCCACGGCGAGCCGGGCCGGCATCGTGTCCCTATGGCCACGGCCGACGAGATCACCGACATGCTGGTCGCCCCGATCCTCGAGGACATGAAGCCTGAGGCCGGCAGCAAGGTGCTGCTGTTCGTCAACGGCATGGGCGGCACGCCGGAGGCCGAGCTCTACATCGTCTACAACCACGCCCGCAAGGTTCTGGAGGAGGCCGGGCTGGAGGTCGCACGCTCACTGGTCGGCAACTACATCACCTCGCTGGAGATGCAGGGCTGCTCGATCACCGTCCTCAAGCTGGACGACGAGCTGACCGCCCTGTGGGACGCCCCGGTGCTGACCCCGGCGCTCCGTCGGGGCCTGTGAGGTAGCGGCACGTGAGCGACACACTGTCCTTCGCCTGGGCTGAGGCATGGATTCGCGATGCCCAGGCCGTCCTCGCCGAGCATCGCATGGAGCTGATCGACCTCGACCGGGCGATCGGTGACGGCGACCACGGCGAGAACATGGACCGCGGTTTCAAGGCCGTGGTGGCCAAGCTGGACGAGGGCGGCATCGCCGATGTCCAGGGTGTGCTCAAGGTGGTGGCGTCCACCCTGATGTCCAAGGTCGGCGGCGCGGCCGGCCCGCTCTACGGGACGGCGTTCCTGCGGGCGGCGAAGGCGTGCGACGGTGACGTGGACAGCAGTGGGGTGGTCGCGCTGATCGAGGGCGCCCTGGACGGCATCGTCTCCCGCGGCAAGGCGACCACGGGCGAGAAGACCATGGTGGACGCCTGGACCCCGGCCCTCGAGGCGGCGAAGGCCGCAGCCGAGGGTGGGGCGACTCCAGCTGCGACCCTGCGGGCGGCGGCCGACGCCGCGGCGAAGGGCGCAGAGGCCACCATCCCGCTGCAGGCGACCAAGGGCCGGGCGTCCTACCTGGGCGAGCGCTCGATCGGTCACCAGGATCCCGGGGCCACCTCGACCGCGTACATCCTCGGCGCGGCCGCGGACGCAGCGGAGGCGTAGGTGGGCGTCGCTCTCGTGATCGTCTCCCACTCGGTGCAACTGGCCGAGGGGGTGGTGGAGCTGGCCGCCCAGATGGCGAAGGACGTGCCACTCAGGGCGGCCGGCGGCACCGATGACGGGCGCATCGGCACCTCGTTCGACAAGGTCAACGACGCCGTGACCGAGCTGCGTGCAGCCGGTCACGACGTCGCGATCCTCACCGACCTCGGTTCGGCCACCATGACGGTGGAGTCGGTACTCGATTTCCTCGACGAAGACGAGTCGGCACATGTGCGGTTCGCCGACGGCCCGCTCGTCGAGGGCGCGGTAGCCGCAGCGGTCACCGCCCAGGTGGGTGGCGACCTCGACGCGGTCGTTGCCGCCGGTCGAGCTCGCGAACTGTTCAACTGAGAGACCCTTCGGAGGGCTGGCGACCTCGCGGGGCCGACTTCGACCCCGTGCGATCGCCAGGCACCGGGGACGGTTCGTCCCGTCCGCAGCGACGAACCGTCCCCGGTGTGTTTTCCGGCCGCTGGTGAGGCGGGTTCACCGGTCCTCGCGGTGCGCGCCTCGGCGCTGGTCACGGGTCCGGGCGCCATGGCCGCAGGCGGCCGCGGCGGTCGGCGTCTACAATCCCCGAAAAGGGGAGGCCACGCGTGCAACTGGACCAGGTGTTGTTGCTTGGCTCGGTTGTCCTGCTCGTCGCGGTTGTCGCGGCCCGGTTGGGGACGCGGCTGGGCTTGCCGTCCCTGATCCTGTTCCTCGGCCTGGGCGTCCTGCTGGGCGCCATCGTCTACGACTTCGAGGACGCCAACCTCGCCCACGCGCTGGGCTTCGCCGCGCTCGTCCTGATCCTCGGCGAGGGCGGCTTCAACACCCGCTGGTCGGAAATCCGGGGCGCCCTGCCCGCGGCGTTGCTCCTGGCCACGGTCGGCGTCGGGATCTCGATCGCTGTGGTGGCCGGCTTCGCCCACTTCGTGCTCGGGCTCGACTCGACGACGGCGATCCTGCTCGGCGCGATCACCTCACCCACGGACGCCGCGGCGGTCTTCTCCGTGCTCCGCAAGGTGCCGCTGCCGTCCCGGCTGCGGGCCATCATCGAGGCGGAGTCGGGCTTCAACGACGCACCGATCGTCCTGCTGGTGGCCACCGCCACGGAGCTCTCGCTCGGCCGGGGCAGCGAGGAGGGACCGCTGCTCATGGTCGGCCTGATCCTCTTCGAGTTGCTCGGCGGCGCCCTGCTCGGCCTGATCGTCGGCTGGGTGGGCGTCCGGGCCCTGCGCGGCATCGCGCTGCCCGCGTCCGGCCTGTACCCGCTCGCAGGGCTCGGTTGGGCAGTGATGGCCTACGGCCTGGGCAGCTGGCTGCACCTGTCCGGCTTCGCCGCCGTCTATGTCACGGCGGTGGTGCTGGGCAACGGCGAACTGCCGCACCGCCATGCCACCAGGTCGTTCGCCGAGGGCGTCGGCTGGATCGCCCAGATCGGCCTGTTCGTGATGCTCGGCATGCTCGCCGAGCCGCAACGCGAGTCCTGGCCGACGATCCTGGCCGGTATCGGGGCGGGTGCCGTGCTCACCTTCGTGGCCCGTCCGCTGTCGGTGTTCCTCTGCCTGGTCTGGTTCCGGATCCCGTGGCGGGAGCAGGCCTTCATCTCGTGGGCGGGGCTGCGCGGCGCGGTGCCGATCATCATGGCGACCGTGCCTCTGGCGGCCAATGCGCCCGGCGCGGCCGGGCTGTTCGACCTCGTGTTCGCGTTCGTCGTGGTGTTCACCTTGTTGCAGGCGCCGACGCTGCCGTGGGTCGCGCGGCTCCTGAAGGTCTCGACGGGCGAGGACGCCACCGACGTCTCGATCGAGTTCGCGCCGCTGGACACGATCAAGGCCGACATGATGCAGGTGCACGTCCCGGAGGGTTCCCGGCTGCACGGCGTCACCATCCGCGAGCTGAGGCTGCCGAGGAACTCGGTGGTCTCCCTGGTCGTGCGTGAGAACGAGCCGTTCACGCCCACCCCGGACCAGATCGTGCGCACCGGGGACGACCTGCTGATCGTGACCAACGACGCCGACCGGCACCTGGTGGAGAGCCGGCTGCGCAGCATCTCCCAGGGCGGGCGCCTGGCCCGCTGGGTGAACGAGGGCTGAGCAGCGCCGGGCAGTGCTCGCCCAGTTTCGCCATTCCGGCGCGAACACCATGGTGTACGGATATTGTCTCAGCTAGACCCACTCGCCCCAAGGAGGAATCTTCATGTTCCGATCACTTCGCATTGCTACGGCGGCAACTCTTGCAGGCGTCGTCTTTTCCGGCCTCGGTTCTACCCCGGCAAGTGCCAGCGATACCTTGGTGTTTGAGGCGCAGTCCTCTTCGTGGCCGTCTTCCTACACCGCTTCTGCGAAGGGGACCGGGGTGGAATTGCGCTGGGTCGCCAATGGCGACAAGCTGTACGTGAAAGACACGAAGGCGGACGGGCGTCGCGCGGGGGCTGTCCTCATCATGACTGGATCGGGCGGTATCGTCGTGCTCTGTGAGAACACTCTGGGCTCCGGGAGAGCTGGTCTATGCAACCTTGCACTGACCGAGAATCGCGATATTTCGATCTACGCTGTCACCTGTGACGGTGACACTACTGATTGCTCGAATGAGGACAATTGGACCGTCGTTCTTGGTGGCGGTGTGCGCACGCATACCTGAGCGCATTGAAGGGCTCCGTCACGCGCGGGCTGTTTGGAATAATCGGGGGCTACTAGCTAGGGCTCAGCACGGTTGAGGGTGTAGGGGTGGTGTGATCGCGGTCGGCGCGTCGGTACCCAAGTTGGGTCGCGTCGATACCCAAGTTGGGTCGGAGCCTTCCGATGAGGGAGTTCTCACACTGGTCATCCGAAAGGCCTCGACGTGAGCACCGCTACCCTCGCTTGCCCTGACCTGACCACGTTCGTGTCGGCAGTTCGGTCTGGAGGTGGTCGGGCAGCGGCTCGAGCTGAGCCGGGCGGTGGCTGGCCTGCCGGGTCGTCTCGCGCGTCACCACCCGCAACGCCACGCCTGGGCCGCCAACACCGCCCGTCCCGTCCGGCGCCTCGTTGAGCTGAATCGCTACTTTTTCTTGGACGCCGTCGCGGTCGGGCTGGCGCTCTCGTCCGGCGTCGGGCTGGCGGACTCGGTCGCGGTGTTGATCACGGGCAGGCAGACCGGGCCGTCCACGGCAACCGTGGTGACCGGGTGGTCGCTGGCCGTGGACAAGTCCTGGTACTTGGTCGGCACGATCACATCGACGACGTGGTCGGCGCGGCCGTCGCCTCTGGTCACTGAGTCGCGGAACATCTGGGCGACCAGCCGGACCTCGGGACTGTCGGCGGAGTTGCCGATCACTGTCGTCGTGGCCACTGTTTCGTCGGCGTTGTTGAAGCTGATCACATGGAAGTTGAACGCAATCAGGAAGCTCCGGGTGCGCTTCGCGTGTCCACCTGTGTCACCGCCGTTGAACACACGGACGGTGACTTTGTCGGGCGTGAGTTCCTTGCCCACGTCCTGGCTGACGCAGGTCGCGGCCGGACGGGAGTTGTCGATCGTGACCTGCTTGTAGCCCCAGTACGCGCCGTAGCCGAGGATACCGAGGAGCAGCAGCAGCGTCACCGGCGTTTTCGATACCCGGATCACCTTGCGCACGTTCACTCCTGGACTCTCCTCACGACGAAGGGCACCCGGCCAAGCCTACTTGAGTTCCAGAATGCGGGCGTGCATGGTCTGGCGCTGCTGCAGCGCCGCCCGCAGGGCCCGGTGCAGCCCGTCCTCGAGGTAGAGCTCGCCGTTGTACCGCACGACGTGGGCGAACAGGTCGCCGTAGAAGGTGGAGTCCTCTTCGAGCAGAGCCTCGAGGTCGAGGTTGCGCTTGGTCGTGACCAGCTCGTCCAGCCGCACCTGCTGAGGCGCGATCGCCGCCCACTGCTTCTGCACGTAGCCGTGCTCGGGGTAGGGGCGGGACTCACCGACGCGCTTGAAGATCACGCGCCGAGTCTACGGGACGCCGCTGAAGCGTCCCTGAGACCACAACAGCGCCGAACGCCCCCCACACCGTCGAAGGCCCGTACCCGGGTGCAGGCGTCGGTCGGAACGCAGGCGTTCGGCCGGAGGACGGGTCAGCGTCCGGTGCCGCCGTAGACGATCGCCTCGCCGTCGGCGTCCAGCCCGAAGGCCGTGTGGCCGGCGCGGACCGCCTTGTCCACGTCGTCGATGTCGACGACCACAGAGATTCGGATCTCCGAGGTGGAGATCATCCCGATGTTCACGTCCGCGGCGGCCAGCGCCCGGAAGAACCGTGCGGTCACGCCCGGGTGCGAGCGCATCCCGACGCCCACAACGGACACCTTGCCGACGTGGTCGTCGAAGATCACGTCCACGAAGCCGATCCGCTCCCGGGCGGCCTGCAGCGCGGCGATCGCCTTCGGGCCGTCAGCCTGGGCGAGGGTGAACGAGATGTCGGTCGCCTCCTCGTGCTCCCGGGAGACGTTCTGCACGATCATGTCGATGTTCACGTCCGCGTCCGCGACCACGCTGAAGATGTCCGCGGCCTCGCCCACCCGGTCCGGCACACCGACGATCGTGATCTTGGCCTCGCTGCGGTCGTGCGCGATGCCCTCGATCAGCGGCTGCTCCATGCCACCCTCCTCGTAGTCGATGTCCTTCACCCAGGTGCCCGGCTTGTCCGAGAACGACGAGCGGACGTGTACCGGCACGTGCTCCCTGCGGGCGTATTCGACACAGCGCAGGTGCAGGATCTTGGCGCCGTTCGCGGCCAGCTCGAGCATGTCCTCGTAGCCGATCTGCGGAATCTGCCGCGCGCCGGGGACGATCCGGGGATCGGCGGTGAACACGCCGTCCACGTCGGAGTAGATCTCGCAGTACTCGGCGTCCAGGGCGGCGGCGAGCGCCACCGCGGTGGTGTCGGACGCGCCGCGGCCCAGCGTGGTCACGTCCTTCGAGGTCTGCGAGACGCCCTGGAATCCGGCGACGATGACGACGTCGCCCTCCGCCAGCGCGGAGACGATCCGGCCTGGGGTGATGTCGATGATCCGCGCGTTGCCGTGCGTGCCGGTGGTGATCACGCCCGCCTGGGAGCCGGTGAACGACCGTGCGGTCGCACCGAGGTCGTTGATCGCCATCGCGAGCAGCGCAGCGCTCATCCGCTCGCCGGCGGTGAGCAGCATGTCGAGCTCCCGTGGACGGGGCTGTGGCGACACCTGCAACGCCAGATCCATCAACTCGTCGGTGGTGTCACCCATCGCCGAGATGACCACGACCACCTCGTTGCCGTCGGCCTGCGCGGCGACGATCCGCCGCGCCACCCGCTTGATGCTTTCGGCGTCCGCAACGGAGGAGCCGCCGAACTTCTGAACCACCCGCACCGCACCACTGTGCCAGATCCGGAGTCAGGGAAGCATCGTGGACTCACCTGATGGGCGATCCTGGATCCCGGACCTACCGTTGTGGGTATGACCAACAGCCCGTCCGAGCAGTACTGGGAACAGCCCACCTTCACGCAGGCGACCACTCCGCCGGTGACCGGTGAGGTGCTCTCCGGTGCCATGGTGCCGGGCGTGCGCCGGGTGGTGGTGGCCCCGCCCTCCTCCGAGGAGGCGACCCTTCGGCTGATCCGCCGGCTGGTCTGGCCGGTCGCCCTGGTGCTGGCGATCGCCGGCGGCCACTGGGTGCCGCTGCTGGTTATGGCGATCGTGGTCAGTGCGATCCTGCGGCGCCGGGTCTGGGAACTCGCCAGCAGGCGGGTGGCGATGCACTCCGTTCCGTCCGCAGAGCAGGGCGCCGACCTGCGCTGAGCGCCCTACGATGATCGGGTGAGTGACACCGTGCCCTCGGACGAGGCCGAACAGCACTGGCAGCAGCCGGGGTTCGACGCGTCCGGCCAGGGCGAGGCCGCCGACGCGTCCGGCCAGGCGCTCGTGCCCGTTGCGCCCCACCCGGTCGCCGTACCGCCGCCGTCCGGCCTGGAGTCGACCCTGAAGGTGCTCAGCGGGCTGCCATGGGTGGTGATGATCGGGTTCGCCCTGCTGGGTGTCGGGAACTGGATGCTCAACATCGTGATCGCCATCGTGGCCAGCGGCGTGCTGGGTGGCATCGTGGCCGAGCTCGACCGGCGTCGGAAGGCGCGGGCTGAGTTCGAGGCCCATCACCGGCGGGAGGAGTTGCGATGAGGGTCCGCTGGGGAATCGCCGGACCGGGCCGGATCGCGGCGACCGTGGCCGCCGAGTTCGCGCACCTGCCGGACGCCGAGCTGGTCGCGGTCGGCTCGCGCTCGCTCGACCGGGCGCAGGCGTTCGCCGAGCGGTTCGGCGTCGCGCAGGCGTACGGCAGCTACGCGGAGCTGTTCGCCGCGGACGTCGACGCGATCTACCTGGCCACCCCCCACGGCCAGCACACCGAGCTGGCCCTGGCCGCCATCGAGGCGGGCAAGGCGCTCCTGGTCGAGAAGTCGTTCACGACTACCCTCGCCGACGCGGAGGCGGTGGTGGCGGCGGCCCGAAGCCGGGGCGTGTTCTGCATGGAGGCCATGTGGACGCGGTTCCTGCCTGCGGTCACGCACCTGCGGGAACTCGTCGCGACCGGAGCGCTCGGCGAGGTGCGCGCCGTGTACGGGGACCTGCTCGCCTTCCGGGAGTTCGATCCGTCCGACCGGCTGTTCAACCCGGCGCTCGGCGGGGGCGCGGTGCTCGACCTGGGCGTCTATGTGATCTCGTTCGCCCAGCAGTTCCTGGGCACGCCCGCGCTGGTCCACGCGGTCGGCGGGCTGTTCCCCAACGGTGTCGAGGGCGAGGTGGGCATCCTGCTCGGTTGGCCGGACGGCCGCTATTCGACCCAGGCGATCGGGTTCACCGCGCCCGGGCCGGGCCGTCAGGTGGTGGCGGGCACGAAGGGGTGGGTGGAGGTGAAGCCGCGGTTCCACCGGGCCGAGGACCTCTCGGTGCACCTGCTCGGCGAACCGGCGCAGGAACTGTCCTTCCCCAAGACCGGGGCGGGCTACAGCCACGAGTTCGCCCACGTGGGCGAGTGCCTGGCCGCAGGGCTCACGGAGAGCCCCGTGATGCCGCTGGACGACACCCTCGCCGTCCAGCAGGTGATGGCCGAGGTGCTCAGCCAGCTGGGCCGGTGATCGTCGTGGGTGCGGCCGGCGGCGCGTCCACGCTCACCGTGCGCAGCGCGTCCCGGTAGGTCACCCAGCCCACCGGAGAACCGGCCGAGGCGCCGGACGAGCCGAACACGGGGATGCCGCCGCACCCGCTCAGGTTCAGGGCACGGATCGCCTCCTCGACGGTATCGGCGTCGGTGACCGTCGCCGGGAACTCGGTCATGATCGCCGCCTTCCGGGTGGTGTCCTCGCCGGCGGCCAGGGCCTCGGCGACGGCGCGCGCGGTGAGGATGCCGAGGAAGCTGCCGTCCACGTTCGTGACCGGCAGCACACCGTAGGGGGTGTGGGAGAGCTGGTCGGCGGCCTTCGGCAGCGGCGTGCGGGCGTCCACTCCTACGGGGAGCGGGCGCATCACGGTGGCGAGCGGAACGCGAGCGCGGGACGGGGTGGCGGAGGCCTCCAGGTCGATGCCGCGGCGGCGGAGCTTCAGGGTGTAGATCGTGTCCGGGCTGAGCGCGTGGCTGATCGTGGTGGCGAGCACGATCGCGGCCATCAGGGGCAGGATGATCGAGTACTCGCCGGTGAGCTCGAACATCATCAGCACTGCGGTGATCGGGGCGCGGGCTGCGCCGGCGAAGACCGCGCCCATGCCGATCAGGCCGTAGGCGCCGACCGGGGAGACCTGGCCGGGCATCAGTTGCCCGGCGACGAGGCCGAACGCACTGCCGAGCGCGGCGCCGATGAACAGGCTGGGTGCGAACACCCCGCCGGAGCCGCCGATGCCGATTGTCAGCGACGTGGCGATCATCTTGCCGACCACCAGAACGATCAGGAAGCCGATCGCGTAGTTGCCCTGCACGGCCTGATCGATCACGGGGTAGCCGACGCCGTACATCTGCGGCAGGACGAGCAGCAGCAGCCCGAGCGCGATGCCGCCGACCGCCGGTCGCAGCCACTCCGGTCCACGCCAGAGGTGGTCGCAGAGGTCCTCGATGGCGTAGAGCACCTTGCTGAAGCCGACGCCGACCGCCCCGGCGATGACGCCGAGGACGGCGTAGAGCAGGTACTCGACGGGGCTGGTGACGCTGAAGGCGGGCAGGGAGAGGAAGGGCGCGTTGCCGAGGATCGCGCGTCCGATCACGCTGGAGGTGACCGAGGCGATCACGACCAGCCCGAAGGCGTTCGCGGTGAAGTCGAGCAGGATCAGTTCGAGGGCGAAGAACACGCCGGCGAGGGGCGCGTTGAAGGTGGCGGAGATGCCGGCGGCAGCACCGCACGCGACCAGGACGCGAAGTCGTGACTCCGAGGCGTGCACGACCCGTCCGAGCGTGGAACCGAGAGCGGAGCCGATCTGGACGATCGGCCCCTCGCGTCCGACCGATCCGCCCCCGCCGATGCACAGGGCGGACGCGAGCGCCTTGACCACCGCGACCTGTGGCCGGATCCGTCCGCCCTGCTGGGAGACGGCGTACATCACCTCGGGGACGCCGTGGCCGCGGGCCTCGCGGGCGAACGCCTGCACGAGCGGCCCGTAGAGCAGCCCGGCGACGACCGGGGCGAGGACGACGAACCAGGCGCCGAGCCAGGGCAGGTTCGGGTTGCCGGCGCCGGGGACGGCTGCGTAGTCGGGGTGTCCGGTGAAGATCCAGGTGAAGCTCGCGATCAGCCAGCGGAACAGGACGGCGAACAGGGCGGCGCCGGCGCCGATCAGCATGGCCAGGGTGATCTGGCCCCAGTTGCTGGTGCGGAGCTTCACGCCGAGCGAGACCCAGGTCTGCCGGTCGAGTGGCAGCGGCCACAGGGGGCGTCGATGCTTCATGATCTGGTGAACGGGCACAATTGCATTATGCAATGATTGTCCTATGCAACGAAATTCGGGTCCTCCGGACGTCCCTGGCGTGGCGGCCCTGGACGAGATCATCAACGGGATCCTGACGGCGTCGCGGGTCCTGGTCGGGGTGTCGGCCCGCTCCTTGGCAGACATCGGTGTGACCCCGGCGCAGTTCCGCACCCTGTTGGTGCTCTCCTCCCGCGGCAACAGTCGGATGGTCGAGCTCGCGGAACGCCTCGGGGTCGGTCCGTCCACGGCGTTGCGGTCGGTGGACCGGCTGGAGTCGGCGGGGCTGGTCGAGCGGACGCCTGCCGAGCGGGATCGCCGTGAGGTCGTGGTCGGCCTTACCGGCGAAGGCCGCGAACTGGTTGCACAGGTGACCGGCCGGCGCCGCGAGGCGATCGAGGCGATCGTGACGGCGATGCCGGAGCGACACCGCCAGGAGCTGCTGGACGCCCTCGGTGCGTTCGCCGCGTTCGCTGCGGCCGCGGAGGAGCCCCCCGTCGTCGACTACCCGAGCGAGCTCGGCTGGTAACGAAGGCATCGACGGCGTCCGGGAGCGAGCGGTGGCCGAAAAGGGGACGGTTCTCCTTTTCGTCCACCCGGCGGAGCGGTGGCCGGGAGCGAGCGGTGGCCGAGAACGAGAACCGTCCCCTTTTCGTCCACGGCGCGGGGCTGTCCCCTGTCAGCGGAGGAGGGCGTCGACGAGACCGCGGACGATGCGGGCGCCACGGGCGTCGAGCTCGGGACGCGGGTGCGCGCGCAGCGGCCCCCGCGTGGCCAGGGTGGCGAAGCCGTGGACGGTGGACCAACACGTGATGGCGGCCAGCTCCGCCCGGTCGGCGGGGAGCAGGCCCAGGCCGACCAGATCGGCGATGGCGTCGGTGAGCAACTCGAACGGCGTCCGTCCGGTCTCGCCCATCGTCTCCGGCGCGAACGCGTGCTCCATCGTGAACAACCCGGACAGGGCGATGTCGAACGCGCCCGGTGAGTCCAGCGCGAACGCGATGTAGCCCTCGCCGACGCCAACCAGCCGTTGCCGGGCGCGGGCGGCGGATCCGGGGTCGTCGGCGCGGGCCTGGTGCGTCTCGATCGAGCGGGCCAGGTCGGCCATCGCCAGGGCGCCGACGGCCAGTTGCAGCTCCTGATGCGACGCGAAGTGGCGGTAGGCCGCGGCGGGAGACACGCCGGCCCGCCGGGTGGTCGCGCGCAGCGTGACCGCCTCCGCGCCACCGTCCCGGGCCAGTTCGTAGCCCGCCGACAGCAGTGCCGCGCGCAGGTCACCGTGGTGGTAACTCCGCGTATTCCCCGCCTTCACGGGCTCAGCGTACGTTCGTGTGCGTCGGATGTGAACAACGTAAACATTAGGAGCCCGCCATGTCGCTGTCCCTCGTTCCCTACCTCAACTTCCCGCCCGGCGTGACCCGGGAGGCGATGACCTACTACCAGGGCATCTTTGGCGGTGAGCTGACCATCAACACCTTCAGCGAGTTCGGCATGGAGGGCATGCCGGCCGACGGCACGATGCACTCCCAGCTGGTCACCGGCCAGTTCACCCTGATGGCCTCCGACGCGATGCCCGGGGCCGACGCCACCTGGGGCGGGACGCGGGTCTACCTGTCCTTCATGGGCGACGAGGTGGAGCTGATGCAGGGCTGGTTCGCCGCCGTCGCAGCGGACGGCAGGGTTGGCATGCCGCTGGAGAAGCAGGTGTGGGGCGACCTGTACGGCCTGGCCATGGACAAGTTCGGGCTGGAGTGGATGTTCAACATCTCCGGCGGCCAGGGCTGATCAGTTCATCACCTCGGGGTCACCCACCAGCTCTGTCGGACGCCGGGCGTTGCGCAGGCTGTCCACGGTCAGCACGATCAGGGCCACCCAGACCAGGCCGAACCCGATCCAGCGGGACGTGGGCATGGCCTCGTGGTTCACCCAGACCCCGATCGAGAACTGGATCAACGGGGTGAGGTACTGGATCAGCCCCATCATGCTCAACGGGATCCGGGCGGACGCGGCCGCGAACAGCAGCAGCGGGATGGCGGTGACCACGCCGGCGAGGCTGAGCCCGATGGTCAGCCCCGGCCCGTGGGCGAGGTAGTTGCTCGTCCCCGACACCTGCAGCCAGACCAGAAAAGCCAGGGCGACCGGCGCCAGGATGGCGGTCTCGATGGTCAGCCCGACCAGCGGCGTCACCCGTCCGCCCACCTGCTTCTTGACCAGCCCGTACAGCCCGAAGGACGCGGCCAGCGACAGCGCCACCCAGGGGATCTGCCCGTAGCCCACGGCGATCACCACGACCGCGAGCGAGCCCACGCCGAGGGCCAGCTTCTGGGCGGTACGCAGGCGTTCGTGCAGCACCACCACGGCGAGCGTGACGGTCACCAGCGGGTTGATGAAGTAGCCCAGCGCCGCGTCGACGACGTGGTCGTTCAGCACGCCCCAGACGTAGATCGACCAGTTCAGGGTGACCAGCAAGCCTGCGCCGGTCAGCCCCCAGAACAGCCTGCGGTCCGCGAGCACCTCGCGCAGGTGGCTCCACTCCCGCCACACGAGGACGCCGGCGAGGCAGAACACGAACGTCCAGAACACGCGATGACCGATGATCTCGAACGCGCCGGCCGCCGACAGCGCCTCGAAGTAGAGCGGGAACGAGCCCCACAGGAAGTACGCGGCGAAGGCGAACGCCAGCCCACGCGAGTCGAGCGCGGCGGAGTCTGGACGATCAGGCACGCGCACACCCTAGGCCAGGACGCCCGACGTCCCTACTGGTGCCCGCCCTGCTGGGATCAGGCCAGGAAGCCGACCAGCAGGCGGTTGTACTCGGCGGGCGCCTCCAGGCTGGGGTTCGCGGCCGCGCCGGCGAGCTCCTCGAGCCGGGCGTCCGGCAGCTGCGCAACCAGCTGGCGTGCCGCAGGCAGGCCCGGGTCCGCCGCTCCGGCGACCACCAGCACCGGGACGTTGAGCTGGTTCAGCCGGCTGCCGAAGTCGGCGGTGGCGATCAACTCGAGAGCCCGGATCAGGTCGTCCTTGGTGGCGCCACTGTCGGCGAGCGCCTTGTTCGGCATCACCCGGATCAGCGACTTCTGCAGCCGCAGGGCCAACTTCCCCGGGGCGGCGAAGGCCCCGGACAGCACCAGGCCAGCGACGCGATCAGCGTCGGACGCCGCAACCTGCAGCGCCACCATCGCGCCGAGCTGGTGACCGACCAGCACCGCCTGCTGGATCCCGTAGCGGTCGAGCGTGCTGACCACTTCGGCCGCGGCGAGGCTCAGCGACAGCTCGCCGGGACGCCCGGGACGCAACCCGGCCAGCCAGGGTGCGATCACCTGGCGTTCCGCGCCCGACGCGCCGACCGCCTCCACCTGCGACTGCCACATCTGGGGCGTGAACCCCGCCGAATGCAGGAAGACGACCGGCGTCGGCCGGACCTGGTCGGACATCAGGGCTGCTCGACGCGCGTGACCGCGAACCGGAAGCCCAGGTCTTCGTCGGCGAACCAGCCGTCGGCGGGCTCCGCCTCGCTCACCTCGAGCGCGAGCACCTCGTCCCCGATCAGGGCGGTGTGGGTGCGCAGGGCCGCGGCCGTGTCGGCGTCCGATGCCGCCCAGGTGAGCCGGATCCGGTCGGAGACCTCGAAGCCGGACGTCTTGCGCGCCTCCTGCACCGCACGGATGAACTCCCGCGCAACGCCAGCCTGGACCAGTTCGGGGGTGAGCTCGAGATCGAGGGCTACGGTCTCGCCCTGCTCGTTCACCACCGACCAGCCCTCGCGCGGGCGCTCGGACACGATCACGTCCTCAGGGCTCACCTCTACTTCGCCCAGGTCGGTGACCAGCACGTACGCCTTTCCGTGGGTGGCTAGGTCGGCGGCGAGCACCGCAGCGTCGGCGGACGCGATCGCGCCTGCCACCAGCGGAGTCTGTTTGCCGAACCGCTTCCCGAGCGCCCGGAAGTTGCCCTTGGCGGAGTGGTCGACCAGGTCACCGGCGGACGCGAACGACTCCACCCGCTCGACGTTCAGCTCGGCCATCACTTCGGCGCGCAGCTCGGCGTCCAGCAGAGCGAACGCGCTGGACGGGATCAACGCCCTGCCGAGCGGCTGCCGCGTCTTCACCTTCGCCTCGGAGCGCGCCGAGCGGCCCAGTTCGACGATCCGGCGGGTCAGCTGCATCGCCTCGTCGAGCCGGTCGTCGATCGCCGCCTCATCGGCGAGCGGCCACTCGGCCAGGTGCACCGACGCCGGGGCATCGGGGTCGGTGGCGACCACGAGGTCCTGCCACACCCGCTCGGTCAGGAACGGCACCAGTGGCGCCATCAGCCGGGTGACGACGTGGATCGTGTCGTGCAGGGTCTGCAGCGCGCCGGCGTCCCCGTCCCAGAACCGGCGCCGCGAGCGCCGCACGTACCAGTTCGACAGGTCGTCGACGAAGCTCGCCAGCAGCGCGCCGGCACGCTGGGTGTCGAAGTCCTCCAGCGCGGCGGTCACCTGCCGGACGAGGTCGTTGCGGGCGCTGACCAGCCACCGGTCGAGGACGTGGGACGGCCCTTCGCGATGGCCCGCTGGTTCCGCGTCACCGAGGGCGGGCGACCAGTTGTTCGCCCGCGCGTACAGGCTCTGGAAGGCAACCGTGTTCAGGTAGGTCATCAGCACCTTGCGGACGGTCTCCTGGATGGTCTGGTGGCCCACCCGCCGGGAAGCCCAGGGCGAACCGCCGGCCGCCATGAACCAGCGCACCGCGTCGGCGCCGTGGGTGTCCATCAGCGGGATCGGCTCCAGGATGTTGCCCAGGTGCTTGCTCATCTTGCGTCCGTCCTCGGCCAGGATGTGGCCCAGGCAGAGCACGTTCTTGTACGAGGACTGGTCGAACACCAGCGTGCCGACGGCCATCAGCGAGTAGAACCAGCCGCGGGTCTGGTCGATCGCCTCGCAGATGAAGTCGGCGGGGTAGGCGGCGCCGAACTCGTCCGCGGAACCCTCGGCCCACGGGTAACCCCACTGGGCGAACGGCATCGAGCCGCTGTCGAACCAGGCGTCGATCACCTCGGGAACCCTCTGCGCGGTCTGCTGGCAGTTCGGGCAGGCGAAGGTCACCTCGTCGACGAACGGACGGTGCGGGTCGAGCTCGGCGTAGTCGCGTCCGGTCAGCTCGGACAGTTCCGCGCGCGAACCCACGCAGGTCTGGTGGCCGGCAGGGCAGCGCCAGATCGGCAGCGGCGTGCCCCAGTAGCGCGAGCGGGACAGTGCCCAGTCGATGTTGTTGTTCAGCCAGTCGCCGTAGCGCCCCCACTTGATGTGCTCGGGGTACCAGTTGGTGGCCTTGTTCTCGCGCAGCAGCGCGTCCTTGATCTGGGTGGTGCGGATGTACCACGACGGCTGGGCGTAGTACAGCAGCGGGGTGTGGCAACGCCAGCAGTGCGGGTAGGAGTGCTCGTAGGGCTGCACCCGAAACATCAGGCCGCGCTGGCGGAGGTTGTCGATGATCACCTTGTCGGCGGTCTTGAAGAACAGCCCCCCGACGAGGTCGAGGTCGGGTTCGAAGGTGCCGTCGGCCCGCACCGGGTTGACCATCGGCAGCCCGTAGGCGCGGCACAGCTCCATGTCGACCTCGCCGAAGGCGGGTGCCTCGTGGACGACGCCGGTGCCGTCCTCGGTGGTCACGAAGTCGGCCAGCAGTACCTGGTGGGTGCCGCCGATGACGTCCGGGAACTCGACCAGGTCGAGCGGGCGGGCGTAGCTCCAGAACTCCATGTCCTTGCCGGTGAAGGTCTGGCCGAGCCGCCAGCCCTCGTCCAGCACCTTCTCCGCCAGAGCTTCGGCGAGCACCAGTGACTCGGAGTCGTTGCTGGCCACGACATAGGTGACGTCGGGGTGGACGGCGGCCGCGGTGTTGCTCACCAACGTCCACGGCGTGGTCGTCCACACCAGCAGGGATGCCTTGCCCGCCAACGGGCCGGACGTGAGCGGGAACCGGACGTAGACCGAGTCCTCCTTCACGTCCTCGTAGCCCTGGGCGAGCTCGTGGTCGCTCAGGGTGGTGCCGCAGCGGGGGCAGTAGGGCGCGACCCGGTAGTCCTCGACCAGCAGGCCCTTGGAGTGGATCTGCTTCAGCGCCCACCAGACCGACTCGACGAAGCTCGGATCCATCGTCCAGTAGGCCTCGTCCAGGTTCACCCAGTAGCCCATCCGGTGGGTGAGTTCGGTGAACGCGTCCACGTGCCGGGAGACGGACTCGCGGCACTTCGCGTTGAACGCCTCCACGCCGTAGGCCTCGATGTCGGGCTTGCCGTTGAAGCCGAGTTCCTTCTCGACGGCGAGTTCGACGGGAAGGCCGTGGCAGTCCCAGCCGGCCTTGCGGTCGACGCGGAAGCCCTGCATGGTCTTGAACCGCGGGAACACGTCCTTGAACACCCGGGCCTCGATGTGGTGGGTGCCGGGCATGCCGTTGGCGGTGGGCGGGCCCTCGTAGAACGTCCAGGGACGCCCGCCCTCGGTGCGCCTCAGCGAAGCCGAGAAGGTGTCGTTGGCCGCCCAGAAGTCGAGGATCTCGCGCTCCATGGCGGGCAGGTCGAGCATCGGGGGTACGGCGCGGTAGGTCCGGCGCACGTCGGGGGCCGAATCGGTGGTCATCTGGCGTCCTTCTTCGTCTTCTCGTCCGACGAAGGGACGAGCGCGAGCCCGCGGTACCACCCTTCTTGGGCGTCCGGGGACGCCCCACTTCGTTGCGCCGCGGCCGGGTCTAGTGGGAGCTCGCGCTCTGTTCTTCCGGCAGCTCCGGGGTGATCGCCCCATCAGTGCCCTGCGGACCCGCACAGCTTACGCTGGCCCGGCGGTGCCTCCAAGCGCACCCGCGCTGGACCAAGTTGGGGACGGTTCCGAACTCGGTCCAGCGTGGAGCGGACCGAGTTCGGAACCGTCCCCAATCTGGTCCGCCCCAGCGCACCGTGGCCGGACAAGACAGGACCCGGACGGTCCAGCCCGTCCGGGTCCAACGCCGAGGCGGCGGCGGCGAGGAGGTGGCGCTCGCCGCACGCTTCGGTTGCCTGTCAGCCGCTCAGCTGCCCGACTCGCCCTCACCCTCCGGCTTGGGGGACTCGGGTTGCGGCGGGGTGGGCGCCGGCGGCGTCCACTCGTTCGTGACGGGGCCGCTGCTGCCGAGCAGGGCCGCCTTGCGGGTCATATAGTCCTCGACCTCGATCTCGCCCCTGGCGAGCCGCTCGTCGAGGATCTGCAGGGCCGGGGGCATCGGCGGACGGTGGTAGTGACCCATCGGGCCGGGCACACCGGGACCGAACTTCTTGCCCTTGGCCTTCTTGACCAGGAAGAGCACGAACAGGGCGATCAGGGTGAGCACCACGAGGGTGCCGATGAACCCCGTGAAGCCCCACAGCAGGTTGCCGCCGTACATGCCGCCCCCTGGACCGGGGAAATGACGCATTCGAACCTCCTTGGATGACTCAGTGCCACCAATCATGCGTCCGTGACCTGTGCCGAGGCTGTGAGTACCTGAGAGTCAGGTCACAGGCTGCCGAACACGGCCTAGTGTGGCCCTTCGCGCGGTGGGGCGTAAGTCACTGCCCGGGTGACACCACCTCGATTGCGCAGGCCGCCGGCGCCGGATCGGGCGGCTCGACGGCGAAGACGGACGGACGCAGCGTCTCCGGCAGCGCCTCCCACTGGCGGCGCCGTTCGGTGCCCGCATTGAAGTCCTGCTCGCACGGTGCACTGTTCGACGTGATCGCCTCGGCGGCCAGCGCTGCGGCGTCCGTGGCGAGCCGGGAATCATCGACGCTCGCCGCGGCACTGGCCGCGGCCCGGAAGGCGGTGGCCAATGCCCGGTAGCCATCGTCCTGGGCGTCCCGCGCGGACAACTGGGCCTCGAAGGCGGCCTCCCGGCAGGCGTCCACATCCCCGGAGCCGTCCGCCCAGGCGCGGGCAGCGGTCAGCGCTGCCAGAACCCGCGCGTCGGCGCCCTGCTCGCCGAAGCCGGACAGGGCCCGAGCGGCGCTCTCGGCGGCCCAGCCGGTGAGGTGGCGGTCACCGTTCACCTCGTCCCGGTCGTGACCCGGGATGAAGGCGTCCGCCGGGATCACGCCGGTGGAGCTGGGTGTGTCGGTGTCGTTCATCAGCGCTCCTGCCCCGCCAGAACCTGCTCGATCGCGAGGGCCACTCCGTCGCAGTCGTTGGACGTGGTCACCCAGGACGCCACGGCCTTCGCCTCTGGCACGGCGTTGCCCATCGCGACACCCAGGCCGGCCCAGGCCAGCAGCTCGACGTCGTTCTTCGCGTCGCCGGCGGCGAGCACGTGGTCCGCGTCCACCCCGAGCAGGTCGCACAGCCGGGCGACGCCACTCGCCTTGGTCACACCGGCGCCGGCGACCTCCAGGAACGGAGCCTTCGAGGTGGTGGCGTGGAAGCCGTCCAGGCCCGACGCGTCCAGCACCTCGAGCAGGGCGTCGGCAGTCAGTTCGGGATGGCGGACGGTGAGCTTCAGCGTCGGCTCGGTCACCAGGTCGGCGAGGCTCCTGGTCTCGACCCTCCAGAAGCCGAGTTCGCGCGGTGTGAGCAGGTCGAGGTAGCCGGGCTCGGCGGCGTGCCGGGTGCCCCGGTCGCGGACGGCGGAGAAGCGGACGCCCTCCAGTTCGGCCGTGAGGTGGGCCACGATGTCGGCGATCGCCGCGGGGGCGAGGAACTCCTCGAAGAGCACCTCGCCGCTGGGCAGGTCGACTGCGATGGCACCGTTGCTGCCGACCACGTGGGTCAGGCCGCAGGGCTCGAGCGCGTCGGGGATCTGGGTGATCTGGCGGCCGGTTGCGGCCACCACCCACAGGCCGGCGTTGACGGCGGCCCCGATCGCGTCGGCGGTGCGGGCGCTGAGTCGCTCGCGCGAGTCGATCAGGGTGCCGTCGATGTCACTGGCGACGAGCCGGATCGGGCGCGTCGGGGTCGGACGGTCGGCTCGGGTGGCGGTGCTTGCGGTCATTCGGCTCACTTTCTTCGTCGGCCGCTGGCGCGCCCGGCATCGAGACCCGCTAGGCGGTCAACTGACGACGGCCCTGGAAGGCGCGGCCGAGCGTCACCTCGTCCGCGTACTCGAGGTCACCGCCCACCGGCAGGCCACTGGCGAGCCGGGAGACGGTCACGCCCATCGGGATCAGCAGCCGCGAGATGAACGTGGCGGTCGCCTCGCCCTCCAGATTGGGATCGGTAGCCAGAATAACCTCCGTCACGGTGCCGTCCGCGAGTCGCTTGCAGAGCTCGCTGATCCGCAGGTCGGCCGGGCCGACGTTGTCGATCGGGCTGATCGCGCCGCCGAGCACGTGGTAGAGCCCGCGGAACTCGTGCGTCCGCTCGATCGCCATCACGTCCTTGGACTCCTCGACCACACAGATCGCGGTGCGGTCGCGGCGCGCGTCGCGACAGATCCGGCAGGTCTCCTCCTCGGAGATGTTGAAGCACACCTCGCAGAAGCGCACCTTCTCGGTGACCTCGCGCAGGGTCGCCGCCAGCCGTTCCACATCGGCCTTGTCGGTTTGCAGGATGTGGAACGCGATTCGCTGCGCGCCCTTCGGACCGATCCCGGGCAGCCTGCCCAGCTCGTCGATCAGGTCCTGGATCGGGCCTTCGTACACCTACAAGTCCAGCTCGGGCATGGGCGGCATGGTCGCCTGGGCCAGCGCCATCGCCTGGTGGTTGGCGTCGCGCACGGCGGCGACGATCAGGTCGGCCAGGGTCTCGGTGTCCTCGGGGTCGCAGGCCTCGGGCTTGATCACCAGGCCGACGAGCTCGCCGGTGCCGGTGAGGGTGGCCTCGACGAGGTCGCCGCCGGCGGTGCCCTTCACGGTCTTGGCTGCGAGCGCGGCCTGCGCCTGCTCCAGCTGGTCCTGCATCGCCTGCGCCTGGGCCATCAGGCCCTGCAGGTCGATGCTGCCGGGATCGAACATCGTGTGCTCCTCAGTTGTGCAGGCTGTTCATCGTAGTTGGGAAGGGTCGTTCACTCGTCGTCCTCGCCGATGAGTTCGGCACCGAGGTGCTTCATGATGAGTTCGTCGGCGGACGCGGAGTCTTCCGCGACCACGGCGTCGTCACGGCTCGGCTCCACCTCGGGCTCTTCCTCGGCGGGACTGGCCTGGGACCGGGTCGGACGCAGGTTCGCCCGGGCCTGTTCCGCGGCCGGTGAGCGGGGCGGGCTGGCCGGAGAACTCGGTGCCTGGGTGAGGGTGCCGGAGGGTGTCGGCTCGGCTGCGGCGTCGACGATCGGGTTGATGTGCAGGGCGGCCCCGAGCACTTCGAGGATCGCCTCCCGCAGCACGTCCGGGCTGCCGCCGCGGCCGAAGCTGTCACGGGCGCCGCCGTTGGACAGGCCCAGGGTGAGGACGCCGTCGCGTACCTCGACCACCTGGGAGTTCTGGCTGAGCAGGATCCAGGTGAACCGGCGCCGGTTCTTGACGTTCTCGAGGATCTGCGGCCAGAACCGGCGCACATCGGCCGTGCCGAGGCCGGACGGGGCTGCCGCCTCGGTGGGTGGGGCGGCGGGTGTGCTCGTGGCGGGTGGGGCGGCAGGTGCGCTCGTGGCGGGTGGGGCGGGCGGTGTGCTCGCGGCGGGTTCCTCCGGCTGTGGAGCCCTTCGTGATGCGACCGGTCTGCTCTCCACCGGCTGCTCCTCGGGGGCCGGTTCCGGCGCCGGGTCCTCCCAGGGTGGCGGCTGCGGGGCGAGGGTGTTGGCAGGCTCGACCGCCGGAACTCCAGCGGGTGCTTCGGCGACCGGGTCGGGCGCGGGGGGCCTGGCACCCTGTGATGCCGACGCGTTCCTGGCCGACCTCTTTGTGGGCGGTTCGGGCGCGGGGGTCTCGACAGGCTCGACCACCGCAACCGGTGCGGGCTCCGCAGCGACCGGTCCTGCGCCCACGCTGAGGCGCCGCTCGAGACGGTCGAGGCGCGCATGGACACCGCGCCCGTCGACGTCGGCGCCGGGCAGGAGCACGCGGGCGCACATCAACTCGAGGTGCAGCCGTGGAGCCGTGGTGCCACGCATCTCGGTGAGGCCGACCGCGATCACCTCGGCGGCCCGGGTCAGCTCGCCGGGGCCCATTGCCGTGGCCTGGGCGGCGAGCCGCTCGGCCTGGTCGCCGGCCACGTCCACCAGGCCACTGCTCAACGCCTCGGGGACCGCCGCCACGATGATCAGGTCACGCAGTCGGCGGAGCAGGTCCTCGGCGAAGCGGCGGGGATCCTGGCCGACCTCGATCACCTTGTCGACGGCGGCGAAGACGCCCTGGGCGTCGCCCGCGGCAAAGGCGTCCACGATCTCGTCGAGCAGGGTGTCTGGGGTGTAGCCGAGCAGGGCGGTGGCCTGCGCGTAGCTCACCCCGTCCTCCCCGGCGCCGCCGAGCAGCTGGTCGAGCACCGACAGCGAGTCACGCACCGAACCGGCGCCGGCACGGACGACCAGCGGCAGCACGGCCGGCTCGACGGCGATGCCCTCCGCGTCGCACAACGTGGCGAGGTAGGCCGACAGCGTCTTCGGCGGCACCAGCCGGAACGGGTAGTGGTGGGTGCGGGAGCGGATCGTGCCCAGCACTTTGTCGGGCTCGGTGGTGGCGAACACGAACCGGACGTGCGGCGGCGGCTCCTCGACGACCTTGAGTAGGGCGTTGAAGCCCTGCGGCGTCACCATGTGCGCCTCGTCGATGATGTAGATCTTGTAGCGGCTGTGCACCGGCGCGAAGAACGCCCGCTCGCGCAGATCCCGGGCGTCGTCGACGCCGCCGTGGGACGCCGCGTCGATCTCGATCACGTCGATGCTGCCCGGGCCTCCCCGGGCCAGGTCGCGGCACGACTGGCAGGTGCCGCACGGCGTGGGCGTGGGACCTTCGGCGCAGTTCAGGCACCGGGCGAGGATGCGGGCCGAGGTGGTCTTGCCGCAGCCGCGCGGACCGGAGAACAGATAGGCGTGATTCACCCGGTTGTTCACCAGCGCCCGCTGCAGGGGCTCGGTGACGTGCTCCTGCCCGATCACCTCGGCGAAGGTGTCGGGACGGTAGCGGCGGTACAGCGCGAGCGGGGTCTCCGGACGGGTGATCTGGGCTGCGGGCTCGCGCAACGCGTCCACCGCCTCCATCAGGGATGCGGTCACCTCATCCTCGGAGCGCCGGTGCGGGCCCCCTGCGGACAGCGGCTCGTCGGCGTCCGCAGGCAGGTCCTCGACAGCCGGGGAGTCGTCCGGTTCGCCACCGAAGAGGTCGGGCCCGTCCTGTTCGAAGAGCTCCAGGGGCTCCTCTTCGAACAGGTCTTCGTCGCGCTCGTCCACGGGGTGAACCTTACGGGTAGCCGGTGACAATTCCGATGCCGGGGCCGGAAATGCAGCGGCCCCCGCGCACCCGGTAGAGCTCACTTACCCTTGCTGTCTTCCGACCCTGGGGGAGTTGGGCGAGGTACCGCCGCGCGGGGAACCGTGGACAAGCCTACCGGGACCGTGGGCGCCCTCGCGAGTCAGCCCCCGAAGTGGGTGTGTTCGTCGGAGTCGGTGGGGTGGAAGCGGGTGCTCAGGGGCGCGCGTCGTCGAACCGGACGGCGTGCTGCAGCACCGGCAGGCGTTCCCGGACGCCGGCGACCGAGGCCAGGTCGAGGTCGACCAGCGCCACCTCGTCGGCATCGCCGAGTTCGAGCAGCACCGCCCCGGTGGGGTCCACGACCAGGGAGTGGCCGATGCCGGTGGGCGTGCGTCCGTCCGTCGCGATCGGTGGGACGGACTGGTCGACCGCGACCACGAAGCAGGTGGAGTCCATGGCGCGTGCGGTGACCAGGGTGCGCCACTGGTGCAGCTTCGCCTCGCCCGGCGCCCAGGACGCGGGCAGCAGGATCAGCTCGGCACCGAGCCCGGCGAGGTGGGTGAACAGGGCGGGGAAGCGGACGTCGTAGCAGGTGGCCAGCCCGATCGGGTGCCCGCCCAGCTCGATCGTGACGGCCCGGGTCCCCGCCTCGATCTGGCGGGATTCGGCATAACCGAGGGCGTCGAAGAGGTGCACCTTGTCGTAGCGGGCCTCGACGCCGCCGGTGACCAGCAGGGTGTTGCGGACCCGCGGGCCGTCCGTCGTGGTGAACATGCCGACGACGATCGTGACACCCAGCTCGGCGGCGATCTCCCGGACGCCACTCGCCCACGGCCCGTCGAACGGCTCCGCCGCGTCGGTGCGGGGGCGGGCGAAGGAGCACATCGTGGCCTCGGGAAACACCACGAGCTCTGCGCCCAGGGACGCGGCCTGCGCCGCGCGCGTCCGTACGATCTCGAGGTTGGCGGCCGGATCGGTGGTGGCCGCGACCTGGAAGAGGGCGATCCGCATGCCTCCAGCGTGTCACGGCGTGAGCGGATTCCCACGAATCGGCTGCAACCCCCGGCCCGCCTGAGGCGTAATGGGGGAGACCAGAGAGGCCCCGATGTTCAGATCCAGTCCGACCAGGGATGCCGAGTTCGCCGAGTTCATGCGCACGGCGTCCTTGTCCCTCGGCCGGACGGCCTGGCTGCTCACCGGCAACGCCGACCTGGCCGACGAGCTGGTCCAGGCGGCGCTGGTGAAGACATACGTGGCCTGGCCGCGGGTGCGCTCGGGGGAGGGGCTCGCGTACGCGCGCCGGGTCCTGGTGAACCTCAACGTCGACCGCCACCGGCGCGCGCACACCACGCCGTCCGACCGGATCGACGGGATCGAGCCACGCCACGCCGAGCAGAGCGTCGACGATCGCGACCAGGCCACTCGCATGCTCGCCACCCTCCCCGCCCAGCAGCGCCGGGTGATCGTGCTGCGGTACTACGACGACCTCAGCGAGGCCGAGGTCGCCCACCATCTCGGCATCAGTGTGGGCGCGGTGAAGTCGTCCGCCTCGCGCGGGCTGGCGACGCTGCGCTCCCGGTTCGCGCGCGTCCCGGAAGGAGAAGGGCAATGACGAACGAGCTCGAGGAGCAGGTGCGCGAGGAACTCGCCACGTCCGCGCACGGCTGGACCGACCGGATCGACCACGACCGGGTTCTGGCCGACGGACGCCGGGCCCTGCGGCAGCGCTCGCTGCGGCGCGTGGCAGTGGCCGCAGCCGCGGCGGTCGTCGCCGGTGCCCTGGGCTGGGCCGGACTGGCGGGCGCCCTCGGACGCGGCGCGATGCCCGGGGTCGTGGCGACGCCGAGCCCTGCGCCGAGCACGGTGGCGATGAACCGGGTGACCTTCGATCTCACCGGAGTCAACGGGGCCGACTACGCCCGGCTCGAGGTGACGCTGACCACCGATGGCACGGTGTGGATGTCCGGCACGGACGCGAGCGGTGACGTCAGGTTCACCACCTCGATCGCCGCGGTGTACGTGACTGCGCACGGGGCCACGATCGATGTCGGTGTGCCCGCCGTGCTCGGGCTGGTCCCGGGCGACCCTCGCTGGATCCTGCCCGTGACCTCCGGCACGGCCGCCGTCACCACAGACGTGCGGAAGCTCCCCTCCGGGGGTCAGTCGGCGTACCTGGCCACCTTCAGCTCCGGCGGTGCTTCCCAGTTCGACGGCGTGTGCTGGCCAGGAGCGGACGGGGAGGTGTACCAGAGTGACGGCAGCAGTCCCGCCCACACCGACCTGGACTTCGACGGGCACCGGGGCACGTTCTTCTTCACCGATCTGAACGACAGGACCCGGCTCACGTTCCACGCCGACAGCGGGAACTCCTTCTCCTTCGAGGCCAACGGGAGCCGGTACCGGCCGTACTTCGCCTCAGCGCACGACAGTGCAGGGACGCGTTCGATGGCGGTGGCCCTGCTGCCCTGGAACGCGACCGACCCTGCGGTGGATCTCGCCGACGCGTCCGCGACGTGGACGACGCTGGGCGTGGCAGGGCGCACGGTCGTTGTGGTCAGCGGGACCTCCGACACGATGGCGGGCATGGTGCGCTCGATCAGCTACACCGACGAGGCGGACGGTCCGGTCGTTCAGCGGGTGCGCTGAGGAACTTGGCGGGTCGTGCCGGGGGCGGCGGACGCCGATCGCTGGAGCGTCGGCCGCTACCGCTGATCGGTGCGTCTTCGGGTCCGTACCCCGTTCACGGGGACGGGTGTATGACTTTGTCCGAGAGGGCAGGCAACCCTTCCGGTCCGGCATTCGTACGACATGGTGTAGGTCGACCAGAGAGGCGTCATGTTTGGACCCGCCCCCGCGAAGGACGCCGAATTCACGGCGTTCGTGCGCTCGGCGACACCGACGCTGACGCGCACCGCATACCTGCTCACGGGGGATCGCGAGACGGCGTCCGACCTGGTCCAGGAGGCGTTCGTGCGCACCTATCTGGCGTGGCGGCGGGTGCGGCCGGAGGAGGCGACGGCGTACGCGCGGCGCGTCCTGGTGAATCTGAACATCGACCGCTGGCGGCGACGGACGCCCGTCCCGTCCGACCTGCCGGACCGACCCGACCCGGGCGACGCCCACGTGCGCGTGGACGATCGGGACGAGGTGGTGCGCCTGCTGGCCACCCTGCCACCGCAGCAGCGCCGAGTCATCGTGCTGCGCTACTTCAACGACCTCACCGAGGTCGCTGTCGCCGATCACCTCGGGATCAGCGTCGGCGCGGTGAAGTCGACCTGCTCGCGGGGTCTGGCCACCCTGCGCAGCCAGTACGCCCCGACCGGGGGAGGAGAACGATGAACGAGATCGAGGAACGCCTGCGCGGTGACCTCTTCGCGGCAACTCATGACCTGGAGGGTGACCTGGCCCCGGATGCGGTGCTCAACGCCGCGCACCGGGCTCGTCGGGTCCGGACGATGCAACGCCTCGCCGGGGTCGCGGGGACGGCGGTGGTCGCAGCCGCGGTGCTGCTGGCGTTCCCGGGGCACCTGCCCGGGTCCGGTGGATCGGTCGTCCCCCGGCCGACCGCGGGGGACGCCGCGTCGAGGACCGCGCCGACTTCGGTGCGGATCAGCCCCGGCATCGCAGAGAACGCGGCCAGCCGGAAGCGTCCCGAGGTTCCCGCCACCTCCGGCGCCCTCGACGTCGACCGGTTCGGTGGCGCGCAGTTCTCCAGCCCGAGCGGACGGATCTGGTGCGCGATCGGCGCTGACTCTGCGGCGTGCGGGTTCCCCGACGGCATGGACACCACGCTCGTCCCGAAGGCGAAGGAGGTCTGCCCCGGCCAGGCCATGAAGGTGATCATGGTGGTGCTGGACGCCAAGGGTCGCGCGGAGTACGCCTGCGGCACTGCCCCGGCGGCGACCCCGCTGGTCGATACCGACTCGACCGCGTGGTGGTCCGACACGGGCTACCCTTCGGTGGCCACCCAGAGCGGTGCGTTCGCGGTGCTGCCGTACGGCAAGAAGCTGGTGGCGGGCTCGTTCGTCTGCTTCAGCGAGAACACGGGCGTCACCTGCGGCAACACCGACTCGGAGAAGGGTTTCAAGGTGTCCCGGGCCGGCGTCCTGTTCATCAACTAGGGGAACTTTCGCCCGGGTCGCTGCGTAGAGGGGGATGAACGCAGCACAGTGAGGACCTGATGTTCGGATCATCCACCTCGGCGAGGGGCACAGAGTTCGCGGAGTTCGCGCGCTCGGCGTCCACATCGCTCGCCCGGACGGCGTACCTGCTGTGCGGCAACCGCGAGACGGCAGCCGACCTCGTGCAGGAGACCTTGGTGCGGACGTACGTGGCGTGGCCGCGGGTCCGGCACGAGGAGGCGCGCGCCTACGCGCGGCGGATCCTGGTGAACCTCGACATCGACCGGCGCCGGCGGCGCTCAGCGGTTCCGACCGAGTACGTCGACCGGCCGGTGCCCAACACTGCGGAGTCGGCGTCGGACAACCGCGACCAGGTGGTGCGGATGCTGGCGACCCTGCCGGAGACCCAGCGCAGGGTGATCGTGCTGCGCTATTTCGACGACCTGACCGAGGCGGCGGTGGCCGAGTACCTCGGGATCAGCATCGGCACGGTGAAGTCGGCCTGCTCGCGCGGGCTCGCCGCGCTGCGGACGAATTATGACCCCGCGACGGAAGGGGGGCAGTGATGAACGAGCTGGAGGAGCGCCTGCGCACGGACCTGTTCGGGGCGACCGAGCTGATCGAGGCCGAGCCCGACCTGGATGCGGTGGTGCGCGCGGGCGACCGGGTGCTGCGCGGACGGTTCGTGCGGCGCATGGCCGGCGGGGTGGCGGCGGCACTGGTCGTGGGCCTGGTGACCTGGTTCGCCGCGGTGCCCCGGGAGGTGCCGGGCGTCCCCGCACCGATGTCCACGCCGTCGGCGAGTCCGGTGACGAGCGAGTCGGCGTCCATCGACCTGCAGGACGGCTTCACGATGAACTCCAGTGGGGTGCCGTACCGCTCGGTCGATGTGTCCGCGACCCGGACGCAGACCGGCTACCGCGTCAGCTTCGCGATCACCGACGACAAGGGCGCGGTCAGGACCGTCTCCAACGAGGTGACGGTCGGCCAGGCCTGGCTCACCCAGTACCCGCGGCTGATGGTCGGCGTGGTGGCCGCCCGGTTCGACTGGCGGGACAGTGTCTATGCAGACATGGTCGGTGGCATATCGGGGACGGAGAAGGTGCTGCCCGGGCTTGGCATCACGGTGGTGGTCGATGTGGCGGAGAAGCCGGGAAACACGATCAAGGGGTTGCTGTGGCAGGGCGCGGACGGTCTCGTCCGCGACGATGCCGGCAACGAGGTGCCGGAGGCGCAGGTCGGGTTGGCTGGTGCGGTGGGCACGGTGTACCTCTCCGAGCGGCTCGGCTTCCTCGGCTACCGCGAGACGGGTGGCAGCGAGGTCGTGAGCACCCAGGATCTGGCGCCCGACAGCGACCCCGTCAAGATCGCGATCTGGAGCAGTGCCACAGCACCCGAGCGCAAGGGCCGGGCGACCGTGATCGGCTTGCTCCCGGATGGCGCGAGCGATCCGGCAGTCACGCTCGCAGGCTACGGACAAGAGTGGTCGTCGGCGAAGCTCAATGGCACCGGACCCGTGGTGTTCGTCGCGGTGGGTCAGGACGCGACGGGCAGGAAGGGGTCCCTGGTCACGAAGGTGGTGTACACCGACGCGGATGGAAGGAGAGTCACCTACCGGCCGAAGGGCTGACCGGGCTCCTCGGAGTGTGCGCCGCCTGCGCGACCCGTTGTTGACAAGGGCGGACGCCCGGTTGGAGTTCGACACGGCTCTGCCGGTATCCTTCTCGGCGGAGGATTCGCCTAGAGGCCTATGGCGCTCGCTTGGAAAGCGGGTTGGGTTCACGCCCTCACGAGTTCGAATCTCGTATCCTCCGCCACCTGACTAGGGGAAACGCTGCCCAGAATCTCACCGTCTGTGGATTTTCCGTTGTTTAGTCTCAGTTTTAGTCTCATTTGGCGGTCACGGGCGGACCTGTGCGGCTGCCGGTGGACGCCGACGGGCTCGGGTGAACGGCTCGAAACCGCACCTGTGGATGAATCTGGCACTCCGTTCGAATTCCCCGTCTGCCCGGGCTGTCATGATCCCCGCCTGGTTCGCTGGCTCGCAACGCGCGATGCGGCTCGCGGCTGGTCAGCTCGCAGTGATAGAGGTTTGGTCGCGTTGGCCAGGCCGCTGGATCCGGCCGAGAGACGCGTCATGACAACTTCGGGGCTGTCTCGAGCGTCACCATCCCGAACGGACGGATCAGGTCGTCTGGGGTTCCTCCTCGGGGTCAGGGGCACCTCCGCGACGGTGGCGGCCATCGTGTCCAGGTAGAGCAGGCGGCCGAACAGCGGGTCGCCCGCTCCGGTGATCAGCTTGATCGCCTCGGTGGCCAGCAGCGCGCCGACCTGGCCGCACATCGCGCCGAGCACGCCCACCTGCGCGGCGGTCACCCAGGTCGCCGGATCGGGCGGCTCCGGGTAGAGATCGCGCAGGGTGATCCCGGGCAGCGGCCCGTCCGGACCGACGGGACGGCTCCAGAACACGCTCGCCTGGGCCCGGGTGACCTGGACGGCGCCCCACACCACCGGAACACCGAGTTCGGCGCACACGTCCGAGATCAGGTAGCGGGTCGGGTAGTTGTCCACGGCGTCGACCACCAGGTCGTAGCCGCCCAGGATCTCCGCGGCGTTGCCGGGCTCCAGCCGGACCGGGTGCTGCACCACCCGCACGGCGGGGTCGAGGTCGGCCAGCCGGGCCGCCGCGCTGGCCGTCTTCTGCGCCCCGATCCCGGCGGTGTCGTGCAGTACCTGTCGCTGCAGGTTCACCAGCTCGACCGCGTCGGCGTCCACCACGCCGAGGGTGCCGACCCCGGCCGCGGCCAGGTAGAGCAGTGCCGGGCTGCCCAGGCCTCCGGCTCCCACCACGCACACCCGTGCCGCACGCAAGCGCCGCTGCCCCTCCTCGCCGATCCCCGGGATCGGCAGGTGCCGCGCGAACCGCTCCACGTCCGGCGCGGACAGCCCCGGACCCGGCGCCACCAGCGGAACGAGGCTCATAGCTTGTCCCCACGTGCGGCCCACCGGGCGACGTCGCCGGGGGTGTCCAGGTCCACGACGCTCGCCGGTCCTGGATCGACGGCGAGGAGGTTCAGCGGTTCGAGGAGGCGGTACATGGCGGAGGCTCCATCCCGTTCAGTGAGCCGCCGCCGCAGCACGGGGGTGCGGTAGCAGCCGAGTAGCCACTGCAGGCGCCCGTCGTCGCCGACCAGGCAGGCGCCGTCGTGCTCGGGCCTGGGCTCGGCCTGCAGGAGGACGCGGACAGCGGCCTCGGCGTCGGGCAGGTCGCTGGCCAGCACGAGGGTCCATGGGCTGCCTGCTCCGAGCATGCCGAGGCCGGCCTCCAGTCCGGCGACGGGCCCGCCGAAGGGCGGATCCTCTCGTGTTCGAAGGATGCCGGGCGGCACCGCGGCGTCGCCGACGACCACGACCTTCTCAGCGCCGCGGGCGGCCTTCAGCGCTGTGTCCAACAGCCTGCGCCCGTCTACGACGAGGTCTGGCTTGCTCGGCCCGCCCAGACGCGAGGCGCGGCCACCGGCCAGGACGACGGCCTGGTAGGCGGTGATCACAGCCACCTCGCGCGCAGCGGGTCACCGACGCAGACCGTGGTCGCTTCGGCATCGACCATCACGTAGCCGTCTGCCCGGGCCAGGGAGGTGACCATGTGGGAGGCGGAGCCTCTGGGGTGTGCGGGCTCGGCCGTCAACCGGCCGTCGGTTGCCGTGGTGAGCCGTGCCGGAACGATCTGGCAGCGGCCGGCTGGAGAGGCCCAGGCCGCCCCGGCGACAGCGGTGAACCAGGGCCGTTGCGTCCTGCCCAGCATCCGGTCCAGCAGCGGACGGACGAACAACTCGTAGCTGAGTTGGGCTGACACCGGGTTGCCGGGCAGTGAGATGACGGGAACGCCCTTCCAGACCGCCCAGCCCTGTGGCTTGCCCGGCTGGATCCGGACGTGGCGGAAGCTGCCTCCGGCCTCGGTGAGCACGTCGCGGACCACGTCGTAGTCACCGACGCTGGCTCCGCCGGTCAGCACCACCAGGTCGGCGCGCGGGGATATCGCGTCCAGCCATCCGGCCAGTGCGACGGGATCGTCGCGAACCGGGTCCGCCCGCACCGGAATCGCGCCGTGTAAGGCGAGCGCGGCGGCAAGTGCCCGCGAGTTCGACTCGTAGACCTGCCCGCGTCGCAGCTGCGAACCGTCCGTCACGAGTTCGTCGCCGGTCGCGCACACGGCGACTACCGGTCTGGGACTCACCAGCACGCTCACGACGCCGGCGCCCGCCAGTGCACCGAGGAGGGAGGGCGTGACGTCGGCGCCGGACCCGGCAAGTTCCGTGCCGGGCTCGATGTCGTCCCCGGCGCGGCGCACGTGGGCGCCGCATCGCGTGGGCGCCGACGTCACAGTTGCCCAGTCCCCGTTCGGTTCGGTGTGCTCCACGGGTACGACGGTGTCGGCGAAGGTGGGCAGTGGGGCGCCGGTCATGATCCGGACGCATTCGCCCGGGGCCGCCCACGGATCCGCCGCGCTTCCGGCCGGTACGTCCCCGACGACCCGAAGGCGGGCCGGAACCGCTGTGACGTCGGCGAGCCGGACCGCGTACCCGTCCATGGCCGAGTTGTCGAACCCGGGGATGCTCACCGCGCTGCGCACCGGTGCCGCCAGGACGCGTCCTGGCGCGTCGGCGAGGGCCACCGACTCGGGCCCGCTCGGCGGCGTCGCGAGCGCGAGCAACTCGACCTGGTACTGCTCGAGGGTGAGTAACTCACGCATTCGCGGGCTCGGCCGAACCGGCCTTCCTTCCGAGCAGCACACGGCAGGTGGTCGGGGTGACCCAGGGCCGGATCTCGGTCGCGGTCCAGGGCTGTTCTGGGCCGAGGATGCCGCGGACCAGGCCGAGGTGAAGTTGGCAGATGACGGCCGGGTCGGCATCTGCCAGCGCCGCGTAGGGACAGGGCCGCAGTTCGAGAACCGGGTCTGTCTCCTCGACCAGATGTGGCTGGTAGCCGAGGTCGTTCATCGCGGCCACCAGCCTCTCCAGCGGCGGCTGGTCCGGTTCTACCTCCTGTCGGGCGCGCCTCAGCTCGTCACCCCACGCCGCGCCGGCGTCGGTGGCGCGCTCGGATCGGTTGTCCACCCCACGCGCGAAGTGCCGCACCATGGCATCTGCGAGGGACTCGGAGCGCCCGGACTGGTGCCCGTGAGCGGCGCGGTAGAGGATCTTCGGCCGCCCCCGCTGGGTCCGCTGCTCGACGTCCCGGACGGCCAGGCCGGCCCGGGTCAGCGCGTCCAGGTGGAACCGGGTGGTGTTCGGGTGCAGTCCGACCGCAGCCGCAATGTCACCCACCCCGACCGCGCCGCCGACGTCGCGCAGATGTTCGAGCACTTCGGCACGCATCGGCCCCAGTCGCTGTGTGCCTTCGCTCATCCCACCTCGCTCTCGGATGCACCCATGATCCCCCACGACCGCAGGTTTTTCACTAGATGTTCGTAACTACGTCGGTTACGGTGTGGGCGTCCACGATCTCAGGGAGCCGCCATGACCGCCACCGCGCAGGCTATGACCGGCCTTCGGGACACCTACGGGCGGACGGCCCGTGACCTGCGGGTGTCGTTGACCGACCGGTGCAACCTGCGGTGCAGCTACTGCATGCCGGCTGAGGGGCTGCCCTGGCTGCCGACCGCGGACGTGCTCACCGATGACGAGGTGGTGCACCTGGTCTCGGTGGCGGTTCGCGTGCTCGGCGTCCGGAAGGTGCGTTTCACCGGGGGCGAGCCGCTGCTGCGCAGGGGCCTGGCGGGAATCGTGGCAGGCACCGCCCAGCTCCGCACTGACGAGGGCGTCCCGCCGGATATCTCACTGACCACGAACGGCGTGGGGCTGGAGCGGCGCATCCACGAACTCGCCGAGTCCGGGCTCAATCGGGTCAACGTGTCCCTGGACTCTCTCGACCGGGAGCGCTACGCCGCGCTCGCCCGCCGGGACCGACTCCCGGACGTGTTGCGCGGTCTCGCTGCGGTTGAGGCTGTCGGGCTGCGGCCGGTGAAGGTGAACACGGTGGTGATGCGTGGGGTGAATGAGGTCGACGTCGTCCCACTGGCCGAGTTCTGTCTGGCCCGGGGCTACCGGTTGCGGTTCATCGAGCAGATGCCGCTCGGACCCGAGCACGGGTGGGACCGCTCCTCGATGGTGCCGGCGGCCGAGATCCTTGAGGTCCTGGGCCGTCATTTCAAGCTCACGCTGGCCGAGCAGCGTGGGTCCGCACCGGCGCAGGAGTGGCTGGTCGCCGCGAGCGAGCGTCACCGGGCCGGTCGGATCGGCGTGATCGCCTCGGTCACGGCACCGTTCTGCGCGGCCTGCGACCGTACCCGCCTGACCGCGGACGGCCACCTGCGCACCTGCCTGTTCGCGCACACCGAAACCGACCTGCGCACTCCGCTGCGCGAGGGCGCCACCGACCACGAACTCGCTGCCCTGTGGCAGGCGGCCCACCTCGGGAAGGCCGCTGGACACGGGATCGGCACTCCCGGCTTCCACCAGCCCGCCCGCACCATGAGCGCGATCGGGGGCTGAGGTGGAGATCCGGTTCTACGCCGGCGCTGCAGACGCCGCCGGGACGACCGCTACCACGCTCGAGGCGGGGGGACTCAACGCCGAGGAGCTCATGACCCGGCTCGCCGGGCCTGACGAGGCCCTCGCCCGGGTTCTCGCCTGCTGCTCGCTCCTGGTGGACGGCGCGCTGGTGCGGAACCGGGCCGAACGAATCTCCGGCGAGGCCAGGGTCGACGTACTTCCGCCGTTCGCGGGTGGCTGAGGATACGCCGCACGGCCACGGCATCAAGTCTGTCCATGATTTTTACCGAAAAGTTCGTATAAACCCCTGCGCTCTGGTTAGCATGAGCCATGACCACCGAGCGCGCGCATCTCGACGGGCCTGCGGCTGACGCCCTGCTCAAGCTGGGCAGGTACTTCACGAAGTGGGACGAGACCGCCGACGGCCGCGCGGTCTTCCGTGAGGGTGGCCGCGCCGGGGACGTCTTCTACCGTGATCGTTGGAGCCATGACAAGGTGGTTCGCTCGACCCACGGGGTGAACTGCACGGGATCCTGTTCGTGGAAGGTGTACGTCAAGGACGGCATCATCACCTGGGAGTCCCAGCAGACCGACTATCCGACCACGGGCCCGGATCGTCCCGAGTACGAGCCCCGCGGCTGCCCGCGTGGCGCGGCGTTCTCCTGGTACACCTACAGCCCCACCCGGGTCCGCTACCCGTACGGCCGTGGGGTGCTGGTGGAGGCCTACCGCGAGGCGAAGGCCCGGTTGGGGGACCCGGTCGACGCGTTCGCAGAGATTTCCGGCAACCCGGAGACCCGGAAGCGGTACCAGTCGGCCCGCGGGAAGGGCGGCCTGGTTCGGCTCTCCTGGGCCGAGGCCCTGGAGATCGCCGCGGCGTCCTACGTGCACACGATCGGCACCTACGGGCCGGACCGTTGCGTGTCGTTCTCGCCGATCCCGGCGATGTCCATGGTCTCCCACGCTGTCGGCACCCGGTTCAACCACCTCATCGGCGGCGCCATGACATCGTTCTACGACTGGTACGCCGACCTGCCGGTCGCCAGCCCGCAGGTGTTCGGCGATCAGACCGACGTGCCCGAGTCCGGCGACTGGTGGGACTCCACCTACCTGATGATGTGGGGCTCCAACGTGCCCGTCACCCGCACCCCGGATGCCCACTGGATGGCCGAGGTGCGCTATCGGGGCACGAAGGTGGTCACCGTCGCTCCCGACTACGCCGACAACGTCAAGTTCGCCGACGAGTGGCTGCCCGCGCAGGCCGGCACCGACGCTGCGCTCGCGATGGCGATGGGCCACGTCGTCCTGAAAGAGAACTTCGTCGACCGGCAGGTGCCGTTCTTCACCGACTACGTCACGAAGTACACCGACCTGCCGATGCTGGTCACCCTGGTCGACCATCCTGACGGTCACGGCCTGACCGCAGCCAAGTTCCTCACCGCCGCCGACCTCGACCCGGCGACCCTGCGGCGTGCGCAGCGGGACCCGGACGACGCCAGGACCGACGCCGCGTTCAAGACCCTGGTCTGGG